>JAABUL010007402.1_pt1 | contig 11871 bp, 11 predicted proteins | sample 5559151 | NCBI WGS metagenome assembly JAABUL01 (sample SAMN10711876, study PRJNA513368) | rock metagenome | isolation source: Antarctica rocks | place: Antarctica: Victoria Land, Pudding Butte sud | reverse complement strand
TTCGCGGCTACATCTCCACGCTCCGCAAGCAGGAGATGCCCATCCTCTCCGCACTCGGTCAGGCTATCGCCGGCACCCCGCCCTTGCCGGTCACGACCTAGCCGTGCGGACCTAGCTAGTTACCGCGCTGATAAGCGACGACGGAGCGTCGGCCGATCCCGGCCGTGCATGCGACGCAGCGGGGTGATGCGGGCGCTCACCGTCAGGGATATTGATGTGTGGCTACCCTCGCCGCGTGGTGAACCAGGTGGGCGTCGTCACCGTGTGTAGAGGGCCCCCCGGCCGAGCCCATGCCGCGCGAGGAGACCAGACGCCACCAAATCCTCCATCTCGTCCTGTACCGTGTCTCCGTCGAGGCCGAGCCTGAGGGCGCGGGCGACCTGATCAGCGGTAGCCCCATGCGGCTCCTCCGCCATGATGACCATCAGGATCTCCGCCGAGGCGCTCACGGCGACGGATAACACGGGGGGTGCGTGTGCGATCATGGGGCTACCTCTACCTTTCGCGTGGAAACAGGAGATGCAATGATGCATTTCCACTGTTATGATACATGCGCAGATGCCTTTTAAAGATTAAGGCCGCACGGATGGACTAAACGCCTAGGACAGTGCAGCCAGGGGACGCATTAGGTCACTCGGCCATATGTGTAGACGACGTCGCGGGCGATCCCAAGCCGGTCGTGCGTCGTACCCGACCGATTCCTACCGCTTGTCCTAAGCTGCCCGTGTCGCAGCCGAGGTGTCTGGCGATGGTGACACGGACAGACGCGCGTGAAGGTGTCCGTGGGTCCGTGTGTGGGTCCCGACACAGTGGAGGGCCGGCTCCGCGTAATGGCGCGTCGAGTCGGCCCTCCGATACTATGACGACTGCGTGTAACCACGCCTGCTCAAGGCGGTGGTCAACCCGCCCGCGTCTCACCAAGGCGCAGATCGGCCGAGCCGGCCCGCAGTTGGGCGGCTTGAAGAATGGCTGTGGTGCTCATGGCGTCCGCGCCTCCTTCCGTTGTCCGACTGAACGACGTCGGCGATACATCATTGACATAAGTGTACCACAATGCGTGCCATGAGGGGGCGATGGGTGGCGCCGCGGGCGCCCGCGTCCGACCCTACTGGCCACCCTGGATGCCCCCCGAGAGCCCACCTGCGTTCCGCGTGTCGTCGGAGGGGGCAGAGCGCGTCCAGAGGGAGGCCACGGCGGCGAGAGCCTGTGGGTGGCGGGCGCGGGGGAGGGCGCGATAGAGAGCGAGCAGGCGACCCTCGGCGGGGTCGACGATCTCGACGGCGAGACCGGGGCAGGCGGGGCTGGCGGGAGCGCGGTTGAAGAGGACGGTCTGGACGCGCGCGAGGAGAGCGTGGAGGCGGGCGTCGGACAGGCGATCGAGGGGGCGGTGGAGGCGGAGACGCATAGGGTTACCTTCTTTCTTGCTGCGATGGCCGACGTATGGACCCGGCTGGGAACGGCCGCATGGCCAGGCGGGATGATCGTGTCCGCCGCGGCGGCGCACAGGGGGTGGGGCCAAGAGAGAGCGCCGGTCGAGCGCCGGTCTCAGCAACGCGCTGTCGTCACGAGAAGGTGGGGTGGCCGTGGCGCCGCGCCTCCTCGCGCCGGCAACGCTCCTAAAGCAGGAGAAACACCCACGCGCGACGGATCATGGATCTATCGGGGTTCGTCCTGCCTGTGGGCCAAGGCGGCGATCTAGGCGTGGGGGTCGGCGATAAGGTGCGTCGCGGCGGACGTCGCCACGGGATGGTTCATGGGCTTGTCCTAATGGACAGGGGACGGTAGCCCGCTCAGACGTGCGGTACGCCTTAGTAGAAGATCGAGGTGTTGGGCACGGTATAGCCGTCGATCATTGGGAGGTCCTCCTGGGTGTCGGCGCGCAGGTGCTGGTTCAGGGCGGGGTCATGGCCCGACGCGGGTGCGAGCACCACCCGCTCGGCGCTCACGTCCTGCATGTCCGCGAAGGGGACGTACACGTCATGCTGCAGGCGGATCAGCACCCCATTGGCGCCGACGTCGCGCACCTGGCCGAGGCGCGCGGTGTTCGTTCCCCGCACGTCCATGCCGGCCCGCACGCGCGGGCGGTCTAGCGTCATCCCCGCTGTCGTCTCCGTCTCGTGGTGGTGCAGGCTGTGCGCGAACCGCGCATTCAACTGTGCGTCTAGAGCCTGTTATGCACTTTTCTGCCACAATCGCGACGGATCGTTAAGATGGAAAGCATCGAAGCGACGAGAGGAACTCCTGAGCCTATTCACTGCTATCTGACAAGCCGATGCACGACGACCTTGGCCTGCGGATGCGCCTTTTCGACTCACTTCAAGCGTAGTCGCATCATTTAGGGCAAAACGGTTGCTTTAATGATAGCGGAAGTTCATAACAGGCTCTAGGCCCAGATCGTGGGCGTTGCGGCCACCCACACCCGTGTCCTGCTTCGTGACCGCGTCATCGGTGCGCGCGGACAGTGCCGACACAGGCGCTCTCAGGGTGCGTCTATCCCGCGTCATGGTCGAGCTGTGGTGTGTCATGGATGTGACTCCTTGCCTGCTATGACGGACCATGCGGTCCGTGAGGGGTCGATATGGACGAGGGCCTGGTTGACGGATGCACAAGCGCTCCAATCCGCAGCGATCGGACGCCTATGTGGATGCTCCGAACAGGCGTGGTGTCGCGCAGTCGTGGGCTGCGGGGAGTAGCTACAGCGATCCGCGCTGAGTCGTCCGATGAGCCCTACGTTGATGCCGGTACGTTCGTGCCTGCATCGCACACGATGAGAGCGTTCAGCAGTCATACCAGCCGTGCGCGACCTGTCAAGCTCCTGCGACGTGCGGCGGGGTGGCGTCGTTGGGTCGATGTCCGGATGCAAGCCGGTCATCTCATCAGTGACTATAGCACACATATGGAGTAGCGTGTGCGGAGTAGATGGGTACTGGTGGACCGCGCTACATGATACCGACTCTTCCTCCTCTCCTTGCCGTCGCGGCCTCCCTGTTGGCTGATCTCGGCGGCGGCGGGATTAATGATAACCATCGGCGGGTATGACAGCTACCTGGCTCATCCGCTGAGGCACGATACACTAATGCGCGCGCCACAGGCGATGACCGTCCGCTCCAACGCGCTGTCCGCTATCCCCGTCGCTATCCTCACAGAGTGGCCTGTGTGTACCGCCATGCTGCATGCTTATATCTACTGCGCGCGTGCGACGAGGGCCTGATCAGTACGCAGGCATCCTCAATGGCCCAGGTCACACCACGCCATACCTGGATACAAGTATGCAGGACCGACCGTCCACAGGTCACCCAATGAGACCGATGACGGGGACGGCAGACAGATCGTCTAGGCGAATCGTCTCGACACATGGTGGGCGCGTATCGTTCGCGCGGATCCCGTTCCACCCAGGCTTATGGGCAGTGTGAGGCGTCGCGTCCGCAGGGGACGCGCTGCCCGGGTCGATGCGAAGGCTGCAAGTACATCGTCACGTTCTTGGCGGTGCTGCTCTATCTCAGGTAGTCCACACATGTCATCCCTCTCGCCATACCTGGAGTTCAGCTTCTGCTACGTTGAGCCAATTTTGGATTGTCCTTCGACTCTTGTCAAAGCGGACAGCAATGCATGGCTCGGCCCAATCGCGGTCACCGACAGGCATCTCCAAATACTCGCGCATTATGAATGCGTGTCGGTACGGCTTTTTGTGTGTTTGGGTGATGGCATGCAGCCCCTCATTTATCTCAGCAATATGATGAACTCGCATAGACCAGATTGACTTAGACTCTTTGGATATCGACGTACTCGCCTTGGCAGTTAGATAGGCTAGGTCATCGTCTAGGCCATTCAGGGATATAGCTTCTTTGTTATGCAGTCGTTCGTCCAACCAATCATCTTTGACATCTTGTATGATCCGCTTCAAGGTGTGCCCAAATCTGACCTGGAGAAAACTCCCGCTTGTCTGGTCCGGGGACAGAATGCGGATGAAGAGGCGGGAGATTGTTTCATTCACAAAATCGGAAACACGAGCGGGAGGCAATCGAAGCCCTGAACGTTGCATAGCCCGCTGAATACGGCACACTAACACTTCTGAGAGTGCCTCGGTTATCGCCCGTCTTTCTTGTGCATGAAACGATTTGATCAGGAATACAAGCGTTTCGTCTCGGATATACCCCTGTGTCTCCTTGTCTCGTATGTGAGCGCGCTGAATAATAGCCTTTGTGTCTTTCACTTGAAGAAGCGATTGGATCGCATCCGTCACATCTTTGTCTCGGGTTGGCGCAATATTGCTTCGATTCCCCGGTGGCAATGGAGGTACTATTTGTTTGCCTGGCGACGACTGCCCTGCGTTGCTCGCATCCTTGCTGGATGTGTCGTCAGCCATCACGACGTCTCCTGCACGCACCACAACCGCGCCGCCTGGGCGCAGTTGCTCGAACAACCGCGCCGCCTGGGCGCAGTTGCTCGACAGGTGTCCATCGTCATGGAACTCGGTCGTGAGATCGAGGATGAGGAGGTCAATGGCGCTGGATAGGGAGAGGGGCGCGGTCGCTCGCGGTGCCGAAGACGGCGGCGCGGACAACGGCGGCGCGGACAGCGGCGGCGTGGATCGGCCGGTCGCCGGGTAGGACGATTGGTCGGGGGTGGCGGCTGCGCCACGCCCCTCGGGAGACAACGGCGATGTCATGGGCATCCTTTCTCTCTGGTTGGAGACAGGCGCCAGCATCGGCCGCGCGGGATAGTGGTATACTGTCCCACGTGGTCGCCGGGCTGGCCTGGAATGGATTGGATTGGCGGCCACACGGACGTAGGTTGCGCTAACAACCTACGGCCATGTCTATGGATGCGCGGGGCGGACGGCTACCAGACCGTTTCCCCCGCGCCGCAGTCCACGGTACATTTCATCCGTTTCATCGGTATGGTCCTCCTCCTATCCCTGTGTCACTCCGTATTACCCCCCCGCGCGGCCGACCATCGGCCTGCGTGGCGGGGCGACCCTCATTGGGGCGGCGCCTCAGTCTCGATCTCCGTCGCGTCGGCGGCCTCCCGCTCCGTGCGTAGATACCGCAAGACGCGCTCGACGATGTCGCCGAAGAATTGAGCGAAATCGCCCAGACGCCCGGCCGCGTGCTCGTTGTTGGCCCAGTCCAGTAACTCCGCGTTCACCAGGATGGTCAGTTTGGCCTTGCGTGGCGATCGCGGCCTGCCGACCTTTGGCCGCTCGGGCGTCAGTTGCCACGATTTGCGCCCCTTTTCGCTGTCGTTATGCACCTTATGCGCCTGACGCGTATATGGCGGCGCCGAGGCGTCATGGCGATCGCCGATCACCAACATGCACTGCGGCCGCTGCTGATCGCACACCCCTCGGCGGGAGTCCGCGCACGGGAGTACCTCGCGGATAACCCCCGGACGGAACGTATCCTTGTCGCGCACCTTATCCCCAGGCATGTTATACGGGCACGCGGGAATAGCGACGTCGACCGCGTCTTGCATGCCCGCATACTACCATGCGCGTCTTAACTTCGGCAAACCCCGTTTTTCTCATTGTGTGCGGAATCACCGCCCTAACCCTCACTTTTCATAGTTTGGTTCAATATTCGATCAAATAACGATCCTAAATTGACCCAAACTCGCCCAATGGGGCGTCAGCGCCCGCGTGCCGTCCCCGTTAGGTACGTCCCGTCCGGCGACCACCCATCATGCGCCGCGCCACCTGCCGCGTCGGCCCCATCGCGGCCGTCCCCTATGGAGGGCCAGGCGTAGGCGCAGTCCCCACGGTAGGCGCACCGTCCGCAGGCGTCGGGCGACGGAGTGGCCAGGGCGCGGCCGAGGCCGACGTCGCCGCCCTCATCCCACGCGCACCCGCGGGCTTCGATATCCTTGAGATAGGCGTCGATGCCGTGCAAGATGTCGCGTGCGCGGTCGCGAGAAGGCGTCACATCGTACAGGCGGCCTGTTTCCAGGCCGCACACGAGGATGCGATGGGGGAGGAGCGCATAGGCCGGCGACCGCGTGAGCACCAACAGGTCGATCGCCGCCATCTGCTCGACCGCGACCTTGTCAAGTGTCGGCGTCCGGGCGCTGGACAACTCCAGCGCCTCGATCGCGCCGTCGCCGACGCGGTCTATGCACAGCAGATCCGGGCGCGCGGCCGAGCGCGACAGCGCGCAGGGCCTCCTCGCAGGCGATGATTTGTCGGTCGGCGCCCAGGTTGGAAGGGTTTGTCCGGCGCGTACCACGCCAGCCACTTGGGCGGCGGGGCCAACCGTCGCCACCAGAGCGGTGCCACGCGTCCGCAGCGTCAAGCACTCCACCGCAGTGCCACAGGCGGTGGATGCGATTGCGGCGAGATGCCGTGTGTATTCCACCAGGAGGCCCGTGGGCAGGGCTGACGGGGCGGTCCAGCGGTTTCCTTGATGAGTCTACGGTAGGCGCGTAGGTCGCAGGGCCGCCCGGATTTACATCTGACACTGCCACCATGTCATCGTTCTCGTCGTTGCAATGGTGCAATTTCCGGTACGTGCTACAGGAGCAACGCCTGCGTAAAGCAACAAGTTGTCCAAAACGCGGTCAGTAAAGCAACAAGTTGTCCAAAACGCGGTCAGTAAAGCAACAAGTTGCCCTCGTACACTACCGTATTTTGTGTTCAGCCATTCAACGCACAGTGACGCTCTTGGCCAGATTACGCGGCTTGTCGGGGTCGCAGCCGCGTAGCAATGCGAGTTCGTAGGCCAGCCGTTGCACGACGGGAGATGCGGCCAGCAGGTACGCCATGCCCTCGGCACAGACCGGCAGGTGCGCGTCGAAGACATCGTGGCTGCGCGGTCCCACGCCGATGACGTAGGCCCGGCGCGCCTTGACCTCACCGGCCGAGGAGAGTAGCGACGCCTCGTCGGCCCCCGCGGGCGTGAACATAATCACTGGCGTTCCCGGCTCGATCAGGGCGATGGTCCCGTGCTTGAGTTCGCCGGCCGGCAGCCCTTCGGCGTGGATGTACGATACCTCCTTGATCTTGAGCGCGGCCTCTAGCGCCAGGGGGTAGCCGAGCCCACGCCCGAGCACGAATAAATCGTCGCGATCGACGATACGATGCGCCACGTCGCGGATCAGGTCGAGCCGTCCATCCGTGCGCATGGCCTCGATGTCGGTGGCGGCCGCCTCTAGCGCGTGGATGTGGCGGCGCGGTTCGCCGGCCAGGGCGCCTGCGGCTAGGAGCAGGTAGGCGACCTTGGCCGTGAAGGTCTTGGTGGAGAGGACCGACTTCTCGGGTCCGGCCCCCAGCATCAGCGGCAAGTCAACCTCGCGCGTGAGCGTGGAGCCGGGTACGTTGACGAGCGCGGCGAGGCGCGCGCCGCGCGCGCGGCTGGCGCGCACGGCGTCGAGCACGTCGATGGTCTCGCCGCTCTGCGAGAAGGCCACGACCGCGTCGCCCGGTTTCACCAGCCCCGCGAACAGGTTAAACTCGTGGGCGTGGCTGACGACGGCGGCGCGGCCAGCCTCCAGCGCCAGCAGGTAGCGTCCGACCAGTGCGGCGTGGTAGGCCGTGCCGCAGGCCACGAAGTGTAGGGCGCGCGCCTTTGACAGGAAGCGCGCCAACCCCACGGCCTGTGTGGCGCCCTCGGCGGCGATGCGCCGCAATAGCCCCGCTTGCTCCCAAATCTCTTTCTCTAAGAAGTGGTGGTAGCCGTCGAGTTCGGCTTCCTCGGCGCTCCAGTGGACCTCCTCGACGTCGAGCGCGACCGGCGCGCCCGTTTCGACCTCGAAGACGTCGACGCCATCGGGCCGCAGCGAGACGACTTGGTTATCACGCACGTAGACGAGCCGCCGCGTGTGTACCAGCAGCGACGCCATGTCCGAGGCGAGGTAGGACGCGCCCGCGCCGAGGCCGATGATGAGCGGTGAGCCATTCTTGACGGCGGCCAACTCACCGCTGCGCGCGTCGAGCGCGGCTAGGGCGTTGAGGCCGTGCAGTTGCAGGCTGACGCGGCGTAGCGCCTCGGCCAAATCGCCCGCCACGGGCGTGCCATAGGCGCCGGGGTCGGACGACTCCAACTCCTCTTCGAGCAGGTGGATTGCCACCTCGCTGTCGGTTTCCGAGTGGAAGGTATGGCCGCGCGCCAGCAAGCCCTCGCGCAGGACGGCGTAGTTCTCGACGATGCCGTTGTGCACGAGGGTCAGCCGTTCGCCGCAGCCAACGTGGGGGTGCGCGTTTTCTATCGTGATCGCGCCGGTGGTAGCCCAGCGCGTGTGCCCCAGCGCCAGACTCGCGTGTGGCAGCCCGTGGGGCGCCGCGTCGAGCTTACCCACGTCGCGTGCTCGGCGCACAACGCCGTCATCGCCGACCGCGATACCCCAGGAGTCGTAGCCGCGGTATTCCAGCCGCTTTAGGCCCGCGAAGACCATTTGGGCCGCGTCGATGGGAGCGCCGGTGTAGCCGAAAATTCCGCACATAATGGAGTCATCCTCTTAAAGTTAAAGGTAATCGTGTAGTAGATGATGGCGCGGCACGCGCGATCAGAATCGGGGGCGCACAGCGCCTATAGTGAGCGCGCGTGTCCGTCGTCTACGGTGAGTAAGGCATGTCGATTGAATGGGACGCTGCGGCGCCTGGTCTGTTGTGAAGGAGAGCGCTTGCGGCGTCGTTCCTGGGACCCCTCTGGGGAGTGGTCCCAGGGGGTACGCTCCGCGCGAACTATCCCCCTTAATCCTGCATTAAGGGTTCCGCGCGCCACTCGATGCACCGGCGCGAGCGACACGATCACGCCAGAGTGACATGCACCCTAACTCTATTGATCGGCGGCACGGCTATCCATAGGGATCGGGAACCCCTGCTCATGGAGGCAGTGGGCGTCACGCTGGACATAGGGGATGGACATGGGGTAGGGGTCGCGGATCGGGATACCACGCGCGGCCGGTTGGTGTCCTGGAGGTCACCCTCCAGTTTTGTCCGGCTGCTAACGACCGTGGTGGCCGGGAAGCCATCCGCCGAATGGTTCTCTTGGCTTCCACCTCGTCGACTCGCCCCCTCGCGGCGAGTCCTGGCGCTACTAAAGCGGTTAGTTGACAGTTGATTGCTGCCAGCTTTTTCATGGGATCAATGGCTTATATGTTGCCCATCGCTATGCCGATGCTTGCCCTCGTTTGAAAACGGTCCTCCTTATCGCGGCTCTCTGTGTTGTCTGACTAGAACTATCATACAACAGAGTTGTCCGACCGGAACTATCATACGACAGACTCTGAGTACGGGCAAGACCCATCATAGTGTAACAGTGTATAGTGCGACTATGATGATGAACGCCAATGACCTTATCGCCAAGAAGCGCGACGGCGGGACGCATGACGATGCAGAGATTGCCTGCCTGATCGACGCGTACGTGGCCGGCCGCATGCCGGATTACCAGATGGCCGCCTGGCTGATGGCGGCGTACCTACGCGGGCTTGACGAGGCCGAAACGCTGGCCCTCACCATGTCTATGACCGCTTCGGGACAAACGATTGATCTGGCGGGACTGCCGCGGCCGGTTGTGGACAAGCATTCGACCGGTGGCGTGGGCGACAAGACCACACTTGTATTGGCGCCGCTCGTGGCCGCCTGCGGGTTGCCTGTCGCCAAGATGTCGGGGCGCGGCCTCGGTCACACCGGCGGGACGCTCGATAAGCTTGAGAGCATCCCCGGCGTGCGGGTCGATCTTTCACCCGAGCAGTTCCGCGCGCAGGTCGCGCGCATCGGCGTCGCCGTCGTCGCGCAGAGCGCCGAAGTCGTGCCGGCCGACCGCCTGCTCTACGCCCTGCGTGATGTGACGGCGACGGTCGACGCGCTGCCGCTCATCGCCAGTAGCATTATGTGTAAGAAGCTTGCCGCCGGCGCCGACGCCATCGTGCTCGACGTCAAGACGGGCGGCGGCGCCTTTATGCGCGAGACCAATGCGGCGGTCGAGTTGGCGCGCGCCATGGTGGAGATCGGGCGCGGGGCCGGACGGCGCATGGCCGCTCTGGTAACCGATATGGACGGTCCGCTCGGCCACGCCATCGGCAACGCGCTGGAAGTGCGCGAGGCCGTCGATACCCTGCGCGGTCATGGTCCCGATGACTTCACGACGCTATGTCTGGAACTGGCCGGACGTATGCTCCTGCTCGGCGACAAGGCGGCCACGGCTGAGGAGGGCGTGGCGCGGGCGCGCCGCGCCCTCGACGACGGCGCGGCGTTGCGCGTGTTCCAGCAATTGATCGCCGCCCAGGGCGGTCCGCCGGACTTCGACGGCGCCGGCTTATCAGAGGCGCCCGTACAGATCGCTGTGACCGCGCCGGCCGATGGCTACATTCGGCGTGTCGATGCGCTGGCCCTGGGCGTGCTGGCGCGTGACCTTGGGGCCGGCCGCGCTACCAAGAGCGACGCGATCGATCCGGCGGTCGGCCTGATCGTGCATCGTAAGGCGGGCGATAGGATACGCCGGGGCGATGTCTTGGTCACACTGCACACGGGGCAGCGCGACGCGTCGACCCTTGCCACATGGGAGGCGCGCTGTCGCGACGCCTTCGCCATCGGCGCTGCCGCGCCCGAACCCCGCCCACTCATCCACGCCGTGCTTTAATCCTTTAACCTTTTGACAACGCGAGGCAAAAGCCGTACCATCATAATAACGAGCGACGAGCGCTCCGAAAGGGGGGCAGCACACATGTTCACCGTTCCTCAGGCGCCACGACAGGCGCGACAGGTCACGCTATCTCTGCGTGCGCGAGGGACCGTCCATGCTCTGCCCGCGGCTCGTCGCGTTATGACCTGACCGCATATTATCGACCATCGTACAAGCGATGACCGAGGGTAGAGCATCCGGTGCTCCACCCTCGGTTTTTTGTTGCTCGTCGTGTAGCGTACTGGGGACCGTGGAAGGCGTGGGCGCCTTGCCACGGTTTTTATGTGCCCAATCACAAAGGAGGGAACGACCGATGACAACGATCAATAAGCAGGAAGTATTTACAGACATGACTATGACCATGATGAGAGAGATATGTACGACGATTATGACGATGTGGCCTCCGCTTCCCCCCTCGATACCTTTATCGCCGAGGGCTGGATCGACGAGGCGCTGCACGAAGTAAAGAGCGGCAAAGAGGCGACGGTGTATTGCTGCCGCGGCGGCGCGGCCGGCGGCGGCCTTGTGGCGGCCAAGGTGTATCGCGCCCGCCAGCGGCGTGGCTTCAAGAACGACGCCGTCTACCACGAGGGACGCGTAATCGGCGATCGGCGGGCACGCCGCGCCGCCGCGCGAAAGACCGCGTTCGGGCGTGAGACACAGTTCGCGGCCTGGATCGAGCACGAGTTCGCGATCCTGAGCCTTCTGCACGCCGCCGGGGCCGCTGTCCCACGTCCGCTGACGCGCTCCTCCAACGCTATTTTGATGGGCTACGTCGGCGACGCCTACGACCCCGCCCCGCTGCTCTCGGCCGTCTTGCCGACCCCCGACGAGGCGCGCCGCCTGCTGCATACTCTTATGCGCGAGGTGGAACTCTGGCTGGCGCACAACGTGGTCCACGGCGACCTGTCGCCGTACAACATCCTGTGGTGGCGTGGCTCCGCGACAGTGATCGACTTCCCGCAGGCCGTCGACCCGCGCGTCAACGCCAACGCGCAGGCCCTGCTCGCGCGCGACATCGAGAACGTCTGCCGCTACGTCGCGCGCCACGGCGTGCGCGCGGATCACCATCGCATCGCTGACAACCTGTGGCGGCGCTTCTTACGCGCCGAGCTTTAGAAGGAGAGTATGATGGCATCGAGCATCCATAGCATCACGTTCGATTGTACCGATCCGGCCCGGCTCGCCGCGTTCTGGATGGCGGCGTTGGGATACATGGTCGAGGAAGGATGCGTCCCGGACGAGGAAGGCGCCG
>JAABUL010007399.1_pt1 | contig 11872 bp, 4 predicted proteins | sample 5559151 | NCBI WGS metagenome assembly JAABUL01 (sample SAMN10711876, study PRJNA513368) | rock metagenome | isolation source: Antarctica rocks | place: Antarctica: Victoria Land, Pudding Butte sud | reverse complement strand
AAAAAGATACACGACAACATCTTAAAAATATAAGAAAAGTTAATTAAGTATTAAAATAAGAAACGAAAAACAACATCTTAGCTAAAAGAGAGAAATAAAATATATCTTTTTACAAAAAATCTTAAGACAAAGAAGCTAAACAAGAAATTGAATTATGTCAAAGTTAAATTGTTTTTTATTAAGAAAACTAAGAGATTAATTAATTACGAATTCGATTTATCTAAGAACGTTAAAGTATTTCTAGTATTTATATATTATTGTTGGAATTAATCAATTCTAGTACGTCTATATAGAAAACATTTCATTATTAATTACAAGAGAACAATATATTCGAAGTTAAAAAAATACTAAAATAGCAAAATTAATAGTATCTTGTAAAGTAAAAAGAATATTTTACGTTAAAAAACACATAAAAACTAAAAAGAAATCTTACAAATTGTTCAAATTTGTTGCGATAATTTTGTCGAACTTAAATCAATTAAGAGTCTTAAACAACAAATTATTAATATTGACAAATTCGTCTTAAGATGTTATGAAAAACAAAGTTCTTTTTTAATTATTGTAGCAATTTTTAGATTCTTAAGACGTTTAAGTTTCTTCACATTAAATAATTCTTTATTAAATATCTTTTGTTTTTGCGCTCTAAGAAAGCGTCTTTATTTTCGCAATTGCTTTAGTTTAATTTTTTAAATACGAATCAATTTAATTGTTGTCTTTTGTGTAGTCTTCGTCTTTAATTTCTCTTGTTTTAGTCTTGTTATAACGCGATCAATGATATTGAAATTTATCACTAGAATAGCAAGTTTACACTTTTTTTTAATTTATATGCACTTCGCACAATTCTTTAATAGCGAAAATAAACAACATTTTTTTTAATAAAGAGCACAATAAGTACAAGTTATTATTGCAACAACGTCGTAAAAAGCTACGCGTTAAAAGAGTGATTAAAAACTTTTTAAAAAACGAGAAAACATAAATGCATAATAAATAAGAAATCTTTAAGAACGAAGATTAAAAAGAAGAAAAATAGTGTTACGAATCTTAAAAGAAGACTTAATAAAATCTATTAAGTTTTAAAATAACATGTGACTTGCTTAACTTTTTAATAAAGTCTTGACATTGACGAACATAATGAGCAAGATACTTGTTCAATAGTTTATCGTTACTTGATCGTAAATAAGAAGCAATAAGCAAGGCGAATAAAAGAGATCTCTTTAGTATATAGATTTTTATAATATAACTCTTTTATAAATCGTGTTTAATTTATCTTAAGTTTTGACTTATTGTTACGACTACTTAAGTTGCAATTTTTGTTATCAAGTAATTGCTTGCATTGTCTAAAGACGTCTACAAATCTCTTTAATAACATAACTTTCTTTAATTTCTTCGTGAGAAGTATTAGCGTAACATGACGTCGCACTTTAGTTAACTAACTTAACAATTTTAACGAAAATTAATAAGAAACGTCTTAACTTCTTTAAGAAGCAATCAAAAATAACGTAAAGAAATAACTTCGACTACTTTATAAAAATAATACTATTATTGCTAAACTTCGAATTAATAAGAAAATCAATTTCGACTTTGTTTGTAAGCTAAAAATTTAAATTAATTCTTTAAAAATTTATTTAAGTTAAACAAAGTTAATAATAAGCATTCGCAACAAAATAATGCATTGTCTTTAACATAAATACAACGACGCTTTAGCTTAATGCAATTCGTTTAAAACTATTATACGTTAATTAAAACAAAAGCTTTCTTTTTCTCGAAGTAAAGAAATTGTATTTATTGAGTCTACTTACGTGGTTTATAACTTTAACAACAACAACAAATGTAATTACTCTTATAAATCTAATTTATAAGCAAGAGATCAACTTAACGATGTCTATTTTGTTTGTAATCTTAAGTCGAAGCTACAAAACGTAAAAAACAATAGACACTTTTTTGATTTCTTTGTCTTTACTAGAAATTTCGAAAAGTTTAAACAATAAGTTACTACGTTAATTTCTAAATTTAGCAATGCTTTTCGACGTTTTATTTTTAAAAAAGCCAAACTTAATCTTGTTATTATCAAGATTATTAATAATATTTTTAGAGAAATTAAGCATTGCTTGTTCGATAAATTTGTCAATTTTTATTTAATAATAAATAATTTGTTTAAAGACTTAAGTGCTTAATAAAACGATTTAAACAAAGAACGACGCAACTTTGTTAAAATTATATTGCTCAAATTTGCTATAAAAAACATCAAAATCTTCAATTAATACGTTAATTGCTTTATATCTACGACAAGCAAAGTTTCTATATTAGAAATCGATAGAATGTATTGATTCGACAAAAGTTTAAGCTATAAATTTCAAAGTCGCTATATCATTTTAACGAATTATATTACTCTAAATTAATTTATTAAATTAATTTGTAAAATTGATTTTAAACTTCAACAAATAAAGAGATTTTGTTCAATAATTATTTAAACTTTTATCTATATACGAGCTATCAATAATATTAACAAGCGAAATAATTATATTGCAACAATAGATATCTCTAAACTCTTTAAACGTATTAATACAAATGTTTGCAACAACAATAATTTCAATATGCGTGTCTCTACTCGCAACTAAAAACAAGATATAGAAATATAATCTTAAGTTCTTAAGAACAAGATTAAGTTTCTTAATTTTTGTCGAAAATATCTTAAATTAAAATATAGATCGCATTATAAAAACGTCTTTTGCAAAAACAAATTAACTAAAATCAAAAATAAAGCTTTTGTTAAACTTAAAACTTATAACATTAACAACTTCGAATTAGCAACACTTAAAGAAGATAGTTTCTCTAATATCTTAAATAACAACTTAGATAACTTTAGCGAATCAAAAAATTAGATATTCTTAACAAGAGTCGCAATTTAAAACAAAAGCTAGTGCTTATAAAGAAAACAATAAAGAAGCTTAAAGCTTTGTTTAATTTACAAAATAAAGTTTTGTTTGTCGAAGTCGAACTTAATTCTAACGTTATTAACAACAAGTTTCTTAACGATTAACAACTAGATTTTTACGTCAAAATTTGCTCAAATTAAGTTTATTTGTTTTTCGATAAACGTTATGTCAAGACGATGTTGCTTATTAATATCGAAGTCTCTAATAAAGTCTTTGTTAATAAGAAGTTCGTTAAGCTTTATAAGTTTTCTATTATGCTACTCCAAAATTTTATTAAATTGCGTCTAGTTAATAACAAATTTGTTTCTAATATTATTTATATTGCTCAAGTTATTATTAATCTTAACGAACACATTGACATCTTATAGTGTTTAATAATCGAACTAGAACGATTCGCAATTATTTTCGACATACTTTAAATTAAAGAGTATAACGTACAAATTAAAGACAATATATAATTTCTTAAATTTAACTTCAATTATTGCATAAAGCACTACTTGTTAAATTAACAATTGTTAGAGATCTTTAACAATTGACGCAAGCAATTTAAATGTTCGTTTTCGAAGTCTTCTAATAAAGTCGACGTTTATCAAATAAGTGTCTTTGCATTCTTGAAGTTTATTATTAAAGAAAACTACGAGACAATTGTAATGCTATTTAAGCACTTCGTTATACTAGATTAATCAAAGAAAAACGATAAATATCTAGCTTGCGCTACAAGCAACAATGTTATTATAAACGTTGCAATTATTACTCTCGATAACTACAACAAGTTTTATACTAAATTTAAATAAAATTCTTCAAATGTAAAGCAATTTAAAAAGCAAATTTATTTAAAATTTAAACAATAATTTAAGCTTTTTAACTCGCAAGAAGTTAACAAATTGTTGCTCAATAAAAGCATTAATTATATTATTAATCTTGTTTCAAAAACAATTTCTTTTGCTAAGAAAGTCTACAATATATTTTGTTAAAAAAAAGAAATTATTAAAGTTTATCTAGATAATATAAAGAGCAAAGATCAAATTCGCAATAGCATTTTACAATATGTTGCTTCTACTCTTATAGTTAAGAAGTCTAATAAGAATTTGCGCGTTTACGTAAATTATAAATATTTTAACGTTTTAACAATTAAGAATTGCAATACTTTATCGTTGATTCAAGAGATCTTGCAACGATTATGCAAAATCAAGTACTATAACAAGTTCGATATTATTGCAATCTTTAACGAAATTCGAATGCGTCTTAATAATGAACACAAAACAATCTTTATTATTTGTTACAATCTATTTAAGTACGTTGTAATATCTTTTGAATTGTGTAACGCTTTAATTATGTTTCAATCTTTTATCAATAAGATTCTTAATCTTTATCTAGACGATTTTTGCACAATTTATATAAATAATATCTTAATCTACAATAATATTAAGAAGAAACATAAAAATTATATAAATAAAGTTCTCGCTAAGCTTTATAACGCAAGTCTTTATTTAAATATTAACAAATGTGTCTTCTTTATCAAATAAGTCAAATATCTAAGTCTAATTATTATTATTAAAGAGATTCGAATAGACTCCAAGAAAGTTAAATGCATTCTTGAGTGAGAAACTTCTATTTGCGTGTGCGACGTGCAAGTCTTTCTAAACTTCGCCAACTTCTATAGACGATTTATTTATAACTATTTGGACAATAAGCTTAAGAACAAGGGTCTTAGTTTTCTATAGCAACTTGACGATTTTAAGAATCTTGCGTTCAAAGCTCTCAAGAAAGTCTTTATTGATCAATTTATTCTTTATTATTTCGACCCCAATCTAGAGATCTAGATCGAAAGTGATATTTTTAATTTTGTCGTCGTCGCTATGTTCTCGCAAATAAGCTCAAATAAATTGTTTTATTCGATAATTTACATGTTTAAAATTATGTTGTTCGCAAAGTGCAACTACGAAATCTACGACAAAAAATTGTTAATTATTGTTTGCGCTTTTAAGAAGTAATATTTAGAGTATATTAATACGTCTATTAAGCAACTTATTAAAATTACTACTAATTATCGCAATCTAGAGCATTTTATAACTATTAAGCAACTTAATCGTTGTTAAATTTGTTGAGTCAAGTTTTTGTTCAAGTTTAACTTTAAGATTATTTATTAATTAAATGTGCTAAACGCGAAGCCAAACAATCTAACTAGACAATCGCAAAATTTGCTCTTTAATAAGAACAACTCTCGCAATCAATTTTAACGACAAACAATTTTTAAATAATACAACTTAAGATTAGATATAATTAAAGTTATTGCATTGATCTCGCTACTATTAAGTATTATCTACAATTTAATAATAAAGTTAGTTTATTTGCTTCGAGACTTTATCGAATTTAAATTAATTGCTAACAAAAGAATCGCGAAAGCGTACAAAAAGTTTACTTAAATCTTGTTAGCAACTAACAAAAATGTAGAATTATTTACGTCTTTATTGTCTACAATACTTGCATTACTTTGGCAAAACAAACTTTGCTTTGCTAAATCTCTTCTCTTAGTTTCTTTGTTTGTTATTGTCGCATTTACGATTTCTTAACTTATAGTTTTTTTGTTTTTAGCTATCGATTCTATCTTTCTTTTAAATATATTTGTTTTATTTATAATTTAATTATCTATATTTGCAATCTTTTTTGCAATTTAACTTTCGCTTATTATTGCGATTAATTTAACAAAAGAGAAGAAGTTTAAAACAAAACTTAATTTCAAAGTTTTTGTTCGACAAATATTAAAGACATATTTATATAACGAAAAGATAAAACAAATTATTCAAACTAAAGAAGCTAATAAATGAAAAATTCTAATTATTTTTCGCAAGATAATTAAGCTAGAACTCGAGAACTACATAATAATTGAACACTTAATAATTAATGCTAAACATCTATTTGTTTAAGACAAAATATATATGTTTCGAAGCACAAATAATACTCTTCAAGTCGAAGCAATCAAATTCTAGCATAAATTATTAAGCGCTAGATACTTAAGTCGAACAACTATTTTTAAGAAAGTACAACGTTACTACTATTGATTTACATTGTATTTAAACGTCAAAAAGTACGTCAAAAGCTATCTTATATACAAATATGTCAAATTACATTACAAATATAAGTACGATTTATTGAAATCTTTATCTATTTTAAATTGTTATTAGCAAGATATATCTTGCGACTTTATTATTTCTTTGTCGCTATATTATTATAAAGGAAAGATCTTTCAACATATCTTAGTAATAATTAATAGACTATTCAAGAGTAAAAAATTTATACTTATAAACTCTTTAGAAGTCAAGATCGTTGTTTAAGTCTTTATTAACTTCGTTTAACGCATTGAGAGCTTCTTAGCTACTATTGTTTTCGACAAAGACACTCAATTTATTGCTTACTTTTGGCAACGTTTTTGCAAAAAATTAAGAATTAAATCTAAATTGTCAATCGCATTCTATCTAGAAATCGACAATTAAATCAAAAATGTTAACGTCGCTCTTAAGTAATATCTTCGAACATACGTACAATACAATCAAGATAACTAAATTAATTATTTCGTCATCGTCGAATTCGTCGCAAACAGTCACACTAGCGAGTCTACTAACTTATTACTCTTCTTTGTCACTAAAGACTATTTATCACGATTAGATCTAGAACTACTTGAAGTCTTTCTTAACTTAGATTTTGCTTAAGCTAACTTAGATTTAATTTAAACTAATTTAGATTTTGCTTATTTAAATTTTGTTTATATTAATTCAAATTTTGCTTAAATTGTTTTAGATTTTATTAAGACTATTTTAAATCTTGTTTAAACTAATTTAAATTTTTCTCAAATAATATCAAATAATTTTGCTATATCTAAACGTTATATGCAAACATTTTTGTACATTGTTATTTTAAAAAGAAAACAAATTAATAATAATATAGAAAACTTAAAAAAATATCGAAGCAAAATTGTTTACATTATAGTAGTTTTTATAGCTTAAAATATAATTGGCAAGACTATAAATACAAAGTGCGATTTTGCAACTATGAACAAAAAAAACAATAATATTGACAAACTTGTTATATTTGTATCAAAAATATAGAATAAAACAATCAACAATCTTGTTTAAAAAAAGCTATAAAAAAATACTATACAAACGAAGTTACTTGCTTTTGTTGCTAATAGTATATAGAAAGTTGTTACTTCTTCTTAAAACGTCAATATTATAACAAGCAAATAAATGTTTAAAACAAAGATATATATAGATAAAATACTAGAAAAACTTAAAGCAAAATTGATTGCAAAAGATTTTACGCAAGTTTTCGAAATTAGCTACAAAGATATTTTTGTTTCAATAGTTAAATTCGATATTTTATAAGTGTTTCTTGTTATTATTATGTTAAAAAATCTAAAATACTATTAAATAGACGTTAACAACATTTTTATTAAGTTTTTTCTTAAAAAAAAAATCTATATAGTATCTCTATCTAAAGTAGATATATTTTTAGAACAATATCTATATATTTTTCGAAATCTTTATAGTTTAAAATAGATCGCTTGTAATTGACACAAATGTTGTGTAAAAAAAACTTGTTAAACTAGATTTTAAGTAATACAATACTAATTTTTATCTCTTGTTGCATTTTGAACAATATATTATGCTTTTATTTTATATCGACAATATTGCTATTGTTGCACAATTAATAAGTAATGTTAATTAATTTAAATGCGAGTTTTAAAAGATATTTAAAATCAAAGATCTAAAAGAAATAAAAAAGATTTTTGATATTAGAATTATTCGCGATCGAAAAATCAAAACTCTATATATAAATTAATTTTACTATATTAATAAGATACTTAATAGACTAGAAATATCTATTGACAAAAGCAATTTAACAAAACTATCTATAAATAAATACAATGCTCTTCGATTTGTCTAATCAAAGAACAAACAAATTGATTAAAAAAATTATTAATACGCAATCGAAAATATTATATATATAGTTATTTATATTTGTTTAGATATTGTTTTCGCAATAGAATGTTTAAATTAATATCTTGTTAATTTAGCAAAATATTATAATCAAGTCTTAAAAACATTACTTCGATATCTTTGCTTTACTATTGACAAAAAATTGATATATAGCAGCAATAGAAGTCTACAATTAATAGCATACTTTGACTCAAACTATATTTTCGATAGACTAAATCGAAAGTTAATTCTTAAATACGTGTTTATAATAAGTGAAAAATTAGTCGCATAAATATTACGCAAGCAGAAGTTAATTGCAATATTTACTATTAAAACTAAATATATAGCTCTATTTATATATATTAAAGAGAGTCTATAAATTATACAAATTCTAAGAAATACTAATTATACAAAATATTTTGAAGACTTATTAAATTGCATAACTATTGCCAAGAACAAAATGTATAGATTTGTATCTTCTATATAATTGGTAGAAAACAATCAAGCAACTTTAGCACTTACTAAAGATGCTTGTATTTATAAAAAATCAAAGTATATCGATATAATCTATTATTATATTAGAGATTTTTGCAGAAACAATTATATTTGTATTGACTTTGTTCGAAGCGCAAACATAATAGTAGACAAACTAACAAAATTATTGTCTAGAAATAAGTTCAAGATCTTTGTTGAGCAACTTAAATTAATAAATCAAAAAATTAATAAAAGCTAATAGATACGTTATTATTGAGTAAAAGTATTGCGCAATACAATGTCGACATATTTGAAGTTTGCAAACTAAAGTAATATTAGACAAACAAATCTAAAAGTTGTTCGTCAAATTCTAATTAATTTGTTTAGCAAACTAAATTAGAATTAATTTAGATCTAGTTTAAATAAGCTAGATTTAATCGAAACTAGCTTAGAAATCGCGATATATTTTGCAGTTTTTGCTTTTTGTATGTAATTATTCTCTAGAGTACTAATAATCTACTACGTTGTTCGTTATATCTTTTAATAAGAGTCGATTTAAATTAATTTTAAATTAAATAAATTTGCATATCTATTGTTATAAAATAAATATAAAACTATTACTAATAAATATTTATAATTAATATATTTTATTATTTAGATTCTTGCAACTTTTTTAATTTCTAATATATAGAAATATTTTTAAATCGAAATATAGCTTTTTTTCTATAGTAAAAACTTGTTACTATTATAAGAGATCTCTATTTAACAATTTTTAAAAGTTATATATAATATTATTATTTTTATTTTAATTGCAATATTTTGTTTGCTATTATTTAAAGTTTTATTAGTTAAATTGTTTATCTAAATCTTAATTGTATTAAGATAAAAATTATTAAAAATTATATTTGCAATTTTTGTTCTATTTATATTAATAAAGACTATTTTAATTATATAATTTTTAATAGTTTGCTTTTTCTTTGTATTATATAAAATATTAATATTATTAAAACAACAATATTCTTTGTAAATACAAAATTATTATATAGAATATTTTATTAAATATTCTATCTATCTTTAATATTATTATATAATTAGATATTACTTTTTATATTGTTTTCTATTTTGTTTTTATAGATTTTCTATAAGTAGACAAATTTATATAAAATATATATAATTTAATTAATACAAACTTTGTTAATTAATTTATAATTAGATTATCTATTAAACTTTTAATAAATAAACTCGAATTTAATATTTCTATCTTTAAAATATTTTTTTTTTACAAAAATATTATTTTTAGAATTGTTATTATCGATAATATTAATTGTATAATTGTTTTTTTAAAAAGAATATTTCTTATAAGATTTAATTGTTCTAATAACTTTTTATTTAATATTAACAAAAATATCTTTAATAAGAAAAGAATTATTAATATTTTTTGTTAGAAACTTTGCTTTTTAAATTATAATAATTACTATATTAGTTATTTCTTTTGTTGCAATATAGTTATAGAAATACGCAATTCTAATATATTAGAAACTATAATTATGCTCTTAGATTGTTAAAAGTTTAACATATATTTTTTTTATATTAAAATTAATTTTAATCTAATTCTGCAGATTTTGTATTATTATTAGAATTGCTAGTTTTTATTGTTTTTATTCTAACAATATTGTTTTAAAACTTAAAGAGAATTAGTTAACTTTAAAGCAATTCTAATAATTTTGTTAATAACTTTGTTCTATTAATAATCTCTTTTATATATATTTAGATAACAATAAGATATTTTTTAAGATAGTTAATATCCAAATATCTATATGTTATATATAGAAAATAATATCTTTATTATATTTTTTCTAACAAGTCTCGAAAGCAGTAGCAGAGTTCTGCAGAACAAAAAAGCTAGTATCGAAAATAAAAAAGATTAAGAAATTAGTACTTAGTTGTTTGCTATACTATTTAATATAGCAATTGTCTATTGTATTTCTCTCTTTTCTTCTTTTTTTATTGTATTCGACTTTTTTAATTTGTTTTCTTACTTTTTTTGCTTCTATTATCTAGATAGAAAAGAGTTAGTCGACTTCGAAGTAGTTTTGATAACTCTATCGATAGCTTTGCTCTATCGACAATCTCTTTCGCACGTATTTAGACAACAATAAGATACTTTTCGAGATAGTTAATGTCTAAATATCTATATATAGAAAATAACATCTTTGTTGCATCTTTTCTAGCGAGTTTCGAAAGCAATAGTCTAGCGTACACTATTAGTTTAAATTGTGCAGTTTGGTTTAAGATCTAAAACGCATAATTTGAAGCAAAAGTAGATAGTTTAGTTTGATTTAAAATCTAAAATATACGATTTGTATAGTTGCAATCTTTGTTTTGTGTATATCTTCTAAGTAGAGTTCTGCAAAACAGAGAAACTAGTATTGGAAATAAAAGAGATTAAGAGATTAATGCTTAATTGTTTGTTATACTATTTAGTATAGCAATTATCTATTGCACTTTTCTTTTTTCTTCTCTTCTTATTGTATTTGACTTTTTTAATTATTGTATATATTATTGTTTTTGTAGTTATTTCTTCTATATTATTGTTTTGCAGTTATTTCTTTCTATTACTGTCTTATAGTTATTTCTTTCTATTATTGTTTTGCAATTATTTTCTCTATCTCTTACTCTATTCTCTTAATTGTTGTATTTTGTTAATATATTTGAAGCAGATAATGTAGTGTAGTTATGCATCTATTGCTTATCTATAAAATCTATAGTGTGAAAGATCTAATATACACGAGATTGCCAAGACACTAGCTTAATCGAGTAAGAGTTTCGCAAAAGACAATCGCATTTTATTGGCTTTAACACTTTTACTAAATGTAAATAAACTCTAATTCTTAAACGAATCAATCAATATTAACAAACAATTGCTAGACTTGTTTGTTTGCTTTTCTAGTTTATAAATTATTTATTAAATATCTTGTTTGTTATCTTAATGCAACATGTCTAACATGTCTAAGAATTTTTGAAATTTTATTGGCAACAATATTTTAGTAAGATTATTTGCAATTATATTTTTTGTAAACACGTATTCTAGAACAATTAGACTTGATTTAATTGTCTCGCAAATTTAATAATATCAAACGTCGATATACTTCGTGCGTCGATAATATTTTAGATTAGAGATTAAAACAATTGTTTCTTAATTGTCTCTATATAAAAGAACTAAAATTTTAGAAATTGCATGCAATTGCATTAGTAAGAAGCAAAATTATACTACTTCTTTGTCTATCTTTGCGACAACAATATACTTAGCTTCGCAAGTAAATTAAGTAACGAGATCTTGTTGTTTAGAGCTCTATAATATAGAACTATTAAATAGAAAGTAGATTTATTTGTTTGTTGAACAATAATTGTTAATTGTTTTAGCAAAATTTGCGTTTGTATAGTCTATTAGACTTTTGTTTCTATTGTAGTAAATGTTATAATATA
>JAABUL010007397.1_pt1 | contig 11873 bp, 4 predicted proteins | sample 5559151 | NCBI WGS metagenome assembly JAABUL01 (sample SAMN10711876, study PRJNA513368) | rock metagenome | isolation source: Antarctica rocks | place: Antarctica: Victoria Land, Pudding Butte sud | reverse complement strand
TTGTGCAAAAGAAGTTCGTCGTGCAAGAAGCCGACCTACCACCTGTCCATTTCGCGCGAGATTTCATGACCGACATGATGAACTTCCCAGAGCAGATCAGGAATATTGCTTTTGCTGGCCACTTACATCATGGAAAGACCGCATTGATGGATATGTTGGTTTTACAAACACATATGATCAATGAGCGACTAGAAAAGAGGACGGGCAGACATCAGGATGAGCAGCTCAGGTATACGGATGTCCACATCCTGGAGCGAGCGCGGGGTCTGTCAATAAAGGCGGCTCCCATGAGTCTCATACTCCAGGGAACACGTGGAAAATCTCATCTGTTCAATATCCTGGATACGCCCGGCCACGTCAACTTTGTGGACGAAGTAGCATCATCTTTGCGTCTTGTCGATGGTGTGGTCTTGGTAGTTGATGTCGTGGAGGGTGTTCAGATCAACACCGAGCAGATCATCAGATATGCCGTCCTTGAAGATCTTCCATTGACGCTAGTAGTCAACAAGATGGATCGGCTGATTCTTGAGCTGAAGTTACCTCCTACTGACGCATACTTCAAGCTCAAGCATGTCATAGAAGAGGTCAATACGGTCATCGAGAATACTAGACCTGGTCAAGGGGAGAAAAGAAGATTAAGCCCAGAAAAGGGGAATGTTGCTTTCGCGTGTAGTAGCATGGGATGGATATTTACTTTGCCATCGTTTGCCAGAATGTACGCCGAAAGCTATCCTGAGCTCAATGCGAAAGATTTCAGTGTTCGGTTGTGGGGCGATATTTTCTTCAACCCGAGGCGGAGATCCTTCACACGGAAAGGTGTAGAGGAGAACTCGAAACGAACTTTTGTGAACTTCGTTCTGGAGCCTATTTATAAGCTTTATTCACATACTATCAGCGAGGCACCTGAAGACCTCAAGGATACGCTTGCGACGCTCGGAATCTTCTTGAAACCCTCTCAATATAAGACTGATGCGAAGCAGCTCCTCAAAATCGTTTGTGAGCAATTTTTCGGTGCCTCTGAAGGCTTGGTGGACATGGTGGTTGAGCACATACCATCGCCTGCCGAAGGGGCACAGAAGAAGCTTGACCATTATTACACGGGGCCAGTAGACACCAAAACCGCGAGTGCGATCGCAAAATGCGATCAAGATGGTCCGTTGGTCGTGCAAATCACCAAGCTATTCAATACTCCTGATGCCTCCAGCTTCTACTCTTTCGGTAGAGTCATGAGCGGAGTTGCCAAAGCTGGCCAGCAAGTCCGAGTATTGGGCGAGGGCTACACGATAGATGATGAGGAAGATATGGCGATTTCGACTATTTCGGATACGTGGATTGCCGAGTCTCGCTACAACGTTCCTACAAGTGGCGTCCCAGCGGGGAATTGGGTTCTGCTTAGCGGAATTGACAATTCAATCGTCAAAACAGCCACGCTCGTCCCTCCACGCCTTCCAGACGATGAGGACGCATATATCTTCAAGCCAGTCAAGCATTTCACTGAGTCAGTATTCAAGGTCGCGGTTGAGCCAATTAATCCTTCCGAGTTGCCGAAGATGCTGGATGGCCTTAGGAAGGTTAACAAAAGCTATCCACTCATTACAACTAAAGTGGAAGAATCTGGCGAGCATGTCGTGCTCGGTACCGGAGAGCTGTATATGGATTGCGTCCTCCACGATCTCCGAAGACTCTACTCAGAGATGGAACTTAAGGTATCAGACCCAGTCACACGTTTCTGCGAGACCGTTGTGGAAACCTCCGCCATAATGTGCTACGCCATCACGCCTAACAAGAAAAATAAAATCACCATGGTTGCCGAGCCGCTTGATGATGGTATCGCCGAAGACATCGAAAGCGGTAAAGTCAACATCAAGGATCCCATCCGAAAGGTCGGCCAATTCTTTGAAGAAAAGTACGAATGGGACAAGCTCGCTTCGCGAAGCATCTGGGCCTTTGGACCGGACGAGATGGGACCCAACATCCTCCAAGATGACACACTTCCCTCGCAAGTAGACAAGAAGCTCGTGAATACAGTCCGCGACACTCTGCGGCAGGGTTTCAGCTGGGGGACAAGAGAAGGACCTCTTTGCGAAGAACCGATCCGCAATACCAAATTCAAGCTCACAGATATCTCCCTCGCCGCCGACACCATCTCCCGCGGCGGTGGTCAAATCATCCCCACCACTCGTCGCGCCTTGTACAGCAGCTTCTTGACCGCCTCACCCCGCCTTCTCGAACCTCTCTACACTGTCTCCATGACAGGGCCCGCTGACTCTGTCTCCGCACTCTACACAGTCCTCTCCCGGCGCCGAGGCCACGTCTTATCCGATGGCCCTATAGCAGGAACACCGCTCTACGGTGTCAGGGGCCTGGTACCGGTCATTGATAGCTTTGGGTTCGAAACTGATGTCAGGATCCACACCCAGGGGCAGGCGATGGTGAGTCTGGTGTTCGACAGGTGGAGTGTCGTGCCTGGCGATCCACTTGACAAGGAAGTCAAGACAAGACCATTGGAGATGGCGAGCGCGATGGCTACGGCCCGTGACTTTGTGCTGAAGACAAGAAGGCGGAAGGGTCTGAGTGAGGATGTTAGTGTTGGGAAGTTTCTTGAGCCGGACCTTTGGAAACAGCTGAAAGAAGGTGGTGTGCTTGAAGGATAGTAGGCTAAGAAGCATTTTCAAAGCATGATAAATTCAGAAAATTCTGGGTCCAGTAGGCGCACTCGTCGCATTCGACTCATCGTTACGTTGTTGAGTGTTCGGTGGTTGAGCACAGAGAATCACGTAATGAAAACTAGCCATGTGGATGGGTAAGAGACCACAAGATTTCAGCCATAACATTGGGATGTGGAGTCAAAGTTTATCGCCTCCCACGATGGATGTAGAAATTAATGCCCACCAGCTACCCATTCGGTTCTTCAAAAGAGCTCGGCTTCAGCAGCTCATTACCGTTCCGATAAGTAAACTGCTAGATTAATGGCCTCAGAAGACTGACCCAATTGAACCCTTGTGCCCTTCGGATCTCCAATGTAAATAGTCTGCGAAATAGTCTCCACATGATAACAGATGTAGAGGATAGCCTTGCTCCATGCAAATGTTTGAGACAAGATTGTCGGCCAAAGGAGCTGTAGCCCCGAGCGAGACATATCGAAGGTCAAAGTGGACAACGATGTTCTCTTTGGTAGACAGATATATATCAGGGCATTTTTACAAAGATCATAAATCCAATTGAGGCATACAAATTACTTGCCGACGAGATTATGCAGTAAATAGATTAACATGAAAAAAGGGAATCTCATAAAAGCAGGATCTTGAAAGATAAGATAGCTCAAAGCATTCTTGATCTACCAGCCTTCATGGTTTGGTCGAGCTACAATTAAACATGATGGAGGAAGCAGATTAGCAGATTGGTTTCTTAAGGATTTGCTTAATATTCGAGATTTACTACTGCTTGCTGCTACTGTGAAGAAGGCCAGGGGCTCAGAGCTTGTCATGCTCGAAAGGAAATTTGCGTGGAACGGACGCTCTTACTAGGCTCCGCTTGCACCGGCTCCGATTTATAAGATACAGAATGTTATCCACTCGAGCTACATTATAGAAGTTGCAAACGTATGTCAGCGACGGTATTTGTAATATTGATTTGTACGAAGCTGTAGTATTACGCTGACGCAAAGAGCGCCCTCGCTCAGCCCCCTCGGACAAATTGTGGTAGAGTACGGTAAAGGTGCTCTTAAATTTTAGCGAACACGAAGGTACATGCTAGCTTTGTAGTTAGATTTGTCTGTTATGTACTGATTCGAACTAGGGTATTACAAGTCGATTACAAATATGAATTGAATTTTAGCCATTTGATTTGAGATATAAATGTTTCCATGAATACGAACGAAAACTCGATCGAGTTACCAACTTACCGTATAATTGCGGTACAGAGCACGCTAGCACGCCAACTAGGCTGCAATTGGCCGTGAGCGGCTCGGGCGCTAAAGAAAACTGTTTCCAAACTGCTGACCTCCGCCTCTGAATACAAATATGAAGAGTATCTACGGGACACCAGGCCCGTCCATTTTTGCCCCAGCGTGGCATAGCCACGCTATTCGGAAATCAATGACCGAGGGGATGCTGCGAAGTGCGAAGTGCGCAACTCCGTCAGCACTCGGCAGCTAGCCATGCGACGTGAATGCGGCCCGATGCTTGCTAATAGGAAGAAAGTACTTTTGTATATCCACAAGACACTCAATCTATTGGGATACGACTGTAGCAACGTGGGCCCATCAAGTTGAAATATACGTTGCGGGGGCTGGAAAAGGTAGTCGAATGCCTTTGCACTCCAGCAAAGAGCAGACGACATGAAAAATTCCCTCGAATGCAGACCCGTAGAGTTGTCCTCCGGAAAACGCATAGCGCAGCCTGTTCTGATGAATTGACCGAAATTCGCTCCCACTCTTCTGGGTCTCTGACTAAACCGGAAATGACACGACAGGGGGCGAGGACTAGGTACTACCAGTTCAGGTAGTTAAATCCTAGCGTGACAGGAATTGTTTTGGTGAGGCTCCACCAAAATAATCCCTGTCACGCTAGGATTTAACCTGCCACCTACCATAGTACGTGCTATGTAGGCAATCCTTTGCGGCTGAGGCGTCGGACATTCAGAGTCACATACGGAGTACTAGTATGTATGCATCAGTTACGTCTTCGATAGCCTTTCTTTCGTATTCCATCTTGAACTATTTCACCTGGAAGAGACGAATAGGGATTTGCTCTCTACAACCATGATTCTGCTATTCTTCGTAGCCACTGCCTGCCTCTCCGCTGGACCCGCCCTTGCCTTCCAAGCTTTCGTGCCTAATTGCACCACTCCTAAAGACCACGTCACATGGGTATCACCGCCCTCGGTTCGAGGAACAATGGATATCCTCTTCAGCTGCTTTTCAATCCTCTTGATCTGTACTTGGGCTATCCAACATTTATCTGTACCAACACACAAGCATCACACAGAATATTCCTGGAACCGTCGTTTTGTCAAAAGCGCGCAATACAGTGCTTTTCTCGACGATTTACGCTTCAACTACACCAAGTTGAAGTGGATGGGCATGTCAATCCTAGCCCCAGAGTATATACTTTCCAAAGCTCTTTCGGAACACCTAGCTGCTCATGACTCGCAACGTCAATTCGGTCGCGAAGAATGGACGACGACGCATGGATATTTCGCAAACATGCGGGGCTTCATTCTGCGTTTCGACGTGGCAGCTGTGCCAACATCTTTGGAAACCACGAAACCAGACAAGCGTGGACGTGAGCGGTTTAGACCTAATCCAGTTGGAGATCCACCCTACATACCCCAAGATCCCTTTGAGGCTGAAGCTGAAGAACTCGAACAGTGCCATAAAATCTGTGGTACACCCTGCAAGAACCGTCCTTACGCAGAAGGCGAAGTCAAAGATGGTCTCACCGGAGGCCTGATAGCGAGCTCCCAAGCTCCACCACATATGCACATCAGTGAAAGACCTCAAGGGCTGGAAATTGGTTTCAAGAATAAGACAGGGGCAACCATGGTAAAAATGAGCAACTTACTCGCCACTCCAACAAGCGTGGCTGATCGTGGGTCGGCTGATTCAATGGCGTTGTCCCCCAGTACACTTGTGAGGCCTACACCCGTTTTGCTTGTCGATAGTAATCCTTCCTTGATGACTGCCCACCCTATTACGTTGGTAAATGGCAACAACTTGCTATGTGAAACCAACGCAATGCCCATACCGCCCGAGAACGCCCACGGCCTCAAGCCGCCAAAACAAGTAAGGTCCTTGTCTTCGGAGGCTGAACACCGACCCATAACCCATTCAACAGCCAGCAACAACACTGAGAGACTAGGTGCTCACAGGTCCTGGAAGGCAACATGGGCGCTGTCCTCCATGCAAATACTCTATGCCTACGAATCGGGCATCATACCGCTCCCGAAGGTCTCAGCCGAAGAGCTGAATGACAGAAGCAAAGGCGACGCCCTCGTCAAAGGTCTCGCTGTGTTGCATATCACTTGGCTTGTGATCCAGATAATCGCGCGCGCGTCCGAACGACTAGCCATCACCCAGCTCGAAATCACCGTGCTCGCTCTCGCCGCTTGCGCTCTGCTCACATACTTCCTGCTCTGGCACAAACCGCAGGATGTCAAGGTGCCGAGTTACATCGACATCCCCGGCACGCTGAGCCGTGAGCAGATTGTTCAGTTGGCTGCAAGGAGCCCGGTTGCCACATTGATGATCAATCAATACTGGCTTCATGGCGTGGCTATTCGAGCAATGGCGGATAACGTCTTTCCGTGGACCCCCGGAATAAGAATCTACATACCCTACATCATGTGGAAGCCCATCTTCCTCAACCCCCACTTCGTCGGCCTTGGCGGCGGCGGAGTCTTATTCGGCGGTGTGCATTTCGCAGCGTGGAATTTTCAATTCCCCACCTCGGTCGAAAGGCTGCTTTGGCGCATATCTTGTACGTATCTCGTTGCATTCCCGTTAATTGGTACGCTCATATATGTCGTTGTGCTGCATTTTGCGAGGAAAGAGAAGGGCATGACGGAGGGCAGGATGGACAAGATGCTCAGACCGTTGGGGAGATTGACTCTTCCGATTTATCTACTGGCGAGGTTGTACCTCCTGGTGGAGGTTTTCAGATGCTTGGCATATCCACGACCGAGTGTCTTTGAGAACGTTACTTGGCCGAGTATCATCCCTCATATCAGTTGAAGATGAGAACCAGGAGTTGAAAGGCCGGGAGACTAGATGCTGGAACGCCATTCATAGGAAACATATGCCTATCTCGGATGTCCGGGTTGAGGCGGAGCAGCCCCGTTCGGCTATCATTCGCTCCCATCCTATGTTATATGCCAAAGCATGCGCCAGAGACGACCCTGCTCGAATTTTCATTGTTGGGCCGTTCTTTCTACGTTCCTATGGAAGCGGATAAGAATGTTAGTGACGGGGTTGTTGTGCAGCGATGCAAAACCGGAGACATTATAAAACGTGGGCATAGGAGAAGGGCGCGCAGGCCATCACTGTTGATAGGACCAGAGTTATTCTTGGTGTTTACTGACAACGTGGTGGCCGGGTCGATAACAACTCACATAGCCACTGAAGCAGCTGGCGGCGCAGCAGGAGTGCTCAATACACGAAGAGAAGGTTCAGGCTCCCACCCGTGTTTCACTGTTCGGAAGCCTTCACACATGAAGCGTTTTCCGCCGGGGTTGTAGATGTTCAGACGACCGCCAAGCTGTTGTTTTAGCTATTAGAGATTTTGGCAGCAACGAGGGTGCAATATAGATAACAATATCTTGAGAGCAGGGATGACTCCAGTCTGCCCGGAGATCATGGGCAGAATGGGAAACCGCTTGGAAATGAAACATGCAAAGCACCGACAGCATATCGGCCTCGAGAGTCGTCCATGAATATCGAAATACTCCATCCGGCAATCGATTATGAAGTATCGTAGCAGGATCAAAGCCGTTGTCTGCCAGAACGGTTATACGTACTTCGTTAGCCGTCTCTTCTGCGTGGCTGAGCCTAATGATCCTTCGTGATATGCAGCTTGCTGTGCTTCGCTATTCACTCAGCTGACCAAGCACATGAAGCTAGGCTATAAGAGGAAACACTTTCCGGTAGTACGCAGTAGCAAGAGTGAGTATGAGCAAATTATCATTGTGTCTGGGTTCTGCATATACTCATCTAACAACACCAGATAAAACCGAAATACGTCGAAGGAGATCTCAAATGATAAATAAAAGTCGCCGTTCTATCACAACATCAACAATCTATCGCCTACCCCATTATTGAAACATCAAGCCTCTAACACACCCTCACTCCCAACACTCAATCACCACAAACCCCTTTCCACCACCACCACCATGTCCACCCCACCCAGAAAAATCCACAACGTAGCCATAATCCTCTACCCCGGCACCGACATCCTCGACTTCGGCAACCCCCTCGAAATTCTCTCAAACACAACCTACAACCTCGACCGCACCCGCCCCGAACCCGCCTTCAGCACAACCCTCATCGCCCGCACGCCCACCATCGCCACCGGCACCAACGGCTGCCTCACCGTCTCCACCGACACCACCTTCGAAGCAGCCACCGCGCGCATATCCGATTTCGACATCCTAGTCGTCCCGGGCGGCAACCGGCCTCTACTCGAAGAATTCGCACGAACAGGCTGTCCAGAAATCGAGTTCGTGAAAGCGTTTAACGCGCTTCCCCCAAAGGAAGGCGCAGATGAGCGAATCATGTTTACGGTGTGTACGGGCGCGTTGCTAGCGGCGGCGGCGGGGGCGTTGAGGGGGATGAGGGCTACGACGCATCATATGGCGTTGGAGGTGCTGAGGGGCATCGATGGGACGATTGAGGTGGTGAGTTCTTTTGGGGAAGAGGGGGTGGGAAGGTATGTGGATGGGGGGAGGAATGGGAGTGGGGTTAGGGTTGTGACGGCGGGGGGGATTACGTGTGGGTTGGATGCGGCGCTTTTTGTTGCGGAGTTGAAGGCTGGGAGGGAGGCGGCGGCGTTTGAGGCGGTGATGATTGAGCATGAGTGGAAGCGCGTTTGAGGGGGGAGGGGGTTTGTGGAGGAGGATTTGTCTTTTTTTCGGTTTAGGGGTAGTACGAGATAGTGGATTTGCAGTAGTAGGATCGGCTTTCAACAATCCTGTTGAAAGAAATAGGGAGATGGTTGGTTTGGTCTCTTCGCCTTGGAAGGATATACGTTCTAGGATTCATGCTGTTTACATGATAAGGTCGCTACTTCTCTTGACTTTTTGCTTGGGAAGTGTTTCCACACGTCTAGCATGGAAAAGCTGTGATAGCGCCCCCTCTCGTGTAATCCAGTTCAGAAGCGAGTTTCTGGAATTAAAGAAAAGAACGCCATGATATCCACGAATCCAGCGCCGTGCGTCTTGAATCACGGATCACAGATCACAGTGGTGGGATTCCAACGGTAATCCAATCTGCAACATAGCCATGCATCAATGTATAATGGCGAAACCCACGTTTTTCTTGGCATGATATTGCCTGAGGAGTCAGGTAGAAATCCTGGTAGTGTACCCTTCAAGGATACATTCCCCTGCCCCTACTTTTGTTGGTAAATGTTGTAATGGGCTAGAATCCTAGATATTCTGCGGCTTGCTGATTCGAGTTTTTAGGGAATCTGACTTGATAAGTCTGTCCTGTTTGTAACATGACCATTCAACAATATATAATCGCGAGCAACCCGTCGGTCTTTGCCAAATCGGCCCTAATAATGTGGGTGGAAAATCTTTCTTGATTATATTTGTACCCTGAAGATATTTATCTCTCGTGCCCTTTCTTTCATAAATTGCTATCCTAAGGGGCTAGTCTTCTGCGGCTTGCTGTTTTGGGTTGGTCGGAAATTTGACTTGATGGGTTTGTAATTGTGCCCCTGGATCACGGTATTTGACAAAATCTCTGAGATAGGACTTGTGTCGATAGTGCTGTGATGTGACAACCGCGCAATATATAGAGTATATGTGTAGTTGGACCGCTTATCCCGATCCGTATCAAACATCGACAATCCTCCCCCTAAACACCGTCTTCCGCTCCCCAGGCGGATCACAAACAACCTCCTGCAACGTCCTCCTCCCCCTCCCCTGCCCCCCCTCCCCACCCCCCATCCCAAAAAGCACAAAACTCGCCTCCGCACCGACCTCCAACTGCTGCTCAGCAACCCCAATAGCCGCCTTCGCACGACTTGACACACACTCGTAGAGCAACTGCGCATCATCTTTGGTGCCAGCATGGTATATACCTACGCCCATACTGGCGATGGTCAAAGGGTCGCAGCTGCCGTAGGGGGTGAATGCGTTGCCGACGTTGTTGATGGCTATGCAGCCGGGGATGGCGTATTGGCGTATCAGTTGGGGGATTTGGAGTGTGCCACGGGGGCGTTCTCCACCGCCGGATTCAGGGGAGGGTTTACCTTGGATGAAGAGGTCGGATGTTGGGAGGCCGATGAGGTGGAGGGGTAGGTCTTTGATGTTTTGGGAGAGGGTTTCGAGTTCGTCGCGCGAGAAAAGGGTTAGGCGGGTGCAGTGGCCTAAGGCGATGGTTTTTGGGGGGGTTACGTCGCCTTTTCTGGGCCATTTGAGGTGTTTGAGATATGCGATGGCGTATTGTGACAAGGGTTCATTGTCTAGGTCTAGGTTGTAATCGAGATGGAGATCGAGATGTTTCCTCCGGTGGAAAGCATGCCGAGCCGCCCACATTATGTTCATATGTATGTGTTGCTCGCTGTCTTCGACGTAAGGCGTACTACCCACGACCTCGACATCCTCTCTACTAAGAGCTTCCTCCATGAGTCTCCTGTTTTCTTCTCCATGCGGTCCTGAGTAGATTGGATCCTGCGCGAATGCGCAAATCTGTATCTCGCAAGCGTTGGAGAAGAGCCTCTTGAGTTCGATAGCAGCTTCCAAACATTTGAATTCAACCACATGATCTACCTCAACAAAAGCACGCATGTGCGTCACCCCGGCCGCAATACTCTCGGCGACCAACCACTTCCCTCTTCTCATCAGATCTTGAGCTTCAAATCTTGCTTTCGCCTTTGACGTCAACTCCATGGCCTCCGTGAAATCGCCCTTGACGATCTCCAAGTCTGCGAATTTGGGTTCGGAGAGCAGGAAGCATTTATCGAGATGGATATGTGCATGACAGAGAGACGATGCTATAAGGTAATTGGTGGCGTCCAGTATATTGGGCGTTGTAGGCTTGCAGCTGTGAGGGGCGATGGACGAGATTCTCCCGTCTTTGGAGATGTGGATGTCCATTTGTTGGGTTGGATCGTAGTGTGAAGCGAGTATTCGGCAGCCTGATATGATACCAATCGGTTCGAAAACTTGGGGCGAGTTACCCTCCATGGTTGTGATTGGTTTACGTGGCAAATTTGGCAATTTCTATGCTGCACTTAGAACAATAGGCTGTCGATGGCCTTCCCAAAGGACTTCCTGTAAGCAAATTCACCTAGGTGCGTGTGGTAGCTCTTACAAAAGGCCAGATACCGTGATTGAGCCACTACCGAGAAGAGGGGTTCGTCTTGACTTCCATAAGCCTCAATAGGTCTCTAGATATCGGTAGCAGGGGTCAAACATTGTATAAACCTTATTGTTACCGGCTGATGGTTTGATATATTCTAAGAGTTGTGCTTGAATGGAAATTTGGAAAGAAAGACTTTCATATAAGTTGTAAACTAAGTGGCGACGTTGGATACGACGTGAGAATAGATGATATTTCATCCAATCACGTCTCTCCAACAAAGAGACTTATATCCTGAATCGATTGAGAGATTTTTCGCAAAAGTGCAGGCTAGGGATTCATATTCGATGCATAAGTATGTGTCCCGCCTCAGACCCGCGCTCAAGGCTAAGGGCACAAACCCTTAGCGTTATGATTGTGTCTTGGCAAAAATCCAGGAACAACCACCATTGTGTTTACCATGCTAATGATGGAAAGCTTGACTGTGAAGTAGCAGGGAAACAGCCCATAAAGAGCTTCTAGATGTCGAAGTACGTATATCACTCGAGGCACCTGCACCATCCCCAAGTTGCACCACCTGCTTTGTAATGCCGCAGTCGTCTTAAAGATCCAGTTTTGCCTTCCTTCCGGTTCTTTCAACGACCCAATATTTACGTTCTCTTGTCTGCAAAGCATGCTTGAGCTGTTCATCTACATCGTTCTGTGTTTGTTGTCTTTTCTCCCTCGGGATTTCGGCCTGTTGGATTTGTGATGATTCGACCTGCTCCAGTTCGTTCGATCACGTGACGTGACTTAGGGCGAGAGTGCATCATGAAGGCTTCTTTACTAATTCACGTTGCCAGCTATGCCA
>JAABUL010007395.1_pt1 | contig 11875 bp, 20 predicted proteins | sample 5559151 | NCBI WGS metagenome assembly JAABUL01 (sample SAMN10711876, study PRJNA513368) | rock metagenome | isolation source: Antarctica rocks | place: Antarctica: Victoria Land, Pudding Butte sud | reverse complement strand
CCGGTTGACCAGCATGACTTTGGGTGGTTCCCGCTGGTGCCGCAATGTGCAATCGTGCAGCAATCAGCCAAACACCCAGGAAAGCAGCTGCTGCGGCACTGGCTGCGGGCAGGCTCTCCGCAGCGAGGCAGTCAGCCGGAACTTGAAAAGGCAGTTGCGGCGCTGGGCTGCGGCCGGCCTCTCAGCAGCGGGGGCAGCCCACCTCTGCGACGGCGGTCGCGCCGCGCCCCTCCCCGGCAAACAGGTATGTGTGCTCGCTCATGCGCTTGCCCGTCAGCGGCTGCGCCGCCATCACGCCGGCGATGACCACCGCCGCGATGCCCTGGATGTCGTCGCTGAAGACTGGGAAGTCGCCGCGGTACCTGCACACAATGATTGCCGCGGCGTAGCTGACACAGGCAAGCTCGACTTAATTTAGACGCCGCACCTGGCCGCAGTTGTGCGGTCGTACAAGGGGTGACAGCCTGCGCTGGCAGCTGATGCTCAGTCAGACATTCCGTCCCATCAGTGCCACCAGCCGGTGGCGTCTGCTCCGTGTGTGGTCAGGCAGGTTCGGCGTCGGGGCAAGGAGCGCACTGGGACAGGAAGGAGGCGAGGTTGTCGCTGGTCATGTCCCGCGCCGCGATGCGCACGGAGCTGCCGTGGCGGCGCGCTACTGCTCCAGCATGGCTTTACGGTACCAGAGTCCATGGTTTGAAGGCCATTGTCAGAGGGTCCCGAGCAGATGCGCACTGCGACAGGAAGGAGGCGAGGTTGACGAAGGTCATGTCCTGCGCCGCGATGAGCACGGAGGAGCCATAGCGGCGCGCTACTGCTTCCAGCGTCTCCTCCAGCAGCTCCCGGTACGCCTCGCCACGCACCCGCCGGTGGCGGGCGCCCACGTAAAAGGGGCTGCTCAGCAGCGCCTCGTTGTCCGTACCTGAAGGGAATGATGGCTGTTTACAGTGCCGTGATCTTATTGAAGGAGTCGCCCGCACCTGCCGGTGGCGCCCACGTAGGCGGGGCTGCCCAGCAGCACCTCGTTGTCGGTGCCTGGTACAGAATATGATCCGTGCTATGGGCTGTGTGCAGGTGTTCAAGCACTCGCGGTGGCGCGCACGTTTGTGAAAGGGCTCCCTACTACCGCATCGTTGCCGATACCAGCCGGGCACAGCAGGGAGGGTCATCGACAGGAAAGCCTCAGATTTGTACGAGCCCTCATGCGCGGCCACCAGTTTGATTTGGAAGGAGGCTGGCCGCGCGGCGCGCCGGCGTCCAGGCAGATGGGCTGGCACATAAGGGTGTACAGCACCAGAGTTCAGAAGGCAAAAGTGGCATGCGGCAGCGCACCGGTGTCCAGGCAGATGGGCAGGCACATGGAGGGCGGCACGTCCGCACAGGAGGCCTCCAAATCTTGTGCTATTCTTGTGCTTCAATTCACTCAATGCAAAGATGCGCGCAAAAGTGGAATATTGCGCACATCGTACGCGGCGTACCGGTGGCCAGGCAGATGGGCAGGCACATGGAGGGCGCAGCACGCCGCCGCAGGAGGCGTACCATATGTAACGGATTTTCTGTAGTGTTTAGAGATACGATAGTGTTTTGGCGGGGCGCTGGTGGCCAGGCAGATGGGCAGGCACATGGAGGATGACAACCCCGCGCAGGAGATGTGACGATTTGACAGCAAGCCGCACCTGTGTCCAGGCAGATGGGCAGGCACATGGAGGGCGGCAACCCGGCGCAGGAGGTGTACAACGCCAGCTTGGAGATGGCGCAGCCGATGGCGTGGATGCCCTGGAAAGCATGCAAGACAGGGCATGAAATGCATGGCCAAGCGCGTCGTACCGAGTCACATCCTCTTTTGACAACCTCACTTCTCACCGTCTCGTTAAGTGGCGCACAGATCGGGACTGCTGCACATGCTATTCATCACTTTCAGTCAGCAAAGACACAGCTGTGTATGATTATATCACACACACACACACACACACACATATAACATATAACATATATATAACGAACCAGGTCGCCCAGCCCGCCGACACGCTCCCCGTCCGTCAGGCAAATGACCTTCACCCGCCGCTCCGGCCAGTTCTTCAGCATGCTGTACACGCGGCCTGCGGCGCAGAGGATAACACAGAAAGCTATGAAGATGCACTCTTTTTCTACAGCATGTCGATTTCTGCTGCTGCAAGTGTCAACATATCCTTCAGATGGGCAGACGACACCACGCCCGCAACTCGAACTGCTGACGCCCTGCGAGGCAGCACTCAAAGAGTATGTCGAGACGCTCGCCATCCCGCGCATGCGCCAACTGATGCAGGAAACAATATACAAGGAAGATGTCGAGGAAGGCATCTCACCGCGATCCTGCAGGCCCAGGTACAGGCCACGCGGCGGCGAGCGGAACATGAGGCCATGACTCTCGCAGAATGTGCCCACTGTCTGCGATTCCACACATGGAAAACTGGGTGGTGCGATGACAGAAAGCCATCAGCACATGCGTGACTGCTGCCTGCTGTCAGACCAACACAAAGTGTGCAGGTGATGTGACTGGACACAGTGGACGTGCAACCGCAGCGAGCTCGTGGAAGGCGCAGCGAGCGCACCGGCAGGTCGATGATGGGCAGCAGCTCGCGCGTGTGTGTCATGAGCACCTTGAAGAACAGCCGCTCGTTGCGCTCCTGCAATCCCATCAGGTAGCCGTGCCTGCGCCAGCAGGTGTTTTGCAGTGAGTCTTTCCAGTTTTCAGCGAGCCGCAGGTGATGACCATCTCCCGCGAATTTACGCATCCACGCCAGCCAGCCATGCATGCGGCGGTCCACTGAGCCAGCGCTGCATGGGTGCCGAAGCACTTGGGGCAGCACAAACTCTGACACGTTTCGAGGTGCCTGCCCGTTGACGCTGAGTTTCACACATAGTCTCATTGGTCGCCGCCGAACCGTTCCAAACTGGAGCGCACATTAAGCATAACACGCTCCGTCTGGCGCTCCTGCAGCTCCTGTGTTGCGTTGTTTCCCAGTTGCGAAGTGTGTGCTATTGCCGCCGCACCCCTCCAGGTCGTTGGCTTGGGCGCACATTGATCATGACGCGCTCCACTCGGAGCTCCGTGCTCAGTTTGTGTACCAGGAAACACATTGTGTAGAGGCTCAACTCCTTCAGGTCGTTGGCCTTGGAGCACATGTTGATCATGACGCCCTCCACTTGGAGCTCCTGGCTCAATATGTTTACCAGAAACCGCATTGTTCAAGGCTTCAAGATTATTCACCCTACCTCTCCAGGTCGTTGGCCTTGGAGCGCACGTCGATCATGAGGCGCTCCACTTGCAGCTGCAATAATTTCTCTTAATGTGTTTTGCTCAGAGATTCATTCCATATACCAGGTGCCGCCGCACCTCTCCAGGTCGTTGGCCTTGGAGCGCACATTGATCATGACGCGCTCCACTTGCAGCTCCTGGCTCAGCACCGCCGGCGGCAGCAGGCCGCGCAGGTACAGCTGGTCCCGCTCCTCCTCGCTGAACGCCAGTCCCTTGTTGTACTTGGGGTGCCGCTGGATGTCCACGCCGCTAACGACTGCGCGCATGGCAGTGCACGGCGAGGCTGGAACGGATGCCCCTCTCCCTTGGGACCCTCTTTGGGCTAAACGTGGCACAGTCATCGGTGCGACAGTGAGGGGGCCCGTGAGATAGTCTTGGCAGAAGCAGGAACGGTGTGAGAGGTCATCACAAGGCTGCTGTCATGGCGGCGCCGGACCGCGCATTCGAGTCTTAGTCAGTGCAAACCATCAACAACGCGTGCGCTTCGTTTCTGCACCTGTTCTGACCCATGGTGTGGTGGGTCGCTCCGGGTTCTGATCCTCACGAGCATCAGCCAGCGTGATGCTGAATCTGCGCATGCAGTGCAGCTCCGATGCCAGATCCGTCGCGGACTCATATGAGGCAAATGTCTGTGTTGGCTGCAGAGCAGCGATCTTGCGGCAGCTGGTAGCGCTGCCGCTTCGGCCGAGGGCTCGCAAGATGCTCTGCATCTGGTCTCCGAGGGAGGGTCAATCCTTGCAGTCGAGATTTCAAGCCATCCTTGTTTCGGCCGCGATCGCGCACTGTTCAGCCTCAGTCAGCACTCTTGAGGAACTGCAGCTGTTATTATTCCTGCAAGTTTCGAGGAATGGAGCAGATCAGACTTTCCGACAAATGTTTGCTGAGTGGACATCGTCGGGACGCTCGTAGTTGTCCCGGCGGTCCCGGCCCGCCATTCTTCCAGCTGGCGGGAACACACAACATCACAACCTGCAGTGCCAATACCTAGCAACCTGACCACGAGCGGTCACTTCCTTGACCACAGCCCTCCTGAAACTTCCCCTAGGATTCTGGCCCCAGTTCCCTGTAACTGATGCGCAAACGAAATCACCACGTCTGCCCTCGGTATCTGTGTGTCCATGTGGCGCCAGCTGCGCTCCGTGCGGACAATAGCATTGCCCCAAACTTGCCAATGCCGATAGGTCAAACTTTCTTGTTCCAGATGAATGACGGGTACCTGCGGCATTAACCCTCATGCGGATCGGTTGCGTGGGATCATGCCTCGGCGAAAGAGGTGAGCATGGGTTGGAAGTCACGTGCTGTCCCATCGGCGAGGCAAAGAGCTCGCTCAAGCATGTCGCAGCAGTTTGTGACTCACTTTGTGGTCACGGACTTCAGCACCGGCAGTGTCATGAAGGAGAGGACGGCCGGCTGCTTCTTCACCAGGATCATCCACTCCTCGTTGCTGATCCGCCCATCCTTTGCAATGTCCGCCTCCTCAAACGTCTGCGTGCAGAATATATAGGCATCAGACAGGCTGTCAGCAGACTTGCGGCTGTCGCAGGCGATCTCCGCCCCCTTTGATCATGCGGTTGCAACATTCTCCGCTCTGTCCCACACACTCGGGTGAAGACTTGAACACATGCCAGATGCAATAGCACACTGTCACACTGTGCAGCATCGTGCCTGATGACACTGCGATTCCTGTTCAAGACAGGCTCTTGGATCAGAGCGTCGCCATCTCGCGCTGCATTTTCTGCAGGTGTCGCAGCTGATGGATGCCCCGCGGTCCACAATTTGCCACGCGCCTCACCTGGTCCACAATTTGCTCGATGACCTGATCGTCGAGCGCGATGTCCGGGTTGTTGTGCAGCAGCGCCACGAGAAGCCGCTGCAACTCCCCCGGCTGGATATCGCCCGTCTTGTCCAGGTCATAGAGCCGGAAAGCAACTGCGCAAAGCACCAGCAGTGTTGCCTTCGTCAGCAACATGGTCGCTGCAGGCTGCTCGATAATGAATTGCTGTAAATTGCCACGGCGCATGCCCGCACGGCTGAAGCGGATCGCCCAGTCTGCATGCGCTGCATCTGCATGCGCTGCAGAAGGGGGAGACGGTGCAGCCGTGCAAGCATGCCAGGTGGCAGGCGCACATTGAGCCTTCTCCTCTATCGGCGCGCTCGGGTGGAACACGCTCAGCGCCCGGACGAACTCCCCAAACTCGATGATGTTGTTCTTCTTCAAGTCAAACGACTCGAACAGCTGCACACACGTGAGTGTGTCAGATTATTTCCCAGAAGGGCTTGCCCTCATCTGATTTGTGCATTCGGCGCAGCAAGGTACATTGCTCACGCCTCACCCGGTCCGCAAAGAGGTTGAGCTGGCCAGGCGCCGTGCCAAACATCGCCTGGAAAAATTCATCCTTCTGGATCACCCCGTCCTGCAGGGACCACTGCGCACAGTGAGCTTGCAATGCGTACAAATGGCGTTGGCGCTGCCGATGCGCAACTGGGTTGACAGGTTGTTTGGCGAGCACGGAGGTGCGGTGAGATGCTGCAGGATGGTGCAATTATCCAGGATCGACAACGTCGTGACAACATCAAACCTGATGCAGGGAGTTGCTGACAGCTTTGTACAGCTCCGCCAGCGCATACACCTCGTCCAGAGTGACTGCGTGGACAGCACATGCGAGGGCGTCAGATGGTTGCGCTGATACACTTGCATGTGGGAGTCGGGTCACCGCCAATCAAGGTTCAGGCAGCTGCAGAAAAGCGAGTGGGTTGGCTCGTGCAGGGCATGCACACGCACAGTGCGTGTCGTGGGCGAGCTGTTTGTGGCTGTCGCTAACGACCTTCCGTAGCGTCAGAGGCCCATCCACATTGTCGCCGCTCAGACAGTTCCCCATGCAGCTCAGCAGATGCAATCATCTGTTGTGAAAGTGAGGTGCGCTGCTCTTCACTGTGCCTGGCCACCAATCTCGTCGAGCTCCACCAATCGAACGACACTGACTGTTGAGAGAGGAGGAAGCTGACTTTGTAGAGGTTGAGGCAAGGCAGAAAGATTTGATAGCTGCCCGTACACTGTAAGTACATATCTGCGGGCAGCACGGCGGCGATATGCTTGTCTCTTACCCCAACCAATGGAAACGAAAACCACGTCTGGATGATGACTCTTTACAGAACGGATGGGTCCCGAAAATTGATCTATCTGCGCGTCACTCGCAGGCGAGTTTATTGTCAAAACTTGAAAGACATATGCTGAAGGCTTGCAACGCCGTCAGCGGGTAGGTGTAGTCCATCGTGAAGGTGTTTTTGCCGGTCTGCAGTCCACAACATAGACTTGCTGTCAGGTAAAATTTGACGGCGGCTCACCAGCACCCGGCATGCATTATACAGTGATTGATCAGGACTAAGGCAACTAAGACAGCTTGAAGCGATAATTGAGAAGAGTCAACAAATGAGTCGCACCTTCCCATACTGAAGTACCACCCTGTCGAGGTCGCCGTCCTCGACGAGCTGGAAGTTTTTTACCGACGCGGCGGTGACGCGGCCGCCAAAATTTAGGCAGTAGGCGCCCAGCTGCTCGTTCCACTTCGGCGGCTTGTTCCGCAGCATGATCATCTCCTTCTGACGGGAGTGCCCCTTGAAGCTGCGGCAGGAGTCAGAGTTCCTCGGCATCATGTCGACGGTGGCTGTTTTGAATCAAGGTATATCTTCCAGGGGTCTGGCAGCCTGATGGCAAGCATGTGTACTGTTGATTTCATTCTCCCACCCCCAAAAAACCGTTGTAGATGAGTGCGACTTGCCTGTCGATCAGCTCATGGCCGTCGCCTTCAGGCTGGAAGACCGTCGGGGCGCCATCCCGCCCGCCGGTGGGGTCCGGCACCAGCGCCGTCATCTTGCGCGGGCCCTGCGTCCCCATGACGTTGTAGCTATACAGCACCCCGGCTTGCTCCGTCCGGATCTGGCTGGCACCTGCAATGCAATGCCACTGTATCAGGGCGGTCCCTTCGTCAGCGATGCAACGCTGCTTGCATGGGAGTGCTTGCCTAGCAGGAGCAGAACCCTGCAGCCGTGCTGACTCATGCTGCATCTCGGAATCTGTGCATCGTGGCAGAACAACCGCCGACGTTGTGCGCAAGCCGCCAGCAGATGAGCTTGTCTCACCGCGGGCGCCGCCCGACGCCCTGCCGGGGCCGGCGCCGGCGTCGTACGCCGTGAACTCGGTGCCCAGAAAGTTGCCGCGCACTTTGCCACAGAATGCGGGGCTGCTGCGCGCCATGTCCCCCTGCTCCAGGGAGATGAGGTAGTTGGAGCACTTGCTCTTCTTGCGCTTGCGCGCCGCCAGCAGGAAGTGGCCGCCGTTCTCCAGCTGCAGGATGTACACGTCCGCGGCGCGCAGCGTGCCGACGCGCTGGCGCAGGATGCGGCACTGCAGCGGCTCGTTGCGGGGGCCTGGCTGGTTGACGAACTGCCTGCAGTGAGAAACGAAAAAGGAGTCGCAAAGCCACCGACATCAGCCTGACAGTTCTCACTAGTCCAATGTCCGTGAATGTTTGGCGGGGCAGCACCTGATGTGCCAGTCATTTCGACTGGTGACTGGTGCTGCAGTGCACTGCAGGCGCCTGAGCTAAGCAGTGCGCATGTATACAGACACAGGACTCAGAGATATCAATTTCAAAACAAGCTGCGGGCACCTGGTGTCGGTCAGGTCGATGACGAAAGGCTCCCGTGCCGGCAGCGCGTCGGCGGTGGCCGGACGCCCCGCTCCAGCGGTCATCATCAGTGAAGACGCCTCATCCTTGCCTGCCGCTGCCGTGATCTCGCCGCTACCGCTGCTTGCCAGCATCGCAGACCGGCCGAGCACAGTAGTCTGTCTCTACACATTGTGCAATTGACTCATTAGATCCAAGTGGCGATGACGCCACATCCAGCAGCGCAGCCTGCTGCCTGCAAGATTGCTTGCATTGTGCTGCCCTCCCTTTTGATGCTCTTCTCAAGGGAGAAGAGAGTCACCCTTGGCTACAGCGAGGACATGCATAGACTAATCAAATTCATGCGTCTTCGATTCACGCGCCGCACCTGCTGCACTAGAGATGCCCGCGGGCTGGCGGTCGGCGTGCGCCACGGCACGACCTGCACGCCGATCGCCTCGCTGTTACTGCGGGACAGCCCCGACGCCGCATTGTAGGCGCCGCTGTTGGCGCCGCCCGACAGCGCGCGGTGCAGCGAGCTGGAGGGCCCACCGCCGCCGCCGGCCATGGCCGCGCTGGCGGAGCCGGAGCCCGCCGACAGCAGCGGCGGCTGCGGCAGCAGCTGCGCCGGCGCGTCGCCGTCGCGGACCTCGATCTCCGTGAAGATGGCGGCGGTGCTCTGCGCGGCAGGTGCGGCAACTAGTTGGGTGTTCACTGTCGTTCCAACTTGTTCGCTTTACCTTCTGTGTGAGAACAAGTTCACGCTCCGCCTGGAAGGCTGGCGCCTGTACAACATCACAACTCACGATGCATGGTCCTGTGTGCCCGCGCTCATGTCAGGCATCCTGTTTCCATGGACACAGGGAGGATGACTGACCTGCAGCCGCTCGCGCCGCCGCTCCTGGTTGCGCGCCAGCTGCTGCTGCATGCGGCCGGAGGCGGTCGACGGGCGACTGTCGGGCGCTGAGGACGTCGCCGGCGGGGCGGCGCTGCCGCTCCTGCTGAGCCGCTCCCTGCCGCCGGGCTGCATCGCCAGGCCCAGCACGCGCCCCGGGCTCATCGGCCGCGGCGGCAGCTCCAGGCTGCCGAACCTGTTGAGCGCATCATGGCTGTGCGCCGCTGGGGAGGCTGCGGCGGCGGCCGCTGGCTCGGTGAAGCTGAGCCGGTGCTGCGACCGTCGCGGCTGCGGGTTCTGGCTGGTGGTACTGAGCGATGCCATCGAGATGGCGGCATCGCTGAAGCTGAGGCGGTGCTGCGACCGCCGCGGCTGCGGCGCCTGCGGCGGCCTGGCCGATGGCGGCTGGTGGGCCTTGATGCCGCCCGTGGACCGCGCCGCGGGCCGCCGATGCTTGCCCTGCTCCTCGGTGAAGAGCCTGTTGTCATACAGCGTCACTGAGGCCGGCGTTCCCGGCGGCATGCCTGCGCCAAGCTTGCCTGAGGGCGGCGTCCCTGCACCAATGAAAGGACAATCGTAATCCTCCACGATATGTGCGAGGTTATACATAGCTCTCACGAGCACTCTCCCAGCAGGCACTGATAGATCCGCCAGTGAAATTGACGGCATGATATGATACGCGGCCGCACCTGGCGGCCGGTCGCTGAGGGTGCGCAGCCAGGTGCGCGTCGCCTGCGGCCGCTGCGGTAGCTCAGACCAGGCGCGATCGTGACCAGCGACATCGGCGGTGCCTCGCATGTGCTGCTGCAGCGGCAGCTGCCTGCCGCCGGGTGCACAGCTGGAGTGTGCTTCCTCCTGATCCGGAGCCCTACCCCTGTGTGCACCAGGACCGTAAGAGTTTTGCAGATTTAGACTTTGTAGGTTGTTGTCTTGAATGCTAGTTGAGGCACAACAGCAACAGGGACAGCGTGAGCGATCGATCCCTTGTGCCGGAGGTCATTTCCAGCTAAGACCGTGGTTTTCTCTCGTGACTACTTGATGTCTGGAGGAAAAGCAATAGCAATTTATGCATACCATGTCGGCGGGCTCTCCTGGACGGCTGTCGGCGCACCCTCCGACCGAGTGCGCGTTGCCATGCCGGACGTTTTAGCGACACTGCTCAGCAACGATCTCGCAGCGCTTGTTGCAAGGCTATAGAAGGAATTTAAATGTGCACGTTCAACGCCACCGACGCGCCCGCGATGCTGTACATGACTTCTCTGCACGCTTTCTTGACCGATGTTGACTGAGCGCAGCGCAGGGGAAACTGCCATGGACTGTTATAGAGTCTCTCGTGACTGATAGAGATGACACATTTTATCGGAAAATCCATTAGCGGATCGAAAAGCCGATCTGCCTGCTCACTGCGGTACACACGCTGATACTTCCTTGCGCAACTTTGCCTTATTGCAGCACATCGCTTCGGCGCACTCGCGGCGAAGCTAATCGCGGCAGCGCTGGTGTGGACTCCCTGCTTTGCCTCGTGTCGACGCTCAAGCCGTTGCTGGGCTCCGCGGCCCTCGCGCATGGCTGTCGCAGCTCCGCTCCGCTGTGGTGCCGTCCGGCATGCTGCCAATCTAACGACGCGCTGGACGCTGCTCAGAATGCTGCGCTGCAGCAGGAGTTGACTCGTGTGCAAAAACTGTATTTCGAGCCGGGAGCGGACTGTCCTGGCCACCCCGCAGATGAGGCAGGAGCCGCTGGCAGGGCTGCAGCGGAAGGTGCGCGTTGAGAGACATCCATGCGTGCTGGCCATGCGGCTCCAGCTCGTTGAACCCCTGCTGACGTATGCAGCCGAGCGATGCCTCGTGTTCCGGGTGTCGATCAGCTTTGATGTCTTGCAGGTGCTGCACGTGTCTACAGGTGTTTCACCGCCGTTCATGCACAGCGTCACAGCCAGGCTCGTCACCAAGATGAGAACCTCTCCGGCCGCTCCATGCAGTAGTGGCCCTCGGTCAAGTACCGCACATGTCCTGGAGTCATACCAACAGCATCGCAAACGCAGTTTGAAACTGGAGTGGAGCGCACGAGGCACACCCGTCTTCATCTGCTTCCATTGCGCTTGGAAGGCGTCCTCCTTCGCCTGCTTCGCCTCCGCCAGGACCTCCGCCAGCGGCTTCTCCGGCACAATGGCCTCTCCCGCGGGACCGGCCTGCTCCGCTCGCAGCTCCTCCAGTTCCTTTTCGGTGATGAAATTCCGGCCGCCAAGTGAGTCCGCGGCAGACTTCCGCTCCTCTGCAGCGAGCTTTGCGATCGTGTGCGGCTGCGGCGCGGGCCGCTCATAGTGGTCTTCTTCAGAGGGTGAGCGCTGCCGTGAGGTCGCATGCTGCACTGTTGTTCGAAAGTCGAATGTATGATCTAACCTCGAGCACGGACGCGGCACCTGCACGAATGATGGATCGCCATTTCGACGCTAAACTCCACCCCCCATGCATGTGCGGCAGCACATGGTGCACGCTATGTAGCCTTGCGCTGCGGCACCTGTCGCAGTGCCTGCCGATCTTTCGGGAGAAGTACGGCGCGGACATGGTGGCCATCTCGGGGCAGCTTCCCGAGCACAACCGGGCGTGCGAAGCTGCTCACCAGCTCGGCTTCCCCGTGCTGTGCGACAAAGGCGAGCGGGGGGAGCCCGACGGTTGGCAGGCTGCCGTGCTGCATCTGTTTGTCTCTGCAGCCCGCGTTGTGAGTAGGCTGTGTCTCAACGTCTGCTCGCAGTATCACGTTTACTATTGGGCATACGTATTGGTTGAATTCATCTCGCGGTTGAAATATCCATTCGCATGTGAACATGCGCAGGGCTGGCGCTCGCGAACCAGCTGGGCATCTGCTACAGCCTGACGCAGCAGGAGGCGCGCTTCTTGGACTTGGACTTGGACTTGGTTACATACTGTGCAGTCAATTGGCTGACTATAGCACAGGCCCGAAGGCAGACCGAAATGCACAGCGGGAGGCAACGAGCTGAGGTGTGACGAAGGCAGC
>JAABUL010007394.1_pt1 | contig 11878 bp, 1 predicted proteins | sample 5559151 | NCBI WGS metagenome assembly JAABUL01 (sample SAMN10711876, study PRJNA513368) | rock metagenome | isolation source: Antarctica rocks | place: Antarctica: Victoria Land, Pudding Butte sud | reverse complement strand
TATTTATATTTATAATTTATTTAATATTTGCGCAATATTAACTTTACTTCAAACTTTATTTGAAATTTTAATAACAATAATAATAGAATAATAATTTATTATAAATTGTTATTGTTATTATTATATTGTTTTACAAATTATTTAAATTAAAGTACAAATTAATTTTTATTAGATAAAAAACACTTTTTCTTCTAATTTTTAAAGAGATTAAAAAAGATTTTAATAGCTTTTTGTAATATTAGCACTTAGCAAATATCTTTATCTTTAATAAGACTAATATAGCTTTTTATATTATTAAGAGTTAATATTTTAAGAGAGAAAATAATTGTAATATTATAGCGTCTTCGATATATTAGCGTCTTAAAATATAATAGAGTATATTTCCTTAAGTATCTATAAAAGCTCTAAATAATACAATATCTCTTTTTAAGTTAAATAGCAAAGAATAAGCTTGCACGTTATAACAAATATTAGATAAAAAGAAAGTTTGTCTCTTATTGCTCTTTAACAATTAATTTTACTACTATCTATTCTATATAGTTAAGATATAGTTGTTACAATTAAAGCTTTAATAGCTAGTATATAGTTAATTAACAAGAATACTAGCTATATAGAACTAACTATATACAGAAAATAGATATAAGTACTATACATATCAAGACGCTAGATATTACTTGAAGTATATTTAAGACTAGAAAGCAAAAATCTAAAATGTAACTAAAAAACAAAACATATCTAATCTAAAATTATAATAATATTTTCTTTTTTTATTTGCAAATTTCGATAAAGTAATATCGAATTTCTTAATAAATATTTCTAGTTAACTTTAATTAATTTCGAGTACTTGTTAAATATAAGCTTTAATTTATATCAAATATATATTAAGTATTGTTTAATAATTAAAATTGAAGTTTTCGATATATATTAAACAAAAAAATTAATTTGTCGAATAGAGAAAAATAATTGAAAATTTTAAAACAAAATATATAAAAAACAATAATATACAAAGTAAAGAGTATATATATTGCAAATAATATTCTAGTTAACTTTTAACTATTTTTAATTAGTATTAAGTATATTTGCTAAATACAATCTAATATTCGAAATTAAATATCAAGTAACTATCGAATAGTAAAAATCGAATTTCGAGTAATTTGTCGAGCAACAACAAGATTAAGAGAGAGAAAAATAAATAAATTTTAAGAAAATATTAAATATTAAAAAATTAAGAAGAATACAAAAGATTATTAATTCTAATTCTAAGAGAAAGATCTAAGTTATATAACGCAAAAATTAAGAATTAAATAACAAGATAAAGATTAATTATATTTTAGAGAATTTAAAAAGTTAATTATATTCGAAAAAGTTTACAAAATTAATAAATTATATAATATAAAAACAAAATAAGCAACAAGAAGAGAGATAACAATATCGAAAAGTCGAAATTTGTCGAAATTTTACTATATTTGAATACAGTTGTCTAAATCTATTATATAAAGAGAGAAAATAATATAAAAGTATCTTAATAGCAATTTATTCGCAATTATATATATGTTTAGAAATATTAAATCAACTCTTATTCGAAGAATATTTAGAAGAAATATCTATAAAATATTTAACAAAAGTACTATAGAAACAACAACAAGAATTGCAAGTATATATCGATATAAGAATATTGTTGTAAGCAGTAATTGTAGTAATAATTGTTAAATTAGGAAGCAATCTATTTAATTCCGGGCAGAATATCTATATATATCTATTAAGACTCTAATTCTATGCAGATTCTAGACTATATATCTCTGGAAGAATCTTGTAACAATCGACTAATTTCTAGCAATAGTAATGTATCGATAACGTAATGTTATAGCGTCTCCGACGCGCTAACGCCTTAGAATATAGTAGGGCACGTAACTTCGAATGTCTATAGAAACTTCGAATAGTACAACACTTCTTTTCTAATTAGATAGCAAGAAACAAACTTACACGTTATAGCAAGTATTAGATAGAAAGAAAGTCTATTTCTTGTTGTTTTTTAACAATTAGTTCTACTACTATCTATTCTATATAGTTAAAATATAGTAATACAAGTCTATTATATTTTACGTTTTTTATATTTTAGTATATTAACAAAAAGCAAATATACTTGTATTTTACAATTTTAATTATTGTATTTTTTTAAAAAAAAGATTTAAAATATAATAATATTATATTAAACTATAACAATTTAAATTACAATAATTATTTAATTACTAAATTAGAATTTAAAGAATTTAATATTTTTCGAGACAATAATTGTCTACAAAATGTCGATAAAAATAATTGTTATTAATATAACAACAATAAAGAAGATAGTTTAGTTATAATTAGAATTTCGATTTTATATTAATAGATAGAAATCTTAATAGCAAAATTTTAAAATTTGCAAAATATTTAGCGAACTTAAACTATAATAATTAAAAAAACAAATTATTAAGTTTTTCAACTTATTATTGTATTGCTATCGATAATATTTAAGTTTCTAAAATTTAAAAAACTAAAATTGTACAAAAGTTTAAACGTAAATAAATATATTATCTAATTTAAAAAAATCAATATTAATATAATACAATTTCTAATATATTTTATTACAAATAAAAACAATTTTTTTTATTATATATTATTTTTGAAAAACAATATTGCTATTTAGTAGTATTTAAGAACAAGCAATAATATTAAGCTAAAAAACAAGATTTTTAAAGAACTTAGAAAATTTCTATTAAATTTAATAGCTAATTCTGCTAATTGTTGTTTTTTTGTCTACAAAAGATAAAAAACTATTAAACAAAAATTAGATTAAAAAATAATTGTTTTTAAAAAATATCTAAATAAACTAGAGATTTATCTAGTATTGTTTTTAAAAAAATATAGAATCTATATATTTTTAACTAAATTTAGGTTAAATTTAAAAATAAAGATACTAGATATTAATAATATATTAAATACTTGCAATAAATTTCTAACTATAGTTATTATATAAAAACAAATATTAAATTGTATTTGCAAAACAAATATAAGCAATTTTAAAAATTAGCAAATTACAAAAAGTTCTAATATCTTTTTAGATAAATTTTATCAAAATTGTTGTTTAAATAATATTGACAAATTTATTAAAAACAAAAAATTCTATATTTTTGAAATTTTATTAATATTGTGCAAACAAATTTATAAGATTAGTAACGCAAATTATTTAAAAAGTATTAAATACTTTAAATATTATAAAAAGAAATATTACAAAATAGATTGTCTTAATAAATATAAAAAGAACAAATCTACTATTGCTACTATTATTATAATAGATATAAAAAAAGATTAAATTTTGTCAATATCTTGCAAACAAAACAAAAAAAACAAATAAAAACAATAAATTCGATTTTAATAAAATATTAAATTCGATTTTTTGAAAACAAGTATTAAATTATAGATCCAGTTAATTCGAAAGCTAAAATAAATTTTATTAATTATATCTATATAATACAATAGAAATTGCAATTTATATTTGCTATTTTATTAATATCGAATTTTTTTAATAACAATAGTTGTTTTTGTTACAATATCTATAAGTTAATCTATTATTTAATTAATTTATAGAACTAGTATTAAGAATATACTATCTTGTTTTATTTAGTAGAATATATAGATTTTAATTTTATATTAAATATATTAATATTATTTAAACAAAATATATTAATTAATTTGAAATATTACGCTAGTACTTTCTTTGAAGATATTAGAATAGATTGTACTTTTAAAGAGATTTGTAGACGTCTTTAAGCAATATAAGCAATTACTTGATAATAAGAGTTTGCAACTATAAACAATTTCTATATTTAATAAACTTTAAAAGAAATTTAATAAATCAAAGTAACAATAAGTAAAAATCTATAATAAGTTAAATACAATTTATAAGAAAGTTGTATTCTAGTTTCTATATACTAAGAAAATACTAATTGTTTATCTTGTTTGCTTATTGAGCAATACAAATATAATTATTTGCAATATTTGTTTGTCGAATATAACAAATATTATACTTAAATGATTCGCTTCTTAAATATAACAAATATAATAACAAATTTGTTTAAAAATATAGAACTTAAATTATTAATACAACTTTAGTAAGCTTGTAATACTATTTTTTTTCTTCAAAGTTTTTGTCTTAAAACTTAATGTTTTCTTACTATATCTTCAAAAAAAATTAATATCAAAAATTTCTTCTTTTAAAAAAAGATCTTTTTAATGTTTTAAATTTAATATTTTTAACAATACGTTCTTGTCGTAATTGTATAATATCTAGTAAGATCTATTGTGTAAATAATAATTCTAAAAAGTATATAAAATATATACAATCTAATTGTAATTATAATTTGACAATTTCTTTTATATTAATTAAACAAATTTATAAAAAACAAATACGCTTAAAAAAAGAAGTATATAATACGCGTGCAAAGCTAAGTTGACTAAAAAAACAATTAAATTTTTTAAAGAATAAAAAAAAAAAAAAATTATAATAAAAAAAAAAATATTAATAATTTAAAGATAAATAAAATATACTTTGTTAAATTTGTTACAAAGATTTTTAAATTATTATTTAATATATTGTTCGAACAATTTTAACTTTTAATTAACTAAAATTAAAATACTATTTTTATATCTTATTTTAATAAAATTTCTTTAAAAGATTCTAACAACCATTAAGATTTTTCTTTGATTCTTATATATTTTTTAAAATAAAATATTTTTTTTACTTAATAAAATATTTTTAATTTTTTTGTTATAAAATTTTCTTAATCTCGAATTAATTCTTTTTTTACAAATAGAAATAAAATATATTTTATAAAAATATAGTTAAGTCTATTAATTTTAACAATAAAATATAAAATATTAGAAATATTTTAGCGTTCTTAGATAAATTAAGTTTATAATTAATTAATTTTTTAATTTTTTTAACAAAAAACAATTTGACTTTAATATAATTTAATTTCTTGTTTAGCTTTCTTGTTTTAAGATTTTTTGTAAAAAAATATATTTTATTCTTTTTTTTTAATTAAGATGTTATTTTTTGTTTTTTATTTTAATACTTAATCGACTTTTTTTGTATTTTTGAGATATTATTATATATCTTTTTTAGTATTGCTACTCTTTCGATAATTAATTGCGCAAACAAATATATATACTTTTTTTTAAAAAGATTAAGTTTCTTGCTATAATTAACAAAAAATAAAGTCACTTTAATAGTATTTAAAATCTTTGCATTAAGTACTAATTATATTATAAATAAAAATAATATTTAATTGCTATAAATATTGTTAATATAATATCTTAAATATTGTTTAAAACTTTAATTTGTTTTTTCTATTTAATTATTTGTAATTAAATAATAGATAATAGATATTCGAAGTTTTGTATCTAATATTAGAAGAAACGTCTTTTAATAATTAGATATAAAAAGCTTGTCTTTGTTATTAATTAATTTTCTAAATATATTGTAATATTGTATAAATCGATTTAATATAATATATTTTAGTTGTTTTGCAATAAATTTCTTTTTGTATACAATAATATATAAGTACTTAATAAGTTTATTAATTATTATTAGTATTAAATTATATTTATTTTCAATTGCTAGATTTGTAAATTTCGACAATTTAATAATAAAGTTTATTGTAACTTTATTCTATAACAATTTAAATAATTTCTAATATTAAATTTTGTTATAGTTTGTATATATATTATGTTTGTTTTGCTAATAATTAAAATATTGTTTAATATATATCTTAATAGCTTGTCTTATTTATAAGAACTAACAATACTAATATAAAAATTAAAAAAAATTTGTTACTTTTAAGTATTTTTGCAATAATTTGTTATAATATTTTTTTATATATTTGTTAATTTTGTTAATAGATATTTGAAGTTTTTCTTTTTTTATTAAAAATTCTTTTGTATTATTTCGAAGTATTTATAATATTATATTTAGTTTGTATTTGTTTATTAATAATAATTTGTTTTTGTTAATTTTAAATATGCTATAATTGAACAATTTCTTTGTTTCTATATAATTATTTCTTTTATTAAATATATTTGCTTTGTTATTATTTTTATCTAAAATATATTATATTTTAAACTTGTATTATTTAAGTTTTTTTAATTATTATATTTGTTTTTTGTTTAACTACTTTATAGTAATAAAGTATATAAGATTTTTGTAATCTATAAGAATTGTAAGTTCTAATAATTTTTCAATATATATTTTTTATAATTTTAAAAAGACTACTATAGCAAGTAGTTTTTTATTATAAATATTATAATTTTGTTTAATTAATAAAAGTTTTTTCGAAAAATATATTACTAAATTTTATATATTTTTATATCTTTAATTAAAATATACATTAATAGCTAAATCTAATATATCGATTTTAATTTTATTTAATAATTGCAAATTATATATTTTTAATATTAACTTCTTTAAATATTTTAATTTAAAATTTTGAAATAATTTCTCTTTTACAAGTTTTTATAATTATAATATATTCTTCTTTGTAAAATTTGTCAATAATATTGTATTTACTAAGTAGTTTTTTATAAACTTCTTATTGTAGTTTATAAAATCTAAAAAGAATTATATCTTTTTAATATTTGTTAATAATTTTTATTCTTTAATTGTTTGTATTTTTTTAATTTAAAATATAAATTTTTTATATCTAGATATTTTAATATTTTAAAAATATAACTAATATATTTTTTTAAAATTTGTAAATAAATTATAATATTGTTTGGATATATTATAACAAATTAATTTAAATATTGTTATAATATATTATTAATTATTTTCTAATATATTATCGAAATATTTATAAGTTCGAACAATATTATTGTATATTTATACAATTTATATTATATACAAAAAACTTTTTTTTTTTTTTTTATATTCTAATCTAATTATACGCTTTTTGTAAATCTAGTTTAATAAAATACTTTATTTCGAATAGTTGATTTTAAAGTTTATTAATATTAAGTAACAAATATCAATTTTTAATTGTAATATTATTTAGTTTTTAATAATTAATATATAAACAAAGAGTTTTATTTTTCTTTAATATAAAGAGAATTAAGTATTTTGTTTATAATTAAAATTTTTTAATAAATTTTTTTTTTGTTTTTTGCTAAATATTTGCAAAGTACTTCGAGCTTTTTCTTAAATAAAGTATATATAAATTTAAATATAAACTACTTGTTTAATTTAAATCTAATTTTGTAATTTTACAATTAATATTTAGAAAAAGTCTCTATTGTTTTCTTTTCTTAAAATAGATATTCTTAATTGTTGTATATTTGTAATACGTACTTTAGCGATTTCTTTGTTATATCAAATAATTCAAAATTTTTAGAAAATTTGTAATTTTTTTTACTTACTTTAATTTTGTAATTCAACTAATCTTTATTAATATTTATTAAGTCGAACTTTGTTAAATTGTTTTTTTGCAAAAATACAAATTTGTTGTTTGCAATCGATTTTCGACTTGTTCTTTTATCTATTATCGAATATTATTAATACGTAAATTAAATATAAATTACGTAATTATATTGCGCAAATCTAAGTACTTATATATTTTAGTTAATTTTTAGATTGTATTACTTTAATTAAAACATTTTTAAAACAATATTATAAATAACTATTTTTACTATATTAAAAATTAGTTTCTTGTAATATTGCTAAATAACTATTAATAATAGCTTTGTTTCTTTATTTACTTTTTTATTTTTATTTAATAATAAATTTTTATTTACAATTATTAAATTGTATACGTCAAGTTTTTTTTAAGTAAAGTATTCTTCTCTTTTAATAAAAGCTTTAGCTATAAAATTATTTATTATACTAAAATCGATTATTGCAATAAATCGACAATTATTAATCTTAATTAATATAATAAAATATTGTGCGTATACTATTAAGTTTAGTTGCTACTATTAAACTAATATATTATATTTCTTTAATATACTCTTTATTAAAAAATTTAAACTTTTTTTATTTTTGTATTGCAATTTTTGTTTTAAATATTTTTTTGCGCTAAACTTTCTTTTTATACTAGATTAATAATCTTAATTTTCTAGAAAATTACTTGATTTTTTCTTTGTTTTTTAGATAAGTTTAATATAAGTTGTTATAACAAGTTGTTTAATTAAATATTGTATATTTCTTTGCTTTCTTTATCTTTTTTCGAGATAAACTTACGTTGCTTAGTTGTTATTTAATTTTATTAATCTTTTTTTTATAGTAATGTTGCTTTCTAGCGCTTTCTTATATTTATTTACAATTTAATTTATTTCTCTCTTTCTTAATAAGCTAGTTAAAGTGTTAAGATAATTTGTAATATTATCTAGATATTTGTAAAAATTCTTCTAGTTATATTTGTTATCTAAGTTTATTACTAAATAAAAGTATAATATTTTTGATTGTTTTGCTCTTATAATTTTATTAAGTATTTAATTAACTTCTTGCGTAAATACGAGTATCTTGCTTAATAATATTTTATCTAGAACTTCTTATAACTAATTTAAGTTTTTTACTAAATAGTAGTTGTTGTTCAATTTAGTTTTAAAAATATTTGTCTCTATATTAATTTGCTTCTTAATATTGTTTTAGTTATTAAATATCTCTCTTAATATAATATTAATTTCTTAACAATTTATTAAGTTTTATAATTAGTAATTTCTTACAAAGTAATTCGATTTGTTATATAAATAGCACGTTTTTTAAGATTTATTATCTTGCTTTTTTCTAAATTTTTTTTTTAATATTGTTAAATAAAATTTAATTCTATAGATACAAGCTTACAATAATTAAAATTATTGTATTTTTAATTAAAACAAGATTCTCTCTACTAATATTTAATTGTTAATTTAAAGAAGATTTTTGTTCTTTTTTAAAATTAATTGTATTTTTTTTTATAGCTCTTTTATATAGTTTGTTGTCGAAATCGATAACTATTTCAATAAAATCGAATATATTGTTAAGAGTTCTTCTATTATATATAATCTTATCTTTTAGATTGTTTTTAAAATCTTGTTGAAATATTGTTATTAATATAATATTGTTTTATTTGATTAGATTAATATGCTTTTGAAATCTAGCTATATAGTTTGTTTCAAAAATTTATTAAGTTAAATACTAAATTACTCTTTTTGCAATTTGTTTTTTATTAAATATTTTAAAGATTCTTTGTAACTCTTTTTTAAAGTTATTAAAATCTATAAATATTGCACAAAAATTTTCGCTATTGTTTTTCAAATACTTTTGTAAGTTTAATTTGAGTTAATACTAGACTTTTTCTTTAAAAAATATTAATACAAAAATCGTCTTTTAGTTTGCTAGAACAAAATAGAAAATAAAATAGATATTTATTTATATAAGTTAGTTCTTCAAGTTAATACAATCTTTATAATAGATATTAAATTTATTAATTCTAATTTTGTTGTTTTTTATAATCGATAATTAATATAATATTAAAAAGCTAGTATTCGAAATAGAGATACGTTAATTTAATATATATATTCTTAAAGTATTTAAAGTATTATGCTAGTACTTTCTTTAAAAATATTAAAGTAAGTTGTGCTTTTAAAAAGATTTATAGACGTCTTTAAATAATGCAAACAATTATTTAATAACAAAAGTTTACAACTATAGACAATTTTTATATTTAATAAATCTTAAAAGAGATTCGATAAATTAGAGTAACAATAAGTAAAAATCTATAATAAGTTAAACACAATTTATAAGAAAGTTGTATTTTAGTTACTATATATTAAGAAAATACTAATTGTTTATTTTGTTTGTTTATTAAATAATGCGAATATAGTTGTTCGCAATACTTGTTTGTTAAATATAGCAAATATTATACTTAAATTGCTTGCTTCTTAAGTATAGCAAATATAATAGCAAGTTTGTTCAAAGACGTAGAATCTAAATTACTAGTATAGCTTTAATAAGCTTATAATATAAAAATACAAAGCTAACAATTTAAAACTATAGATAAAAAATTAAATATAATTAATTTTAAATAGTTTATTTTAGATTTTGTTAATTATAATATAGTTTATACAATTGTTTGCGCTAATATTACAAAAATATTAGACAAAAAATTAGCAAAATCTAAGATTTTAAAAAAATTAAAAAATCTAAAAGATATTTATAATAATAAATTAACTAAAATTCTATTAGAATTAAAAAGAGAAGATTATACTATTAAGTTTTAGAACAATAAAGAACTATTATTTATATTTTCTTATAAATTTTTATAGAATAAGCTAATAATACTTCGACAATATTTTAATAATATATTAGCAAAAAATTAAGTTAAGTATTTAGTTTTATTTGTAAATATTTCTATTCTATTTGTATTAAAATTAAATAGTAAATTATATTTATATATTAACTATATAAATCTAAATATAATTATTATTAAGAATTGTTATTTATTGTTTCTAAATTCTAATTACAAAAATACTAGATTATTTATACAAAACAAAATACTTTATTGTTTTAAATCTAAAGAATATCTATTATTGTATTTGTATAAAATACAATAATAAATAAAAAACAATATTTTGTATATACTATAGATATTTTAAGTATCAAATTATACTATTTAAATTAGCAAATATATTTACAATTTTTTAGATTTATATTAATAAGATATTGCAGAAACTAATTAATATAATCTACGTAATCTATATAAATAATATATTTATATATAGTAATAATTCGACAAAATACTAATATTATATTAGATAAATATTGAAATATTTTTGCAAATATTTGCTATATATTAATTTAAAAAAGTATAAATTTAATATTATTAAAATTAAATTTCTAAACTTTATTGTATTTTTAGAAAATATATAGATAAATTTAAAAAAAATTAAAACACTTAAAAAATAATTTAAATTAAAAATTTATTGCAAGTTTTAAATATTTCTGAATTTTGTAAACTTTTATAGATACTTTATATATTGCTATTTAAAAAAGATTGTTTTTCTTACTAATCTTTAAAAAAAAAATTAAAAAAATAAGAAATTTAGTTTTTTTGTTTAATTAAATAAAGTAGAGCAAATATTTTGTTAATTTTGCAATATCTTTATATTGACTTTACTACTTTGTTATTACAATTTCAATAAAAAAATAAAAATAAAAACTAATATATTTAATTTTACAATTACAAGTATTTTGAGTTAACAAAATAACAACAAAAATAAATATTTGATAGTATTTTAATTGCAAAAGATAATTTTAATAAAACAAAATTATAAGATATATAATTAGAAACTGCTAACTATTATAGTTGTTTTTAAACAAAAAAAATATTATTTAAAGAGCAATACTTATTTTATTAAAATATAGTTAAACTACAATAATCTTAAAAGATTTATAGATTAAAAGAAACTAAATTTAAGACAAATTTGCTAAGTACTTAAATTAGTTATCTATAACTTTAAAATCCTTTATTGTTTAAATAAGAAAAATTCGACAAATAAATTGTCGAAATATCTTAATTATAAAAAAATCTTATTATTAAATATAGAATTGCTATTAATATTGTAGAACAAATTAATATTGTTATTTAACAAAAATTTGTTAATACAAAGTAGACAAAAGATATTAGATAATTTGATTTTTGTATTTAAAAATAAATTAGTATTGTTGTTTGACAAAAAGTTGCTAATACAAAATAAACAAAAAATATTAGATAATTAACAAAGATTTTGCAATTATAGAACAAAAAGATTTTTTTTAAAAAACTAGTATTTCTATTTTAACTAATTAATATATAGATTGTTATTTTAA
>JAABUL010007393.1_pt1 | contig 11878 bp, 8 predicted proteins | sample 5559151 | NCBI WGS metagenome assembly JAABUL01 (sample SAMN10711876, study PRJNA513368) | rock metagenome | isolation source: Antarctica rocks | place: Antarctica: Victoria Land, Pudding Butte sud | reverse complement strand
CCCTCGTGTCCCTGGAACGCGGCCAGATACTCCTGCGCGACCTCGTCCTTACGTTGCCCATGCGCGAAGGTGAGCAGCGGCACGCCCTGCGCCTGAGCGTAGCGCTCCAGCGCTTTGACGAAGGCCGCGCTGATTGGTTCCATCAGCGCCGAGGAGGCGAACGTGGCTCCCCGCATCTCGCGGAAGAAACCGACCACGCCCCCGATGCGTTGCAGCTTGGGCACGTACACATTGAGATACAGGCGGTCGATGCTTTCCACGGTCAAGGTCACGCGCTCCTGTAGGATGTGTGCGACCGATTGTGCGTGTGCTATGCTCATGGCGTCCTCTGGTTGTGGCTTGCTCTTCGGGGCCTCCGACCGCTTGGCGGTCCTCTCTGGAGACGGTATACCGTACTCCGTTTGTGCCCGCAACCAGAGGCCTTCTCCCTGTTCCCGCCTTGCCCTGCCTCCGGGTGCGCGCCACATTTTCGCGGTGACTGGCTTGCTGGCCGTCTCTGCTGGGACCGCCGCCGTCCCGGCGGCACATGGTCGCGCCCACGGCGTCGGCCACAAGCACCATGGTCGCCTGCAGCGGCAGGCCGCCGGGACGGCAGCGGTCCCAGTAGAGACCCGGCGCGAAAATGTGGCGCACCCCCCCTGCCTCCATGCCTCGTCGGTCTGAGGCGGAGCCTCGTTAGTAGTCCGTCAGCCAAAGTATTGACAATAGCGGTGCGCCCAATCAAGGGCTGTCAACTGTTCAAAGAAACCTTGACGGACTACTAGTGGGTCACGCCGCATTTAAAGCGGGAATTGCCGCGAGTGTCTGTCGCCCTCAACAACCTGCGACATCACACTCCCGGGTTCGCTACGAAGACGCTTTCTGGCCGTCGCCAAAACCCGTTCTATTTGCGGCGTGACCCACTAGTGGGTCACGCCGCAAATAGATGGACATGTGCTACCGGCTAAACGAGTGCAATAACAGTGCTGGCGATATCCACTTAAATGGGGCGTGACCCACTAGTGGGTCACGCCCCATTTAAGTGGAATTGATGCGTAGCAGCCCATCGCGGTTGCTACCCACCCCGTGACGCTTGTTGACTAGCCGGGGGTGGCAATTTGACCAACTCCAGTTAATTGGGGCGTGAGCCACTAGGATCGCCGCGTCGGGCGGGATGGCGTCGCCCGCGAGTCCGTCGGGGTAGCCGCAGCCGTCCCAGCGCTCGTGATGGTGGCGCACCGCCGGCAAGATCTCCTGCAGGAAGGGCAGCCCGCGCAGGATGCGTTCGCCGATGACGGGATGCTCCTGATCGCCCCCCTATTTATGAGGGGACCGGCCTCCATAGCGGATCTGCATACATGAGGCCACAGGACGGGAAAGAGGGAAGCTGTCAGCGGCCGCGCGAAGGCAGCAGGCCGCCAACAGCCTCACCCCTGTCGCCCGGCCACACGGACAAGCCAGGACAGCTCGGTGCCGATACGCCGATACATAGAACAGCACGGAAAGACTGATAGGTTGCTGCACAATTATGGGATCATACGACGAAGAGGGAAAGCAGCGGGGTGCGCGACCTCGCTGTACAGGCAGCCGGAGAACCGCCGGTGCCGCTTGGAGCACGACTCCTGCGAGCTCATGGGGGGATGTGGCTCGGGAACCTTCCCGATAAGATGAAGGACCGGCTGGAACCTTAGACTAATGGATTTTGACAGCGCCGTGACGTAGCGCAAACACGAGGGCCTGTAGCTGCGAGTGGACATCCAACTTCATGAGGATGTTAACCATGTGTGTCCGCTCCGTGTCGATGGTTATGTACAGCCTTTGAGCGATCTCACTGCTCGGGAGGCCTTGGGCAAGCAACTCAAGGACCTCGCGCTCGCGCGAGGTGAGTCGTGCCAGGAGGGCTTGCGCCTCACGCGATTGATCGCGTTGTTGCTTCACGTAACGCAGGAGGTCCACGACCTCAGCGGGGGTGAGCAGCCACTCCCCCGCAGCGAGGCGACACAGCGCGTCGATGATGTCTTCGATGCTTGCCGACTTGTGCATGACACCCGCCACCCCGGCCTCGACGGCGCGGCCATACAGAACGGGGTCTACGCTCGCCGTGAGGGCCAGCACCTTTGCGCGCGGATTAACGGCGTGCAATTCCGCGATCAACGCCACCCCATCTCCGTCCGGGAGGGTAAGGTCGACGGCCGCGATATCCACGTCATGCAGAAAGGGGCGCGCCTCACTCAACGTCCCCACTTGCGTAATGTTGCTCGGCGCAAGATCTCGTTCGATGAAAAAGACGAGCGCCTGACGGAATGAAGCATGGTCTTCCACGAGCAGTATGTGGCGCATGTGCGTGGCCTCTGCCTTGATAGAGAAGCGGTTGTGGTGCGGTCTCGACATGACGGTTCACCCTTCCGGTAGTGACCGTGCACGGCAATGGTTGATAATCGTACGATATAATATAGTTACATTGTAATGTCTCCTTGGTCAACCCCTAATGTGAGGAACTTCGACTACATAATTTACGGTAGGTTCATGCATTAGTAGCTTCTCTCGCCCCGCATTCTGTTACGCGCAGCCCTTCATGCTGTGGGGGAACCGGATGAGGTGGTGGTAACCTCTTGCCGTGCGTTTAAAAAGACCTTGACTCGCACCCGCGTTCCCTGGCCCAGACCACTCTCGACGGTCAATGTGCCGCCAAGCCCATGGGCCCGCTCTTGCATCGCCCGGAGCCCCAGTCCGCCCACCTCCATCATGGTTTCGAAGCCACGGCCGTTGTCGGCCACCTCCACCCACACCTCGCCTGCGTCGGCTCCCGCGGTCACAGTGATACACGAGGCGGACGCATGACGCTTGGCGTTCACAAGGGCTTCCTGGACGATACGCGTGATCTCAACCACCTCCCAAGCGGAGAACGCCGGTGAGAAACCCTTTTCGATGACCAGTTCCACCTCCTGGTGCGGGGACATTTGGCGGGTCAGGCCCGCCAGCAACTCGATCGTCCGGACCAGCGACTGCTCCTGCGGGCGCAAGTCATAGATGGCGCTACGCAATCTCTGCACCATCTGCTGCAAGGCTTTGCTCTCTTGCTCAAGTTCGTCCCGCGAGGCAGGATCTTGCGTCTTGGCGCGGATCACTTGCAGGTTCTGCTGGATGGACACAAGATCTTGCAAGACGTCGTCGTGCAGATCTCGCGCGATACGCTGGCGCTCGCTCGTCCGCGCGTCCCGCAAGGCCACCTCCGCCTGTTTGCGCTCGGTGATGTCCTCGATAACCCAGATGAAGTAGCGCGGCGCGCCATTGGGCGCGCGCACGAGCGACACGGCGATGTTGACCCAGGTGAGTGTTTCATCTTTGCGGACATACTGCTTCTCCAGCGTATAGGACTGCAGCCTCCCGCTCAATAAGCGTTTGATATAGGACCGGTCCACGTCAAGCAGACGGCGCCGGTAGGGTCGGGCGGACGCTGCCTCGGAGGAGGTGGACATACCTTGGAAGCGTCGACCGAGTAGCTCCGCCCCCGTATTTCCGGTAATGGCGCACAGCTTCTGGTTGACAATGAGACAGGCGCCGTCGAGCCCGACGTGGGCGATGCCAACAGTGGCCTGCTCGAACGTAGCGCGAAAAAGCCTCTCACTCTCCTCCAACGCCGCGGTCTCGACGGCTTGGACGGCAAGGCATCCTGCCAGCTTGAGTAGAGCGGTCTCACCCGCACGCACGCGATGCGGCCGCGCGTACAAGACACACAGCGCACCATAAATCTGTCCCCCTGAGTAGCGGACGGGCGCTCCAGTATAGGTGCCGATAGTCAGGGCGCGCGTCGCGGCCGGCGAGGAGAAGAGCCCATCGGAGCGCGCATCCTTCACGACGAGCGAGGGTATCGCCCCTTCGAGAAGATGGGCGTAGTGCGTGTCGGATAGCGCGAACGTATCATCCCGTTGCGGATTCGTCCCCGCGCGCGCGCAAACGGCGACCACGCGGAGCGACCGCCCTTCGACCTGCAAGAGGACGGCGGCGTCCGCGCCCAGACTATCGGACACGACGTCGAGCACGGAGGCAATGAGGGTATCCTTGTCACGGCACGGTTCGGACACCACCGCGAGTCGCTGAAAAGCATCTTCTATCATCGTGCCAGGGGCCTGTATCTCAAAGGGGTTCTCAGGGACGCCGAACCCAAACGATCATTATTGAACGTATCTTTGATTATAGCGCATGTATCACTAACGAGGCTCCGCCTCAGACCGACGAGGCATGGGTCGGTTGGCTAGAGAGGACGCCTCTGGTTGCGGGCACAAACGGAGGACGGTATACCGTTTCCAGAGAGGACCGACAAGCGGTCGAGGTGCCCCAAAGAGCAGCTCACAACCAGAGGACATTATGAGCGTATCACAATCCGTCGCCCACATCCTGCGGGAGCGTGTGACCCTCGACGTGGAAAGTATCGACCGGCTGTACCTCAATGTCTACGTGCCCAAGCTGCAACGCGTGGGGGGCGTGGTTGGCTTCTTCCGGGAACTGCACGGGGCGACGTTCGCCTCCTCGGCGCTGATGGAACCGCTCACCACGGCCTTCGTCAAAGCGCTGCAACGCTTCGCCCAGGCGCAGGGCGTGCCGTTGCTCACCTTCGCTCATGGGCAACGCCAGGACGAGGTCGCGCAAGAGTACCTGGCTGCGTTCCAGGGACAGGAGGGGGTCCTCTTCATCGGCAAAGCGCAGGAGAAGGCCACGGTCTGGCGCACCGAGCGCCGCGACAACGCCCAGACGGGGCACCCTATGCCTGGCTGGTCAAATCTACGGCCTTGGTGAACCAATACGACATCTACGCCGTAGACCAGGACTGCGGCCCCTTCTTCCTCACGTTCTGCGCGTACGTCCCCTACAACGCCAAGCTCTGCCTCAATGGACATGAATATCTCAAGCGCCGACTCAGCAAGGAGGGCATCGCCTGCGAGGCGTTGGACAATGGCATCTTGTCCTGCGCCGACCCGGCTCGTCTGCAGGAGATCTGCGACGGCCTGGACGCGCCCACGATCGACGGTTTGCGGCGCAAGTGGCTAGCCCGCGTCCCCCATCCCTTCACACCGGAGGAGCGCGCGGCTGGCTTCCGCTACGACATCTCCATCCTGCAAGCCGAGTTCGCCCTCACCCAGGTGCTTGACCGGCCCGTCACGGGGCGCATCCTCTGCGAGGAGATCATCCGTGAGCACCTCGACGTGGGTCGGCCCAGTCAGGTGCAACTCATCTTCGGGCGGCGCGTGACCACGCAGACCACCGCGCGCTACCGTTTCCGCGCGCGGGTGATCACCCAAGGAGTGATCCCGTCGCTCTACGCGGATGACACGCATAGTCGCATCAAGCAGTACCACAAGGAGGGCCGCGCCCTGCGCACCGAGACCACCATCAACGACACCCGTGATTTCGCCATTGGCAAGCGGCTGCACAATCTACCCGCGCTACGGGTGGTCGGCTTCCAGGCCAATCGACGTCTGCTTGACGTCCAACACCTCAGCCACGATTGCCTCCTCGGTGAGGAGGCCTTCCGCCAGGTGACCCGTCCTCAGGTCGTGGGCGACCAACGCGTCGCCGCACTGCCCTTCGCCGACCCCCGCGTGCAGGCGCTCCTGAGCGTCCTGGTCCTCTATTGTCTGCTGCCCAACGGCTTCGCCAGCAAAGACGTGCGTGCGCATCTCGCGCCACTCCTGGGTCTTGAGCCCAGCCACCTCACGCCGGGCAGACTGACCGACAACCTGCGCCGCCTGCGTCTACACGGGTTGATTGAACGCATCCCACACACCCAGCGCTACCGCGTCACGCGGGAGGGGCTGCGCACCGCCCTCTTCTTCACACGCGTCTACGGGCGCATCCTGCGTCCCGGCTTGGCGCGCATCACGCCTGCCGCTGCCGTCCAGGACCCGGAGCTACGCCCCTCCTTCGATCAGCTGGAGGGGGCCATCGACCGCTGGATCGACCAGGCTAAACTCGCCGCGTAAACGTGACTCATTCGCACCATTAGGGTCTGTGAAAAGTCGGCGGGTCCCACTGGGAGCGCGGGCGTCTCGCCCGCGCTCCCAGTGGGACCCGCCGACTTTTCACAGACCCTATTCGCACCATAAGTGCCCTCTAATGAGTTTTGACGACCAAAAGCGGTAATGATAAGGTATGGTTTTGCAGGGTGCGCGGAAGGGGATACGATGGTGACACGGCGGACACTGGACCTGCGAAACGACCAGCGGGAGGAATTGGTGAGCCAGCGGGATCACGACCCGCGACCGTGTGTGCGTGAGTGTTGCGCCGCGCTGCTCAAGATCGCCGACGGGATGGCCCCCTATGCGGTCGCCCGCCACGGCCTGCTCAAGCCGCGCGACCCGGATACGGTCTACAGTTGTACGAGACGCATGGCTTCTGGACGGTGGAGCACTTCCCGCAGGGGGGACGCCACCGTGCGGCCGCTGGACCGTGCGCGCGATTCGCGCCACGTTCCCCTGGCTGCGCGGCCTGACCCTCAGCGGCGGATGGCAGGCGCTGCGCCGGGCGGGCCTGCGTGTGCGCTCCGGCCGCATCCAGCAGGACAGCCCCGACCCGGCCTACGCGACCAAGCGTGACCATCTGCTGGCCTGCCGGCGTGACGCGGCCACCCACCCCGACGCGGTGGTGCTGCTCTTCCTTGACGAGATGGGGTTCTACCGCTGGCCGGAGCCGGCGGCCGACGGGGGCGTCGCGGCCCCCGCCGCCGCCCCTGTCGCCGCGCGGGGTGGCCCCCCCAACAGGCAATGGCGGATCATGGGGGCGCTCCATGCGCTGACCGGGCAGGTCACCTACCGCGACGCCTATATCATCGGCCGCGCGAAGGGCGGCACCTGCTATCATCAGCTTGTCGCGGCCTATCCGCAGGCCCGCCGCCTCTATGTCGTGCACGATAACTGGTCGATCCATACCCACCCCGACGTGTGCGCCGTCCTGGCATCCCTGCCCCCAATCACAGCGGTCTGGTTGCCGACCTATGCCCCGTGGCTCAACCCCATCGCGAAACTCTGGCGCTGGTTGCGCGCCGACGTGCTGACCCTGCAGCGCCTGGCCGATGACTGGGACGCGCTGCGTGCGCGCGTCACCGCCTTCCTCGACCAGTTCGCCGCCGACTCGGATGACCTGCTGCACTATGTAGGTCTCCTCGGCGATGGCCGCCTTGCCACCGCACGCCGTGCGGCTTGATTACCGCTTTTGGTCGTCAAAACTCATTAGGAGTCTAACCTTGTTCCAAGACGGAGCTTGGAACAAGAGGCTCCCGACGGAGCAGCAAACATCGACAAAAATTGTCGATGTCGCCGCCCCAAGCGCCTACGCTTGTTCCGAGACCACGCTCGGAACAAGAGGCCCCTGTGGGGCAGTTGATCACTGATACCTGACGGGTGTACGCTGTCTATCATAGTAGATGCAGTGAGCGGCGATGACGGGAGGGAGCGCCATGGTGGACGAGTTGAGTGCATACGACGGGGATCTCCTCGACGGCAGGTACGATTGCGTCGACCGCATCGTGCTCAATGCGTACAACACGGTGTGCTACTCAGCCGGCGGGTTCCGGACCTGGTGGCGTCGCCTGAAGAACGGGGAGGAGGACACGCTGGACAACGCACACCTGATGCGGATGGCCGGCCGCTTCAGTCGGCGGGTGCGCGCCTATGCCAAAGCACATGACATCCCCGTCGTCGAGTGCGCGCGGGGGGAGCGTAAGCACGAGATCGCCGAGGAGCATCTGTCCACGCATCCAGAGGTGCGCGGGCTCTTCTTGATCCTGGTGTCGCGCGCCGTCGCGCCGGTCTGGGAGATTGAGCGCTCCGCCGCAGGGCGGATCAGGAACATCAGCGGCAAGAAGCCGTATGTAAACCACTACTCCTTTCACATCATGGACCCCGAGTGGGGTCATCTCACCATCAAGATGTCCGGGCATCCGCCCTGCGGGGCGCAGATCATCCTGAACGGGCACGCGTACGTTGCGGCTCAGGCCTGTCAGGCGGGCATCGCCTTCACGAAGGAGGGCACCTGCTTCACCCACCTCTCCAACGCCACAAGCCTGGCGCGCATCGCAGACACCTTATCCGAGGAGCCGACGATAGGGCGATTGACGCGGGTCTGTGAACGCTGGATCTATTCCTCCTGCTTGTTCTTTGCCCTCGATCCTGACGAGCAGCAGCGCAGCGGTTTTCGCTACGACTACGCGGTCTATCAGGTGGAGGACAGCCGCCACCTGCTGTTCCGGGTGGGCGGCCAGATGGAGCAGGTCTTCCAGGGCCTGATTGATCGGACGCGTGCCCATCTGCAGGTCCCGCACCTGCGGACGATCTTCGGCGCGGCAAAGCGTCCGCGCCAAGCGAAAGCTGGCCCAGCGCCGCGTTTGGCGGTCGTGGTCGAGACACCGACGTATGACGTGACGGTGTTCAAGCTGCACGTCGGCACGCTCACCCTCAAGGCCTATACCAAAGGCGAACACGTTCTCCGCTTCGAGGCAATCGTCCACAATACCAAGGCCTTGGGCTGCGGGCGGGTCGTGGCGAAGTTCCCTCAGATTGTCGCGCGCCTGGGCACCATGATTGAGCGGTTCCTCACCACGCTGCATGCGGTGGACCAGGCCTTTGTCAGCGATGACACGTTGGAGCACCTGCCCCTCCCCTCCATGGTGGGCCAAACCAGAGTCGGCGGGGTCGATCTCAACAAGGCCCGCATGCGCGCCCTCCTCGCGGCTGTGCTCACTCTGGCACCCGCGCCCCAAGGGTTCCGTGTCGCCGACGTTGCCGCACAGGTCCAGGCGATGACCGGGCAGACTGCGGAGGCGTACGGGACGCGCCACGCCGCCTACGACCTCAAGAAACTCCGCGCCAAGCGGCTCGTCGAGATGGTCCCCTCCTCCCGCCGCTATCGCGTGCCCCCCGCAGGAGTCCGCACCATCGCCGCCCTGGTCATCCTGCGCGACAAAGTCATCAAGCCGATCTTGGCGGGCACAGCCAAGCCCAAGATCGGCCGCAAGCCCAAGACATGGAGCCCCGTTGACGAGCACTACGAAACCATCCGCAAGGACATGCAACTCTTATTCGAGGATCTGGGCCTTGCCGGCGCTTAGACAATTTTTTGTCGATGTTGTTTCTTCAAGGGCCTAGACCGCGCGAACGCGAAATGCCGCGGGGTGCGCCACGAAATTGTAGGATGGCGTGAAGTTTCTAGTAAGAGTGAGGGAAGACGGCCCATTTATTATTCTTCCTGCAGCTATCGCACAGTTGAACGGATTTATGCCGCACCAAGAATCGGGAGGGGAACATCATCATGGTCAATCTGTCGAAGAAGACTGCCAGGGACAGCGCCACGGCTAATCTGCTAGACTCGTTCAACGCGCGCCGGTCGCGCGGCGCGCTTCTCAAAGGGGCGCTTGCCACGGGATTAGCCGTCGGCGGCGCTGGGTTGCTGCCCGCGCTGCCCGTGAGAGCGGCGAGCGGCGGCGAGGACGACGAGAGCGAAGATAAGATGAAGACTATTTTCTCCATCGCCCGGACCGCGGAGCAACTGGCTATAACGTTCTACTCCAACGGCGTTATGAACGCCGCGACGATGGGGCTCAAGGGGATGGAGCTCGATCAGATTAAGGCCGCGCTGATCGAGGAGCAGATCCACCAACAGTTCTTCACGGCCAATCATGGACAGTCCTTAGCCGACACCTTCAGCTTCCCCGACGGCGCGCAAACGTTCATGCAGCTAAAACTGTTCATCAAGGCCCAGCAGCAACTCGAGGGCGCTTTCGACTCGGCCTTCATCGCCGCCGTCGAGGAGTTTGCCGCGATGGGCCGGCCGGACCTGGCGCGCATCGCGTGCCAGATCGCCATGATCGAGTCCGAGCACCGCGCCCTGGGCCGCGACATCGCGCATCTCCCACTCGCCGACAACTGGACCTTCGCGCCCAAGCTCATCGAGGCCGTCGGCGATGCGCCGGAGGTGTTGATGCAGGCGGGCTATCTGAGCCCGCAGCCGGGCAACAGCTACACCTATCACCAGGTGACGTTCGATGACCCCACCAACGATCCGCTGGGCCTGTACGGGGTGGCCCAATTGGTCCAGTACAAGACGGGCCCCTTCGCCGCCCCTGAAGATGGGGAGGACGGCGAGAATAGGTCCAAGAGCGACAACGATTAAAAGGCGCGGCTCGGTGCAGCGCGGACGCGTATCCAACACCACGGGCACCTTAATCCCTATCGCATGGGATGCTAGGGTAGAGAAGCGCCCCTGGCATCCCTTCGCTCCTTACCGTGTGCTCGTTCGGACGACCATTGGCTACATACAGTGTGCTAGTACTACAACGACACTTTAGCGATACACTTCTTATAGAAGGGAGTATCGATGGAACAAGCTGATTTTGAGCGGGTGGCGGCCTCCTTTGCCGCCTTTCATGCGGAATTCGCCCCGCTGTTTGGACGGGTGGAGGCCCAGCAGCGGAGCGAACAGTACGTGCGCGGGCTGCTGGTGCAGCAGGCCGACCGGCGCAACGCCGAGAATGTGGCCGAGATGATTGAGGGGGCGACGCCGCGCACGTTGCAGCGCCTGCTCACCGAGGCGCCGTGGCCGACCGACCCGGTGATCAACCGCCTGCAGGCGTACGCCGGAGCCCGGCTGAACGCGCCGGACGGGGTGTTTGTGATCGACGAGAGCGGCTTCCCGAAGCAAGGGATCAAGTCGGTGGGCGTCGGGCGGCAATACTGCGGGACGCTGGGCAAGGTGGGCAACTGCCAACTCGGTGTGTTCCTGTCCTACGCCTCGGTGCGCGGGCACGCGCTGGTGGACACACGCTTGTACCTGCCGCAGGCCTGGGTCGATGACCCGGCGCGCTGCCGAGCGGCGGGCGTGCCAGAGGGCGCGATCCGCTACCAGAGCAAGGCGGAGTTGGCGCTGGATCTGCTGCGGCAGGCGCGCGCGGCGGGCCACCTCACCGGCCCCTGGGTCGCGGGCGACGACGCCTACGGGATGGTCCCCACCTTGCGCGATGCCCTGGATGCGGAGGATTGGCGCTACGTGCTCGATGTCCCGGCGACGACGCCCGTGTTCGACCAACCGGCCCTGGCGGAGGTGCCGCCGTGGAGCGGACGGGGGGCCAAGCCGACAAAGCCGCGCCTGGCCCCCGACGCCGCCCCGGCGCGGACCGCTGCGGCCATCGCCGCTGGCCTGTCGGCCCGCGTGTGGCAGGACCTGACCGTGGCCGAGGGGGCGCAAGGGCTACGCACCTATCAGTTCGCCGCGGTGCGGGTCTGGGAAAGCCGCGACGGGCTGCCCGGTCGCGCTTGCTGGCTGCTGCTGCGGCGCAACCTGGACGGCAGTGAGTCGCGCTATTACCTCTCCAATGCGCCGGAGGACACCCCGCTGCTCACCTTGGCCCAGGTCGCCGCGGCCCGCTGGACCATCGAGACCGAGTTCGAGACGGCCAAAGGCGAAACCGGCCTGGACGAGTATGAGGTGCGCGGATGGCCCGGTTGGCACCATCACCTCACCCTGGCTCTGCTCGCGGGCGCCTTCCTGCTGACGGTGCAGCAGGACTGGGGAAAAAAAGATGCCCTTGCTCACCCGTCCGCAAGTCAGCCGGGTGCTCCGCGAGATGCTGCCCCACCGCCTGTGGACGCCTGCGGAGTTGCTCCAGTGGCTCACCGACACCCAAGAGCGCAATGCCCGCGCCAAACACTCCCACATCAAACGACGCCTCCGCAGGCAGTATGCCGACCTATCTTTACCACTCGTCGCTTAATCCGTCGTTGTAGTACTAGCGAGGCTCCGCCTCAGACCGACGAGTCATGTGTGGTGTGCATAGAGAAAGCCCCTGGTTGCGGGCACAAGCGAAGTACGGTACACCGTCTTCATGAGGACCGTCGAGCGGTCAAGTAGC
>JAABUL010007390.1_pt1 | contig 11885 bp, 2 predicted proteins | sample 5559151 | NCBI WGS metagenome assembly JAABUL01 (sample SAMN10711876, study PRJNA513368) | rock metagenome | isolation source: Antarctica rocks | place: Antarctica: Victoria Land, Pudding Butte sud | reverse complement strand
TATTAAAATTTATAATTATTTATTCTAACTTTAGGATATTAATTATAACAAATACTTTAATTAATAAATTATTTATAATATAGAACTTATAAATTATAATAGCTATCTTAGAGTTATTAGAGTTATTAAAGCCTTTAAAGTATATTAATACCTTAATAAACTTTTTAATATTATATTTCTTATTATTAATACCTTTTATTATTATAGGAGTAGGTATCTTCTTAATAATAGCTTAAGGGTATATAATAAGTAAAAACTTTCTATTAATAAAACTTACTTAGGTATTAATATTAATATAAATATTATACTTTAAGCCTCTAAAAGTAAATATAATAGGGATTATAATATAATAGTAATCTTAAATAATATTAGTAGTGTTAAATTAAATAATAGATTTATTATTAATATTATTAATAGTAGTAAGGGATTTACTTAAGTAAAGTATATAGCTAGAGCGTATATAATAATATAAGGTATTATTTAATATAAAGTTAGATATATATAAATAGTAATTATACTTATCTTCCTTTAAGTTAATAAAATAGCTTTCTATTATATCTTCTTTGTTACCTCCTTTAATAGAGGCTTTCATAGGATCTACTTACTTTATAAACTAATTTATTTAAGATTAATAAATATCTTAATAGTATCCTTCCTTATATACCTCATCTTATCTTTACTTATTAAGGATCTTATTTTACTAGTCTTCTACCTTATCTTTAATACTTACTTAATAGGTATAATTATTATAAGGGCGTACCTAAAAAGTCTTATAATAGGGGTTATTATTATAGTTTTAATAGCCGTCTTATAAAGCCTTTTATAAGGTCTTAATTAATATATTTCTATTTCTATTAATAATTTAAAGTTATTAATAATTACTAGGTAGAATCTATACTTATACGCTTTAATATTACTATAATATATTATTATTATAGTTCTAGGAATTATAAGAAGGATTATTATATAAATTACTTTTATAAGGATTTAATAGATTACTACTAGCTCCTTAACTATATTAATATAAATTAAAATTAAAAAAGGGTTAATAATTAAAACTAGGATTAGGAGTATATTAACCTTATTTTCCTATTAAAGGCTTTTGTTATAATTATAATTATTCACCTTAAATTAAGGGCCTTAATTTATACCTTTTATAAATATTAAATTAAATATCTTTCTAATAATATAGCTTAATAAGTAAATTATTAATAATAGATATATTAATAGGACAAAGTAAGTCTTATCTTAATTTACTATTTATATATGTTATAGTAGTAGAAGATCTAACTGAGTATGCATATATATATTAGATAATACTAGAGAAGTACGGGGATCTCTATAGCTAAAGGATACATATGAAAGCCTTTTATCTCCGCTACTATCTCTATTACTACTAAGTAAATAGTAGTTACTAAAGTTATAATAATACTAGTAATAAAATAATAAAAGTAACGCCCTTATTAATAGATATAAAGAATAAGTAGAATAATATAAAGCCTTTAATAGATGTTACTCTTAAAGTAAAATTTAAGTAGCCTAATAGGGTCTTTAATTATATAACCTTTTATAAGATCTATTCTTATAATTATCTATTAACTCTTATAAATTATTAAGGTTATTAATATTATATTTATAATTATAATTATAATTATACCTTTTCTACTTTATTAGGTATTATATCTTCCTCCTTAAAACTTACTTACTAATAATAGCCTCTATCTTATATATATTAGACTTATTAGTATAACTATTAAATTTAATAATTAAGGGAGGTTTAATATTCCTAACGCGCGCGTATAGATTAGGAGTCTTTAATAAAGGCTTTAATTAAGTAATAGGGATAATAGGATAAATTATTATAATTAATATAAGTTATAAATAATATATTAGCGGATTAATCCTATTAAGGACCTTAAATAGTCTTATATACTATTAATATATCTTATAGTTAACCCTTAATACCTTATAATTATTACTTAATTAAAGGTATACTTTATTATCCTTTAATAAAGTTATAAGCTTATATTTATTATTATAATAAATCTTAATAAAGATATTAATAAAGGTGATAAACTCTTTTACTTAATCCCTCTTAAGTTATTATAAGTAATTAAAGTCTCTTATAAGTAAGCTTTATTATAAAAGTATACTTAATATATTATAGATATTAAATCTATAAAGTATTTTATTTAATAATACTTTAATAGATTAATTTTTAGAATTATTAAGATAGCTTTATGAATAAAGGAGTATTATTAACTAATTAATAATATTAAGTAGCTATTATAAGATATTATAAGATATAATAATATATAATAATTTTAACTATTTAATTTATCCTTTTAAATAACCTATTTATCTAAGTATAATAGGTTATAAATATAAGTAGGTTATAATTAAATATTTAAAAAGATAGATCTCTAAAAAGATAATATAAACTTAGAATCCCTATTATTATTATTATTATATAGGATACCTTAGTTATAAGCTATTAAGGTTATTAAGATAATATCCACCTATTGTATTATATTTTATATAATTTAGCTAGGAAGGAATAGGACTCTCTTAGAAAACTTATCTATTATTATAAAGAGATTATTAAAGCCTTTCTTAAGCTTAATAAAAGGAAGTATTATAATAAAGTCTATTATTATTATATAAAAGGGGATAATAGGCTAGTTAATAAATAATATACTTTTATAAGGTTTATAATACTTAATTTAATTTAATTAATATTTTAAGTAATATTTAATATATATTTATAAGTACTTTTAAAGATAATATATATATAATAAAGTAATTCTTTATTTATAAGTTTAATAAAATCTATTATAATATTATTAATTATAAGTAAGTTCAAAGATATCTTATTTTAAGGAATTTAAAATATATAACTATTTTTAGCTATTAATAAAATTAATATAATAAATAAGCCTATTATAAATTTTAAAGTATAATTTAAGTTATTATACTTTATTATTATTATTTATATATTTATTATTATTATAATTATAATTAATTTAGTAGTATTAAAGTCCTTATTAGCTATTATAAGTATTTATAATAACTTAAACTATTAATTATTATCTTAATAAGCCTATATAAAGCGCTCCTTAAAATTAAATAATATCTTAATTAGGGTAATATAATAAGCTAATATAAAGTTATTATCTTACTTATATAAGTAGGCCTTATTAAAGGCTTTTATATATAAGGTATCTAAGGTTCTAATACTATCTATTAAGGATACTAATATACCTTAAAGCCTTAATAAAATATCTAATATAATATTAGATTTATTAGACTTATATTTAATAATAATATTAAATTAAGATAGGTATAAAGATATTTAAATAAATTATAAATTTAACTTATTAATAGATAAAGAGGTTAGGCTTATTTAATAGGATATAAGTATTATTATAAAATAATCAATATAAATAATAATAGGAGGCTTTTTATATAATTTAATAAGATAATATATTCTCTTTATTACTTATATAATATTTATAACTTTTAATTCTATAAGTTAGTAGTTCTACTTAGCTTAATTTAATATCTTATTAAGAAATATAATTAATTATATTATTATCTTAAGGAAGCCTTTTATAATATTACCTACTATATAATAGATTATAATAGTAAATCTTTATCTCTTAAAGGTATTAAGATTAATAAAAAGGATTCTTCCTAAATTAAATTAAATAAGGAAGGTTAAACTATTAAAGGTAGCCTTAAGGTTATTAAAAGCCTTTTACTTATCCTTAATAAAATTATAAATTACTTATATTAATTATATCTTTTTAATAGAGCCCTTATACCCTTAAATAATAAGTTAATAAAGTTAATCTTATATCTTTATAATAAATTAGCCCGTTAAGTATATCTTAATATTAATAAATAGAGCTAGCTTATAAGGCTTAGAAAGATCTTAAGATCTTATAAAAATAATAAGAAGATTAATATATTAGTTATTATAAATTTCTCCTTAAATATAAATAGCCTTAAGGAATTAACTTACTACCCTAATAAAGTTATAAAGGGGTAATTCAAAAATATCTTCTTAAGATTTAAATTAATTTAATAGTCTTAATATAAATTAAATAGCTTTTATAAGTAAACAAGATACTCTAATAAGGTCTTAGAATAAATAATTATATTATTTATATAAGCCTTAATAAAATCCTTTAATAGCCTTAATAATTTATTAGTCTAATATTAAATATAGGATAATAATCCCTTATAACTTATAAGGATAATATTATATTATTCTTATTCTTAAGATAAGATAATAGTAAGCTTATAATAATTATACTTTTAAATATTAAATTAATAGAACTAATTAATATTATTTATAATAGATATATATAAATAGCTAGTAATAATTAATATTAATTTAAATTATAAAGGTAAAAGATAGTTATCTAATTAAGTAATTTTATTAAGTCCTTAAATATTAATTATTATATAACCTTTATATTCTCTGTTTATTAAATCCATTTAAATTATAAATATTAAATAATTAAATAATATAAGTTAATCTACTTAAATTATCTTTCTTTAATTATAAAGCTTATTAAAGGTCTTATCTATTAACTCCCTATCCTTTTAATTAATTAAATATATTTAGATAGGCTTTAAAGACTATATTAGGCTTTAAGAGTATAAATATTTACTTATCCTTAGGGATATTTATTATAAGGCCCTAGTCAATTTATATCTTAAGGAATTTAGCTATTATAATAGTAAATTAGGATATTATAAAGGGGCTATTATAAATTATAATATTATTTAGAAGTATATACTCTAGAGCGGGATTAATAATAATAATTAAGAGCCTTATTAAGGTAAGTAATATAAGTATTATTATAAGCTTTATATTTTTAAGTATATTACTATTATAATTATAAAGCCTTTTATAAGACTAGACTTCTAGGAATTAATATTCTTAGCTATTAGAGGAGTATAAGCTAGCGTAACTAGGTAAGCCCTATCTTAATTATATTTAATAATAAAGTTAAGATATACCTTATATAATAGATATATAAGTATTAATAATATATTATATATTTATATAAATAAGATTAAAGAGTTAATAATATAAGTAAAAATACCTCCTTTAAGATTAAAGTCTTAAGTATATTTTAACTTAAAGAGGTAATCCTTATTAGATAAGACCTCTTTATTATATATTATTAATACTTATAAAGTAATATAAGGGGATATAATAATAAAGGACTTAATCTTAACTATTTATTAATATATAATAAAGCCTAGGTATATATTTAGACTACTATTTAAAGATTTTAATAGGAATTAAGAGTTATAATCTTACTATTAAAGTTAAGAATTATTCTTTAAGATTTAATAATATTATTATTAATAAGTAGGTTAGCCTTTAAGTTATTTACAAGGTAGATTTTTATAATAATAGCTACTATTATAAGCTTCCTATTAATAATTTTAATTATAAATATTTTAATTATAATATATTTATATATTTTAATAATTCTATTATTAATATTATAAATTAATATTAATAAAGATATTTTCTTAATTTTAACTTTCAAAAGAACTTTCTTTAAGTAGATAATATTAATTAGGGTAATTAAATATTTCATATCTAGATATATATTAATTACCTTAGAATAGTTATCTTATATATTAATAATAGTAGTATACTTCTAGTCATAGAACTTATACCTAGGTAGCTTAGTAGGGTTTAATAAGATAATAAATTCTATTAATAGTAGAACTACTTTAATAAATAATATAAAAGTATTTATTAATATATTAATATTTATAAAAGCCTTTAATAAGTCCTTTAATAATATTTTTAATATAACTATTATTACTACCTTTAATTTAATTTAATTTAATATTTTTATTATAAATAAGTGAATAGCTTATTTCTAAATAAAAAGGTTTTATAATAGTTAGAATAAGGATAATTATCTTTGTTAGATTAAGTTATAAAGTTAATATTAAGTATTCCCTACTACTTATTAAGGTCCTTATTATTATTAAATAAGGTATCTTTAATATTATAATAAGATTAATTATAATAATCTTATAAAGCATTATCTTATTTAAGACCCTTAGAGTTATAATATCTATTATATTATTAATAGTATTATTATTATAATAGGTTATCCTCTAAGAGTAAGTCTTTTATAGTATCCTTTATAAATACTTAATGAGTATATTATAAGAATTAAGGTTATTAATTATCTTAAGGCTAAGTAGCTAGCTAATAATTACTTTAACCTTACCTAATAGGCTGTATTAAGTAAGGTTATTATTTAGAATCTAACCTACTTATTAGGCTTATTATAATCTATAATTTTTAAGTAGGTAATAAGATTCAAGGGGTATTTTATTAATTTTATTAATTTAAGTATAAAGGCTATTATCACTACCTTAATTAATAAGCCTAGTTACCTTAATAAGAAGAAGAAGGGAGGTAAGTATTATTATAAGTATTATTATATAATTAGTATCCCTACTAATATAGCTAGTTACCTACTTAATTAGAAAAACTATATTAATTATATTATCTATTAAACCTATTTTTATTAGTAAGATATTATACTTATTTATTAATAGAGGCCTTATACTAGCTAGTATAAGCCTACTATTTATACTTTATATTATTAAGATCTAATATAAATTTATTTATAAATATTTAATTATTTAGTTAATAGATATCCTAATAGAGTTTTAAGTTAATTATATTATAAATAATATTAAGTTAGACCTTAATATCCTTTAAACCTAAACTTTTAATAAAGTATAATATTTTAATATTAAACTTCTTAGGCTTATAATAATTCTTTATATCCTTTATAATAAATTTCTTATATAATATAATATTAATAGTAATATTAGACGGCTATTAAAACCTCTTTAATAGGAATTTAAATTATTTATTAATACTTTCTTTCAAAATTATAATTTATTACTCTATCTTAAAGAGCTTACTTATATATTATTTTAAGGCCTATCCTTAAAGGCTTAATTAAAAGTTACTCCTAACTAATATAAGATCCTTTAATAAGTATATTTATTTAGCTTAATTTATAAATAAATATATATCTTTAAAGTAAGTATGCTTATTTATATATTTAATTATTACTTCTATATTAATAGACTTATTATTATATATAAGATTAAAAAAAATTAAGTCTACTAAATTTTATTAAGAGCCTTAATTATTACCTCTATTATTATTAGCCTAGCCTATTAGGCCTACTAGGGACGGATATTCCTAAATACATTAAGTAATAGTAGTATTAATTACTACTTATATAACTAGATTAATAAGAATAGTTATACTTTTAAAAGGATTTACTTTAAGATTAATTAGTTAATTATAAATTACTTCCTTTATTAAGGTCTATTTAATAGTATAACTACTAATAGTTAGCTTAAGTATAATAGATGTTATAAAAGATATTAAGTCTTTTTCTAATAGTAGTCCTATTAGTAATATTAATTTAGCTATTATAAGAAGTTATAATAAAGACCTTATTAAATTTATCTTAATTAATTTAAGAGGTAGCTCTAATAATTATTAAGAGTATATAATAGCTTATTTAAAATGATAATTAACTACTTATATAAGAGATTTATTAATAACTTAATCTTATAGCTAAGATAGTCTTAAGTTATTAAGTATTAATAAAGGTATTAATTCTATTAATAATAACCTTAAGTATTATCTCTATTCTCTTATAAAAGAAGAAGTAAAATAATATAATTAAGTAAGCCTAAGATTCTTTTAAATAATATATAAAATAATAAAATTATTAATCTTATTAATAATTATATTGTAGGCGTAATTAATCTTAATGAAGTTATTTAATTAAAAGGTAAGGCGGATTATATCCTCTATTAATAATAGAGGAGCTAAGATAAATAAAAAGAGTAGTAAGAGAAGGTTTAAAGAAATAAGTTAAATTCCTTAATAAAAATAATAAAAATCTTAATAAATCTTAAATTTGTTAAAGGGAATAATAATATTAATTAATACTTAGTAAAGACTTCTAATAGGTTATTTACAAGATAATAAAAGCTTTTCTAAATAGTTTAGATAAATATAATAAAAGGCTATTAAATTAAAGGATTAGATAACTAATATTAATACTATTAAAATAATAATAGTTCTAATAAATAATTAATAATACTTAAGGAGGTTAATTACCTAATAAGGTATTACTACTATTATTATAGTAGTAAAAGATTTAACTAAGTATATATATATATATTAGATAATGTTAGAGAAGTATAAGGATCTCTATAATTAAAGGACGCCTGCGGAAGCCTTCTATCTCCGCTACCATCTCTATTATTACTAAGTAAATAGTAGTCGCTAAAGCTATAATAATATACTTATAAGTAAGTAAGACTTAGGCTTATTTTATTAAAATAGTAGGAGTGGAACACTTAGTTGATTTATCTAAGACTATAAGAGTATTTATTTATATGTACTAAGATTATCTACTTAATTATCCTTAATAAACCTTCCTTACTAAGGATATATTTTAATACTTCTATATAATTATAAGAAGTTTAAATTAATAAGTAAAAAAAATTAATACTAAGTAATATTAATAAAGTTATAAAGTTTAAAAATAATTATATTTAATTAAAAGTTAAAAATGATTAAGTCCTTTAGAATTATATACTTTTATTAAAATAGCTTATTAAGAAATTTTATTTTTTAATAAAATATAATTATTTAAAAAATAAATTCTTGACTTAGGTTATATAAGCTAATTTTATAATAAAATATAATTAAGTATATTATAAGACGTAGCTTGAAAATTTATTAACTTATAATATTTAATAATAGTTATATAAGTAGTTATAAGGTATAAATTATATTATTTTTATATTATTACTACTAGTTATAAGGTAATTACCCCCTAAGGTTTTAGGCTTATATAAGGATTCCTAACCTAAGGATATTATTATAGGGTAAATAACCCCTATAGCCTTAGCCTATATAATAGACTATAATTAAGTAATAGTATTAAATAAGGGATAAGGATAAGATATTAATTAAAAGTATTATTAAATAATAATATTAAGGTTAAATAATAATTAATTAAGGATAAAAATTATTATAGAGTTTAAGTTATAAGGCTCTTATATATAAATAATTTAATATTTTATACCTCTTAATAAGGTCTCTTTAAGATTAATTATTTCTTAAAAGATAATAAAGCTATCTTAATTAAGGGCCTTTATAAGCCTATTAATTATATACTTATTAATAGGTATTTATTTAAAATTAATTTTACCTATTATAATTTACCTTTAGATCTAATAATATTAAATATCTATATACTTAATATAACTATAATAAAGGGGGTTCTTTACTAGAGTAATTATATCTTAATTATTATTAAAGATAATAACTATTTAGGGCGCGCTATTAATAAGGTAAATTTATTTTAAGAGAATCTTAAGCTAAATAGCTTCCTTAATAGCTTATATTTATTTAATATATTTAACTTTATAAGTAGATAATACTATTATAGCTTATTATTTAAATAATTAAGAGATAGCGCTACTTCTAAGGTTAAAGATATAACTTAAAGTTAATTTCTAAGTATTATAATTATTAACTTAATTTAAATTTATCTAGCTTATAAGATTTTTTAATAATCCTTTATAAGTAAGTTATTAATAAATTATAAATTAAAGGTAGTAAAAGATATATTTAATAGTCCTAAAATATTTTATAATAGGATTTAATAAGTAATAAGAGATTACTAAGATTATATAAGTTATATTAAGTTATATACTTAATGTTATATATATAAGGGAATTAATAGCTAATTAATATTATTTAAATAAGTCCTTAGGGGCTATATAATTATTTTTTATAAGGAGGAAGTAAGTAGTTATTTCTACTAAAGTTAAAATTAAATTAAACTCTTATATTTTATAATACTTAAGGAAATATTTAATATAGGTAGCTTAATTAAGTTATAGTATTTAATTAACCTAATTATAAATAATAATTATATTAAGGTAATAATTATATAAACTTAAATTATTTATATAGAATTTAATATTAAGAGTATCTTTAATATACTAAATTTTAGGCTTAAAGGGCCTTATAATAAGGATATTATTTATATAAAAAGTAATAATTATATTAGATATAATATTTATAAATATATTAAAGTTAATATTAATAGGTTTAAAACTAAGTTCTTTTATATACTTAATAAAATAATTATATTATATATAAGGGGATTACTTTAAATTATAAAGAACTTTATTAAGTTTATATATCTTCCTAAGATATTCCATATTATATTTAATAGGTTATTTAATACAAATTTCCTTATTAATATATTTATAAAGGAAAGTAATTTTAATATCTATTTATTTAAAGTCTTAATCTTTTATAATAATTAAGGTAAAAATAGCCTTATAACTTATAAGCTTTATTATTAAGGTAAAAGTTTTATTATAATCTAATCCTTTATATTATTTAAAATTATAAATAGTTTAATAAGCTTTATAATATATAATCTCCTTATTAAGGTTATACTTTAAGGTATAAACCTACTTATTATAAAGGATAATATAAATTTTTAATAAGTTATAAGCTTTTAAGTATTATTCTTAATAAGAAAGTTATATTTATTTATTATATTACCCTTTTATTATTTTTAATATATATTATTTATTATTACTTCCTTAAATATCTTAAGTTTATAAGATTTATAATTAATTACTTTAAAGACTATAATATAATAAGAGTAAATATTAAATAAGAGATTTTAAGGAATTAAATAAAGATAATTTAATTATTAAATATTTATTTATAAAGTCTTATTAAACTTAAAGGGAGGAGTTACTTTAAATAATTTAATTATAATAGAGGATTTATTAAATATTAAAATTTACGCGCTTAAAATTAATATATTTATAAGTTAAAGATTTATAAATAAGGATTTTAATTATAATAATTAAATAAGCTTATTAATATCTATTAGACTTATTAGTAAAAAAGTAATAATAAGCTTTATATTCTCCCCTATTATTAATACTTTTATAATAAGAGGAGGGATAATAATAAGAGGTAAAGGTAACACTCTATCCTTCTCTTTACTTTAAATAACCTAAAATACTCTAATAATTTATTTATTAAGTATTAATATTTTATAAATATAATTACCTTTAAATTTAATAAGGATACTTAATTTTATATAATTTTTCTTATAACCTAACTTATAATTAATTTATAAAGGTTTATATAACCTTTTATCTTAATATATTTAATATAAGAAAGATAAGGGTAATAACTTATATATACCTTATATAATATAAGTTTTTAGCTAGTAATAAAATATTAATTATATAAATAATTTATTATAAAAATAAGTTTAGGCTAGTACTTAAGATTAAGGCTAATATCTTATAAGATAATATTAATTATAAATTAAATTATTTACTTAAAGTACTTAACAATATTATTACTTTTAAGATTATTAAGTATAATAAGCTCTTATAAGATATTATACTTAACTTAATAAATATTAAGTTTATAATCTTTATATTTATTATTATAATTAAATCTTAGATAATTAATAATAATAATAATATATTTATTATAAGCTTAATAATATTTAAAGGCTTTGAAGATTTTACTTTTAACCTTTATAACTTCTACTTTAAATTATTTATATTAATTATTAAGGAATATAATAAAGTACCTACCTTCCTTATAACCCCTTAGGATATAAAGGCCTAAGATATTATTATAAATAAAGTTAAGGGGTCTCTTACTAAGTTAAATATAAGCTTTATATAAGGCTTATTTAACCTTATAAATAATATATAAAGGATATAATTCTTTA
>JAABUL010007387.1_pt1 | contig 11887 bp, 12 predicted proteins | sample 5559151 | NCBI WGS metagenome assembly JAABUL01 (sample SAMN10711876, study PRJNA513368) | rock metagenome | isolation source: Antarctica rocks | place: Antarctica: Victoria Land, Pudding Butte sud | reverse complement strand
ACTGGCTAGATTGACTGCATGGTGCCATCAGTTCTCCTTAGCGGGCACTTGGGTAGTCCAATGAAACGTTGTGTAGGATCAGCCACCTGCGCGACGTGAGCATTCCCGATGCGGCAACCCGTCAGGGCAGGGTGACTTGCGGAGTTCGTCGTTGTCCTATTAGCACACGAGGCCGACTCCGTTGCGAAGCCGATGTTTTAAGAAACAAAATTAATGCAAAGCTATCATCCCGCCACCGGGGGTAGGGGCTCGGTAGTCCCTTTCTAGGACCGTTAAAAGGTCGAGTTTTTGTTCTCGCCTGTTACTGCGGCTACTGCTTTCGGGACTCAAAAAGGCGAAAACAAGCTATTTCTGTGTATGCAAGAGGTGCTTGGGCCACCGGCCACCTCGTAGCACCTCGCCACCGCGTATTAGGCATGGGGAAGAGGCCGCCGGTGGCATAAAGCCACCAGAAGAGTCACCAGGACTGCTCCGAAGCCAGCTAACTCCCTCCTATCTAGGCGACAGAAGCAAAAGGAATGAGAGAACGGGTTTAGAAGAGACGAATGCAATGAGGAGGGAAGTGCAGTGGGCGATCACCATACTAAATAGAATGGCAGACGGCCAAGCACTGCCCCCTTAATCTCCCTCGTCCCTGGCGCAAGCCCCCCTGTCATGCAGGCCTCTACAGGGGATCCTTCTTTGTACTTCCATCAGTTTGTCAAGCAGCCACTCAACAAGACTTGGGGAAAGTTGGGCCAAACCCATAGGATGAGTTACACGGCAGACGGCTCGATCTGAAGACACGTCATACATCACGAGGCTGTGTTGGAGGGCGACAACTGCCAATATGCAGTCCTGGGCCGCAACGATTGGTCCTTCTCGTAGTTGCATTGAAGGTGCATGTGAGAGAGAGGCGCATGCTAGAACAAGCCCAACGATATCATGGACTTACCAACGGCATGAAAGTCCTCTGGCGTAGGACCACTGCTTAGAGGAGGGATCTGTGGTGTGTCGCTGGCAGGGTTAGGGAGCTTGTGCCTGCTTCTCGGTTCCAAACCTGCGATTGGTGTCTGCAGAGTGACATCAACTGCGATTTAAAACAGTCCGAATGCCGGATCGAAAGATCGAATGGTTGGAACAGCAGATGACACCGTTCAAACCCCACGACAACCCTAGTCAAAGTATTGCCTCTCCCATTAGACTGTGTCCTCACCCACACTATCTTCTTGACAATCTAGGTTGCCTCTAATGGGTTATAACGATGTCTCTAGCGTGGAAGCAGCATCGTGTTGTTCGAATAAGATAGTCCTCGCTCCTTTGGGTGCAATGGCAAAACTTGCAAGTCCTCAATACAGATTTTCGCTGCATAGTGGCTTCGCGAGAACTGAAGTGTGAAGCAGACTTTCGGACCTGCGGCCTGCGGCCTGCGGTGCTCAGGAAGCAATTATAAGAAAGGAAGGATAGTAAAGTTTGAGTTTTTTTCAGACTACTTTAGTGCCAACGCTTGTGGCGGACGCCAAGCGGGAGCTTTTCCGCGCCATTGAGCTTGGTTCAACTACATACCACCATTTCAGTGCAAAACCGTTGGATTCGGTAGAGGATTGTGCACAAAGGGACTTGATGCGCAGCTAGAATTGAGATCGCATTGTCTAGTGGTGAGGGACTCTACCCTGGATCCTTGCCATTTACTCTCACAATTGCGCCTCCCGGAAAGAATCAATTGTGCCACCGGGTAACAGGCATCGTGGGCCCCCAGAAGACTACGACTTACGCGGAGTGAAGTCGCCGTCGACACTGGGAATCGACTAGTGATGAATTTATCGACGGGTCTTTCATGTCTCGTACAAGTAACAGTTGTTGGCTATGCGCTTGATGTTCTTACAGATAGTAGACGCAATACACTCTTGTAGGATAAGAAAAAGCATCCGGACATTTCATGCATCCTGTGTGAAAGCTTCTAAGTAAAAGTCTCTTATTCGCACAATGTCCCGCTTGACCGACTCGTTCATCTTGCGGCCTTGCATATCTATCAGGAAAGCTCGATTTTGGACAAAAGATTTTATGAACAGTTTCTAGATTACGTTGGCACGTTCTTCGAACCAACCTACAAAAGCATAGGGAAGAGTGAACTTGCAGGCGTCGAGATCTCGCACTAGCTATATTGAGCCTCGCGTGTCCTAATAGGCCATGTCGTTGTGTCTTTGTTCGATGGAACAAGAGATCGTTGTTTTCGCAGATGGAATAACCTGTCCTTTTGGACCATCGGTACAATGGCTTTGTGCTCACAATGCACTTCAAGAAATTGTTCGCCAGCTATAATTCGAGTCCAGCCTCGTTGATGTCGAACATGTGCTGTCGCTCAACTGACTGTTGCACCTGCAAGTCACATATTACCATTTGTCGAAGTAGGAACCCCAAATTGCTTCGAAGGCAGGCAGGTCCACTCTTTTTCAATCCGCAGGTATGTGTCACGCCGTCACTCGCGTCCACTCCCGCTGTCATCATGCAAGACATTCGACGGACCTCTATCCATGCGATAAGGGGTACAATTCAACTCATGGCTGCAATGCTCAACGGTTCACAGATAAGACCCTGACCATCTCGCATCCCTCGCTGTGCGTCGATTGCTATCGAGTCGAAGAGACCTTCATCTGCGAACAGTTCGAAGAGGAGATGGAGTTGTTGCGCGATAACGCTGAAAGAGCTGTAGAGGCACTGCAGCAGACTAACGATCTTCATGGTTCCAAGCTAGCTGAATGCAAGAACGAAGGCGAGAAGAGGGCCGAGATCCGAAGGCATGCACACGAGATTGCCAAGATGGATGATTTTGTCGCGAATTGCTATTCTGATCTTCAGGATCTGGCAGACGAGAAGAAAGACGAACTTCGTAGGTTTCGGGATGAACAAGGAGTTTGGGGAGATGGCTAGTCTCCAAGATAGCGATAGGCTGTGCGCTTCGTAGGTTCGCATTATCGATCTAGGTAACGAGTTGTAATGAAACGTTGGGATAGCAACTTACACATTTTGTCCATTTCCGATCTATTATGCTGCAGCTTATTCAAAATTTCTGCTGATACTTGATCAAGCTGCTTGTGCGTTCTAGGTTTCTGGGTATTTCATTATACAACGACGGCGTTGTAAATCGTTCGTCCTTGGTGATACTGAGGCACCTTCCAAAATTCTCGAGCGGTGCTGTAAGCGGAGACCCTGAGCGTTCTTCGATTATTCTCTGGCGGTGCAGATTCTAATACCAAAAGTTCAAGCATGTAGCAGCAAGCTACGTTATAATGGGAAGCGTAGGACTCCAAGAAGCACAAGATATACTCGAAGCCTGAGCTCTGCCGAAAGACTCCAAGACTCACACTTCCCAAACTGTGTTGAAACCCAAACATACTCGCCATACCAGTCTCGCTAGGACCATCAAACCAACAATCCAACCCCAGAACTCTCCTTCAGCTCTCCAGCCCTCTCTATGCCACTCCCAGCCAACACGTTCCTTGACAGTGCACGCTGCGCCCTTCCAGCCAGCAACCCCACTCGAACACCTCTACATGGTCCAACAAGTTCCCCTTACCTGCGAGCCGCGATCGAAGATCCAGATCCGCCCGCACAGTCACCCAAGGAATCATAGCGTGAACACCCTGCGATACTTCTCGTCTTCGCCGCCAGGTAGAATTATGGCATGTTTGTCCCACACCTACCACATATCCAGTGCTTCCACAGACTATTGCGACATCTCCCATATTTCGAAAGATTCCATATAGTGCATTCACAGCAGCGCCAGCCCATTTCTGGGTAGCGAGGACGTGGGGCAGGAAGAGCCACGGAGAGCTCAGAAGGTGGAGTTGGGGAGAAGCGCTTGTTCACGAAGCGGGGTCTGTGTGGTCGTTGATTGTAGCAGAAAGCGATAAGCCCATGGAATTAGTGACTGGTTGGTGTATTAAAATAGCTAGGGAACGAGGGAATAGCGAGGATATATGTACTTGAAATGAGTGATGGTGCTGACGCATCATAATGAATCGAGATCTGAGAGATCTAGAAGAAGAACGACTCCGCATGTCTCGGACAGTGCTCCGTGACTCTGCGTTCTCACTCAATCTGTTAGTCTTGAGCATAGTGACACTTTGATACTCGAGTCATGGTCCCGATTATACTGAATATATCTGAACTAAGAAACCTTAAGTATTATGGCAAGGCTTGCTACACCAGAATATGGAACCTTGGCTGACTATCAGTCTGACGTGCCAGTGTCTTGCCACATAGAACGTGATTGAAGGGTAGTTTCTCCGCTTGAAATGGGTCGTCTAGACTGGAGATACAGGATGCGATGACGCTGCTTTCGCCCCTTTGCAAGGCGCATGCTTGAATTTCACGTTAGAACCTGATTGTTGGATTGAAGATATCGGTCCGCTAATGTTCAAGAGCAGTGCTGGGATAAAGCAGAGGGAGCTACTAGCGAAGCGGGTAGGGCTGAGCCGAGGCTCTACCGGCGCCGAGCTTCCATGGTTTAGCCGAACTATCTCGTCGTCCGACGCCCGTTATCATCACCCAAATCATTTCCTTTAATAACACACCAATTCTCCGGTCGAGATGAGTAGTTGTGCGACAGGCTCGTATAGAGCTTGCTTCTGGTTAGGAATATTGCTCGCGCATTGGAAGCCACAAGGTATAGCGATGCGAGCTGGGACCAAACCACCCTCTTCCGAATAGACCTAGAAGAGTTGTAGAGATGAGCCTGTGGCGTCATTGCTTTTGCTTTCCCACTAGTTGATGACAGGCTTTCATGCCTTCCCGTTATGACAGCACTGTCGAAAGCTCTGATTCAACCATCTAGAATTTTGATAGTCCAGGTGCCCCACCGGATAGCCTCATCCTTCGGGAGGTTGTTGCGCAGGAAAGGAAGGTGTCTTATCTTGACGCAAGGGGTGCCAAAGGAAGGGAGCTCACTATGCAGCCCTGCTAAGCGAGATGCAACTAGAATTGCTGCACTTCCGCACCTTTTAGGCTCAGCCATCTGCTGATCAGATCATCTGTCTCTCTCCCGCAACATCTCTATTCTTTTCCACCTGTCGCGGTTCTAGCCTTTCTTCTGACCTTGTCCCGGATGCATAGCTACCTCGACCCACTTTCCAATCTTCGATCTTCACGAATAGTGTTCGTTGATATTCACTGTTACTGCTGTATGGAACGTAGTTACCTGGACCGAGCTCTAACCTAATTCTGTCTGGCTAGAGTTCACGGTAAAGGCTCTCTTTTTTCTTCTTGGTGTATCGTCTTCTATCTGGAACGACACTCCTCAATCTTACAACTCGTGTCGATCAATTTGTCTCGATATGCGTACCCGGGGCTTGAAAGCCTGGCGCTTTCACAAGCGTTATTGTACTCTTTACAGCAACAAGGACAGCTACCCAGATCATCTAGGGATGCAAATTGTCCAAAGAATCCCGAGTAATCGTGAAAAGTACCTTGCCTGGCTTCAAGCCGAACGCAAGAAAGTGGAAGAATGGGAGACCTTTGGGGACCGCAAGATGGCCGTGGAGCCGGGAACCAAGGCGTCATTGGAGGATCTTGATTTTGAGAACCCACCAACATGGTTTGCCCCTCTCAATGACTTTCCGATTCAATGGGTCTACGTCATCGACCTGGACCGTGAGCTCTTCAGCGTCAATAACGGTGCTCACTTCAGGCTCGATCAGATTTCGAAGCTCAATTGGCCAGAAGCCCTTGGTGAGGGTCGACACGGGGACACAATAGCTCTGCCAGCACGTTTGCCGGACGGTGTTATGACCGGCTTGGTAGCCGCTACATGCGCAGCAGATGCTACTGAGAACACTGGTTTCAAGCTCGAGGGAATCGGACAGGTAGGATCCGGTGTCGCAATACTTGAAGATCCAAGCGGCCGCTGACCTTTGACAAGCCCAGCGACTTGGCGCGCCGTACAGCGACGCCGCCATGGTGTCATTTTTCGCTCCATGTGCTTCTGGATTTGGTCCCGCAGAACAGGGAGTGAATTCAACTTAATGCAGGACGAGCTCGCGGCAACACTACTTCAATGGGCTCCTGAGGATTTTCCCTTCCGCGAGATTGCCTTCACAGTGCTATGCCTAGCTTTGGGAGGAAGGCACGCCACTGTGCTGCCGAGCAACATCCTTAGCATGGAAGATGGACTTTTCGGCAACATCAAGTCAGAAGATCATAGTGGAACCGGCATTGCATTCGTAAGCGGCTTGGCTACTGGAGCCCATGTGCAAGGACTTCCGCCTGGCTCATCGCCGAAAGAGGTGATATATTGGCTTGAAGGCGTCCTCGTCTTCCTTACGACGCAGTTATTCCGGGCTCAAGCTGTTTTGGATGAGGTGTCGCGTGTAGCTAAATACTGCTAATAATAATATTCTGATGATGTGGTCGATGCCGTCTTGATGTCTATCGAGCATGTCGTTCTGATCCACATTATCCCCAACAGGGAGGTTCACCATACTGCACTGATGCCTTTCTTTGGTATTGAGAATCATCTCAGCTTAGATGCTAGAGACCGCTACGCGAGCACATATCATGAAAAGCTTACATGTATCGAGGAGAAGATTTTTGAAAATAACAGACAATTCAGACTAAGAAGGGGAAACAAACGATGGGAGGCGTTACGAGAGATGCGCACAAATAAGATTCTAGAAATGGATTTCGAGGACACAGATGATAATCAAGAGGGGGAGGAAGAGGACGATCCGGCTCTGTATGTCTCGCAACGTGGCGTCAAAGGCAACCCAATCTCAACCCTTTACGCTCTCATGCACCTCTTCGATGCCGCTGCCCGCCGCCGGATGCCCTACAACAGAGCTCGCGAAGGACGGTTGCCAGTTGAGATATACAGCGAAATCTTCAAGCAAATTTGCGATATAGCAACAAGAGATCTGTATAAGCCTCAAGAACATTTCGTCAACTGTGCCAGGAAGATCTCCTCCTCGCGGAGGGGATAATATTCAAACCCTGTGAAGTGGTCCAGTCATGCGTGGAGGCACACCAGGTCCCGGAGCGGTTTAATTCCTACGACCTCACATCTGATACACTACATAGAGTAGGAGTGAGGGCAGGGAGCAGCCTCTGGAAAGCCGGCTTGAGTCGGAACCCCAGATGTCGTACATGGTGGCCGTTCGGACCGGCCGCGATACGAAGAGCCTGCTCACGGGCTTCAAATTCACCATCATCAGACTAGATCCATCACAAACAGAATATCGGCTCGACGAAAACCTTCGGAAAATATCGGTGCGTCGAATTGCTCGAGTGTTAAGCCAGTAAAAGCATATCTTTGGATCTTTCCCTTGGCAATATTCCGATAGTCATGACCAATTAAGAAGCAGAGAAGTACTAGACTTATCTAAAAGACCTCAAAGTACGTCTCAACTTGCGGAACGTCGTTCCCAAAAGCATTATCACGGATAGCATATGACTAGGTTTTCCTCGTCACGAAGCTTTCGATAGTCACTAGCAGTCTAGACGCAGAAGAGCCGATGAATCACCCACCAACATGTTGCAGATCAACCTACGGGCAAATATGAGTCGACGGCAGATTTTGATGGTCGATGGCATCATATCCTCTGATTCTGCACCAAATTTAGCGCAAGGCCATGTTTGTTGACCATATCGGTGTGAAGAGAAGATTCATGCTCTTTCTTCACTAGCATCCGCAACGAGTCGGAACATTTTCACAACCAAAATTCTTTCGAGGACTACCTCAATCGAAGACGTGGTGATTCACAGCATAGAATGGTGAGCCAGAATGCCGCTCCTACATAATCTTCCCCAGTCACGATAGGTTGACTGAGTCCTCCCTGGGGGGACCCAAGCACCTCGCCACTCGCTTCCCCATGTCGGAGAGTCAGCGACCCTTCAAAACAATGTATAAATACCCAGCACTCTCCCTCTGCTCCAAGCCCTCCCTACACACCCACCCAACATCAACCACACACACTTCTACCAAAATCTAAAATTCCGACACAAGCACACCGGCCACCCAATACCCCACACCAACACCCCACGCCACCACCCCACTCCAACAATAACTCCCAAAACACAACCCCCGCCACAATGTCCACCACTCCCACCGACCCACCCCCCTTCTCCGACGCCGACATCCACCGCGAGCGCACCACCTTCCCACACGACCTCCGCGTCCTCTCCAAGCTCCTCTCCTCACTCCCACACCCCATTCCCCTCCATCCAGAGATCGGTCCGCAGAACCACAACATTCAGAGAGACCTCCCCGAAATGATAAACGACATGTTCTGCATCATACTCTACGACTACGACGTCCGCAACCCCACCGACTTCGACGAAATGAAAGACTCCGCCGGGCTTTCCGAGGAGCACTTCCAAGGCATCCGCAAGAAACTGTTTCCCGATCTGGCAGAATGGGAGCTTGATCCCAACGAGCCGAACTATCAGTTGCTGTTGCGTATGGATCAGATATGCGGCGATATGAGTGTTGTTGAGGGGATGCGGGATCTGGGGTTGAGCGCTCCGCGGTTTGGCCTCAATGATGCGGTGGCGCGGAAGGATGGTGCGGACAGCCCGATCTCGGTGGCTTATAGTGATGATATTGAATTCTTTACGGGGGGGAGGGCTCTTGAGGGGGAGGGGGAGTCTGAGGAGCAGGCTGGGGCTGGGAAGGAGGAAATTGACGAGCAGGCTAGCGCCGGAAAGGAAGAGAGATGAGGTTGTGCTGCCGTACGATGTTTGGGAAGGAGTAGATTGACATAACGGTCCTACATGCCGAGGGGCGAGCTATAATATTTCCTACAGTAGAATAGTATGTACCAACAATCTAAGCATACAGAGCCTCATCTAATAAATCGACCTCGGACTCCACACCGTCTCTCCATACATAAGGCTCAACCCCCCACTCTTCATCGCGAAACCCCCCACCCCAACGCCATACAACTTTCAACGATCCACACACCGTGCTCAAACCCTTTCCAACCCCCAGCATCACCCCCCTCGCCCCCCTTCCCCATCCAAAGCCAACGAAATCCCCATTCCCAGGCCATCCCATCCCCAACCCTTAATCCCCACCCAGCCTACCCCTCCCATCGGCCCTCCACCCCACGATCCACCTTCCTTTCGAGCTTCACCCTTCTCGCAACAATACCCTGAACCGAACCCCCTTTCAAACTTTCGTTGCCAGCGCCAGGCGAAAAATTGCCTGCTGCTTCATGCGTGGCTTCTTCGTTCTTCTTGTTATATTTAAGATCCACGCCGTCGACTTCGCCTAGGAGGATCAGAGGGAGTTGAATGAGAAGGCATATATAGCCCGACATGGCACAGTAGAGATCGTCTGTCGCTACAAGAGCTAGGAGTATGAATGAGAGGTCTCGGACTCTCTGGCTTTAGCTTGTTGCCATATTACTCTGGACCTACCCTTGAAGCTTGATCTCATCGCACCACCGAGCATCAAGTATCGATTCGACCTATCTGAGCTATTTCTTCGTCTGCTACACTTCACAGGGTTCCTGATTCAATCCGTTATATGTCCATCGTACACATGAGCATTTCGAGAATTAAGAATTAGTGACGACCAAAGTATGCTATCATAGTATCTTCTGACAATTTCGAAGAAATAGGACCACTGAGGGCATAGAATAGAATTTTAAAGCCAGACGTCGCGTCGGAGAATCGTCTGCTCTAGAAACGCTAGTTATAAAAGTAAGACAAGTGGGTCGCAACCCATTTGGCGAATAGTATCTGATTATGTAGAGCTCCATTGCCTGCCACCTACAGTTGCAACACTCTGAGATCAGCTTTCTGGTTCGAAAGAAGACAGTTGAGAAACTCTCCAAACATGCTGATACAGTTCTCTACTGGGTTGTTAAGAGAACTCGCACATCTTTGGTGGATGAAGTTAAGAGTTTTCAACCAGCAGCGTCAGCTACAAACCTACCATCCGAGAGCTTTTCCCTCTGACGTCGCGAACAATGCATCTCTTTCGCACAATCTCATTGTTCGTCTCGGCGAACGACGTCTTTGTTCCTATCGCCACCTCTCCTCAGTTCTCTTTGTCCCATATGCCAATTGCATTGTTCTCCCTCTTTGTCCTTCACGCAATCTACCCAATTACACTTACCCATACTCACGACAACCCCTGTCACCTAAGTATATCCTATATAGCAGTCCCTTGCCGCCTGAGTAATAAAGATGCGATCGCTGTTCTTCACATCTGCAATCCTGCATCTGTCACTTCCCGCTTCATTCCAAACTACTTTCCCTCTTGCATTCACCTTCACTCTTGCACATCGAGTCTTGGCTGACGATAGGGATATCCCTGTCTACCCTGTCGAGATCTGTACAAGAAAAAGAAATGGCCGGTAGCTGGTCTACCACATCAGCATTCATCAAGGCCAAGATAGCAGAGATAGAGATGGAGATCGACGACGTAGAGATTGCACCACCGTCCGCGCAACAGGCAATAAAGGAGGACCAGCCACGAGGCCGCCCACGGCTGAGGCGCGAGAACGCGACTCTTGCTGAAAATAACTTCGTTAACAACGAATGGCTGGAGGTTACCGATTCCGTGACCGATAGCTTTTCGGCAAGGAGACTTGCTGGTGGGATACAAGAGGGTCAGTGGATGGGATTATCGATGGCTAGGAAGCCGGTCCAGATTCGAGCCCAGTCTCAAGGACCACGGCCCCGAGAACAGATCCAGAGAGGGTTGGTGAACGACTGGTGGGCCAAACGCTTGCGCGCTGACAATGTCACTCCCCCGGATGCAACTACGATGGAGCGTATGGGCCTGACATCATTGAAGGATCTTCTTGCGCTGTCAACAACACAGAAGCGTGAGCTGCCGGTCATCTCGAAGAATGCCGAGATCTGGGCGATCTCCCTTCCCGAAGAAAGCGGCAAGGCGATGCGGGTCCTTCCAGCAAGGCGAGAGCGTACTCCACTGCTGAACGAAGATCAGAAGGCAGATACCTGGCGAGATGGGTTCCTCGACTCTTTGCCTTTGGCCGGATCGTCAGTCGAGCGACCAGCAAGTCCCAAGCAAGCAGTTTTTCAGGCCGATTCAAACGCAAAAGCGAGCGAGCCCCCTTTCGGATCCTTCTATCTCGTCAAAGAGGAGGACCTTCAAGCATCTCTACCGCATGGTGTCATGGACTCAGATCCTCTGGAATCCACTAAACTCGAAGGAAGCGGCATCTGGTCGTCTCAGCTTTCAAAGGACCTGGACCTCATCGACACGGAGTATAGCTGGGACTTTGCACCCCCGGAGCGCATCCCATCTCGTTGGTCAAAGCCACAAAAGGCACGGAACCTGAGTGGCAACAAGCCATACTCAAATGCTGGCCTAGTCGAGCAACCATCAGAATTGGCAGAAGATCTAGACACCGAAAAGCCTGCAGGGCCAGATGTTTCAAACAGAAGTCTACCAAAAGCGCGCGTACCGCTCAACTCCATTCAAGAGTACGAAGAGACTGACCTGGAGATAGATCAGCTAGACCAAGATATCGAGAATTCTTCAGCTGACAGTTGGGAAGGCTCTTCATCAGACTCATCAGATTCGTCGGAGTTCTCAGTATTCGACGCGGACGAGGATGACTACTTCGACCCTTCCCCAAGCTTTACATGGTATGCCGACATTCCGGAGCGACCAGGATCGCCAACCCCAGATTGCGAACCCATGGAGGACATCGCTCAAGTCCCAACAGTGCAACAATGGATGAGCGAGCGGTTGAACGGGCATCAACAAGCCCATACAACAGAAACCACAGATCAATCATCAGCTGGCACTGTGGAAGACGAGCTCGTTCTTGCGGCTTTCCTACCTCTCTCGGTACTGGTGAGCGATCCGCGATACGCGAATCAGGACAGTCTACCCACGCCATGGGCGGCGCAGACGTTACTCATCGAGCGT
>JAABUL010007386.1_pt1 | contig 11887 bp, 6 predicted proteins | sample 5559151 | NCBI WGS metagenome assembly JAABUL01 (sample SAMN10711876, study PRJNA513368) | rock metagenome | isolation source: Antarctica rocks | place: Antarctica: Victoria Land, Pudding Butte sud | reverse complement strand
TGGAGCAGTGGTACGGGAGCCCGCCGGGCGTGGCCCTTGGCCTCGCCAGCATCGCCTGGTGCCGCTTTTTCTATATCCGCACCATGCGCCGAGAGCGGCGCACCGTTGAGCTCGTGACGCGTTGAGCGCGGGGGACAGGGGACGGGACGGCCCCGCCCCACCCCGCCGGTCAGCACGACCAGTACGGAACGGAGGAAACCATGACCATGAATCTGATCGTCCCCCTGCTCGCGGGGGGAGCCGCCGCGGCGGGGGCGTACGCGCTCCCGGCCGCCCTCGCGTCCGCCGGCCCCCGCCCCCGCCGTGGCCGGTCGGGGCGCCCTGGTCGGGGGCCGCGGCGGGCGCGGCGCGGCCGGGCCGTCGTGCTGCTGCCGACATCCGGCGCCGTCGCCGCCTGGTGGCGCGTCTTCGCGGGCGACGGGGCGTCGCCGATGGACCGGGCGCTGCGCGCGAAACACCCCGAATTCAAGGGGGCGACGGCCCTCAAGTGGCGCGCCCTCTACGCGGGCTACGGTGGCCGCACGCTCCTGTGGCTGCGCGTGCGCCAGGCCAAGAACGCCGCAGCGATCGTCCTGACCGCCCTCGGGCTCTGCGTCTTCGGGGCGGTCCCGGTCGCCGCGCTCGCCCCCGTCGCGGTCGTGGCCGTGGCCCTGAGTTTCCCAATCATGCGCGCCGAGCTCAACGCGCGCGTCCCGGCGCGCCAACGCTTGATCCGGCTCGAGCTCGTGCAATTTCTCAACAACCTCGCCAACGCGGTGCGCAATGGGAGCTCGCTCAAGGAGGCGTTGCGCGACGCGGCCGACGACCGCCGCGGGGGCGAGCTCGCCCGCGAACTGGACGTCGTCGCGGACCTCATCGCGATCCGCGTGCCGCTCGCCGACGCGCTGGACATCTTCGCGTGCCGCTGCAATACGCCGGAGGCCGAAACGGCGGTGCAGCGCATGCAGGCGGCCCTCAAGACGGCCTCCGACCAGCGCGCGATGGCCGATGAACTCACCCGGCTGGCTCGGGAGACACTCCACCGCGCGCTGACCGACGTACGCGCCCACAGCAAGGAAAACGCCATCCGCACGACCGCCGTCATCGTGCTGACGGTGATGCCCGTCTACATGATCGACATCCTGGCCCCGCCCGGCGCGCAGTTCCTGCGCGCGATGACCGGACTCTTCTAGGGGAACGCCATGTTCGCACGCACGCGCCCACGCCCCGCCCGCCCTGGACCGGGCCGGCTGCTGGCCATCTGGGGGACCGGCGGATCACCCGGTTGCAGCGCCACCGCGGCGGCCCTCGCCGCGACCGTCGGCCGCCGCGCGCCGGGACCCGTCGCGCTCCTTGACGGGGACCTCTGCCGGGGCGGCCTGACCCACCTCCTCGGGATAGCGCCGGGGCTCACGCTCGGCGCCGCGCTGGCGCTGCCGCGCCGCGACGACGAGCCGTGCGCCGCGGAGTGCGTCGACCGGCGCGACTGGGCATGGGGGCGCGGCGCCGTCCGCGCATCCCTCATCCCCGGCGAGCCGGGCCCCGGCGCGCCTGGCGAGATAGACGTCGACGACCTGCTCGCCCTCGTCGACCGCCTGCGCGCGGCGTACGCCCTCGTCGTCGTCGACGTCGGCGACGAGTTGCCGCCGCGCGCGGGTGGGGAGGGGCACCTCGCGCTCCTCGCGCGCGCCGACGCCCTCGTCGTCGTCGCCCAGGACACGGCCGTCGGGCGGCATGATTTCACGCTCGAGTATCGCCTGCTGCGCGACCGTCTCGCCGCGCTTAACCCGACCGCCCCGCGGCGCGCGGTCGTCAACCACATGCACGGCGCCCACATCGCCGCCTGGAAGCGCGAGGTCCTGGCCCCCGTCCAACTGGAGCTGCTGACGCAGGTCCCGCACGACTGGGATGGCGCGTCCAGGGCGCGCGCGCGCCGGGCGCCCTTGCCGGTCGCCGACCCAGGGTCGCCCGCATCCGCCCCGCTCGAGGAGGCGGGCGGCCGCCTCGCGGCGCTCCTTTTCGGCTAGGCGATCCCGCCGCTTGCCGGGCGCGGGCCCGCAAATGCTTATTTCGCGTTTAGCCCCATCGCATGTGATAATGGGAGACACACGTCCGCCCGCTCGCACCTAGACGCGCCCGCGCGCGGTCGCCGCGCGGTGGGCACAAAGTGGAGGCAAAAGCTATGCTGAAGACACTTGCCGCGCTCGTCGCGGCGGCGGCGGCGTTTGTGGCGGCCGCCGTACTGCTCGCCCACGGGATCTCCGCCGGCGCGATCGCCGTCGGGGGCGTCGGGGTGCCGCCGCCCCCAACGCCCGGCCGCCTCGCCGCGGGGGACCCCGCCGCGTTGCGCGCGGCGGCCATCCTCGCGGGCTACGTCGTGCTGGGGGCGTGCGCCGCGGCCGCCCTGTTGCAAGCCGTCGACGGCGCGCTGGAGGCGCTCGCGGCGGATTATGCGCCGGCGGCCCGCCTGCGCGCCACACTGCGCCGGCCACGGACGCGGCGCATCGGGGCCATCGTCGGCGCAACCTGGACGGCGCTCACCTCGGGGCCCACCCTCGCGCGGGCACGGGTCGCCACGCCCATGGCTCCGCCGCCGGCGGCGGTCGCCGGCCGCCGCGGCGCGGTCGACCGCGCCGCGGCGCACGGGCGCGCCCCCCGGCGGCCTATGCCGGTGACGACGGACGCGGGGGGGCGTGCCGTCGCCGATCGGCGCGCGACGGTCGGGGCGCGCGTCCCCTACGCCCCGACCGCGCCGCGCCGCGCCGCGCGGGGCCTGCCGCGGACGTATCTCCTCTACACGGTGCAGCCGGGCGACTGGATATCGACCGTCGCGCAGCGCTTCGACGGCCCGCGCCCGGGGGAGGACAGCGCCGCCTCCGCCGCGCGCCTGGGGCGGACCGTGGAGGCCATCTACGACGCGTCGCGGGGCCGCCCTCAACCCGACAACCTGCCCATCGAAGACCCAAACCTCATCCGCCCGGGTCAGATACTGCGCATCCCCCTCCCCCTCTCCAACGTGACGGTTGAGGGAGACCGCCTCGTCTATATCGTGCAGCCCGGCGACTACCTGTCGCGCATCGCGGCCAGCCTGTGCGGGGACTGGAGCCGCTACGATGAGATCAAGGCCGCCAATCCCGGGGCGATCGGCGCGGACAATGTCATCGTCGCGGGGCAGAGGCTTTTCATCCCGACGAGCGTCGCCGTCGCGCAGCCCGATGGCTCGATGGACGCGCGCTCGTCCGTGCATGTCACCCGCGCCCGCGCGGTGGCGACCCCGCGGCGCGGCGTCCATCCGCGCCCGCGCCCGGTGGCCGATGTGCGCGCCGTGCGGAGGGCGCGCATAGCGGTGGCCAGTCAGAGCCGTACCCCGAGGCGCGAGCGCGCGCGTGCGCGGCGGCGCGTGGCGCGCCCCCACCGCGCCGCCGCGCGCGGGATAGGCCCGGTCGCGCATTGGGCGGCGCGGCGGCACGCGTCGATAGCCACGCCGACCCATGAGCCCACGCCCGCGCCGACTCATGAGTCGATAGCCACGCCGACCCATGAGCCGGCAGCTACGATCGTTTCCACTCCGACGACCGCGCCGACAGCTACGATCACGCCCACGCGTGCGGCGCCCTCGTCGACCGCGACGCCAACCAACATCTCCGGCGCCTCCGGCGCCCCAACGCGCGCGGCGGTCGTCCCTGCCGGTCCCACGGCGGCCGGCACGTCGTCGGCGACCGCCATCGGACCTGTGGGGCCAGCGGGCGAGCCGCACCTGCGCGGCTCCTCCGGAGGGGATCATCCGACGCGACCCCACGAGGGGCCGACGATCACACTCCCGCCGCACGGCGGCGAGATCGACGCCGCGCTGGCGCTGGGCCTGCTCGGGCTGCTCGCGGTGGGCGCGCGCCGTTTCGGCGTCCTGCCCGCGCCGCGCCTACCCCGACGCGCCCCGGCGGCCGTACGGGAGGCCATCGAAACCGCCCACCAGGGCATGGACGGCCCGCTCGCCGCGGGCTTGCGCGCGCGCCTGCATGGCGATGAGGGTAACCCCGTCACGTATGTGGCGGCCGCCCTCGGCCGCGCGGCCGCGCGCGTGGGCGTCGCGCCGCCGCCCATCCGATGGGTCCTTCAGGGTCGCCGGCGACAGGTCCTGGCGCTCGGGGCGGGCGACGTGGACGCCGCCACCCTGGAGGCCCTCGCCGTGGCGATCGGCGAGGAACTGGGGGCCGATGTTCCCGAGTGGCGCGCCGCGAACGACGCGGATGGCGTGCGCCTGACCATGATGAGCGTCAAGCACGGCCCCGTCACGCGCGGCATGCCCGGCGCCGCGCCCGGCCCCGGCGACCACCCGGCCCCGTTCCTCGTGGCGATCGGCAAAGCCGGCAACGATGTCCTCCACGTCAACCTGGCGGCCACGCAGCCGCTGCTCGTCTCGGCAACAGCGGCGGAGCACCTCGTCGGGGCCATCCTCGCGCGGGTCGCGGTCCAGGCTGTCCCCGCCCAGGTCCGCATCCTCGCGGCCTGTGAGAGTCCGGAGATCCGCCATTTATTGGAAGCGTTGCCGCACGCGCGCCTCCAGGACGACGCCGACGCGGCCTGCGTCGTCGACGTCGACAACCTCGCCTCCGTCGAGCGCATCGTGCGGCAGGCGGCCGGCGTCCTCACCAGACGTTTGGCGGAGGCGAGCCCTGGGCGGCGCCTGCCCGTGTACCTCGTCGTGATCGATCGGGCTGACGCCGTCTTTGCCAAAGCGACGCTCTGGCGTTCTGTCGACATGCTCGCCCACATGGGGCCGGCCGCCGGCATCCACGTCATCGTGTCGACGTCGGCCCCGCTGCGACTCGGCGGACGCAGCGCGGCGTGGCGCCTCATCATGACGCAGAGGTTGACGCCGGCCGAGAGCATGGCGCTCCTGGCCGATGATGCGGCCACACGCGTCTCGTCCGACAAGGCCATGTTCCTGCGCGGCGTCGGTGACGACCGTGAGATTGACCCTCTGGAGTTGACGATCTCCCAGATGCGCGAGAGCTTCGCCATCGCGGCAGGCGTCGTCCCGGGCGGGGACGGCCCGACCGACGGGAACGGCCCGACCGGCGGGAGCGACGGAGACCGGCCGGCCCCGCCGGTCGGGGAGGGCGGCCTCGCCGGAGAGGTCGAGCGGGCTGTGCGCGATGCGGGCACGGCGCCCGCATCGGATAACGCCCCGCGCGAGGAGGACCCGGATCAGGCCACGATGGCGGAAGCGCTCGCCCACGTTCGAGCTATGGGCGTCGCGCCGTCGTCTGACGATGAGGGCGGCAGCGCGCCTGGCGCCCAGCCGGAGCCCATGGTGGATCTTAAAGACCACGAAACCCCGGTCCTGATCGCGCGCGGTCGCGCGCAGGCCGCCGTGCCCAGCGCGGCGATCGTCCCCGACGCCACCACGCCTGCCGCCCCGCCGATGGAGCAGCAGGCCGATCAGGCGGGACCAGGACGCCCCGCGGCGATCGTCGCGGGCGAGACCCGAGTGGTCGAGGCGGGCGCGACCGCGGAACAATCACCCGTCCTCCCCTATCGCCCGCACGGCGCGCCCGCTCGCGGCGCGCCCACCGCGTCACTGCGCGTGATGGGTGTCCCCGCCCTCACCATCGCCGGTGAAACCGAAGGTGTCCGCCTGGGTCCGACGCCGCGGCGTTACCTGTGCATCCTCGCATTGGAGAGGGGTCCGATCCCCGCCGACCAGGTCGCCGAACGGTTGTTCAGCTCCTCGGACGTCGCCGATCCGCGGGGCGAATTCAGGCGTGCCCGCAACACGTTGCGACGCGCCCTGCGCGAGCACGCCCCCGCGCTGGCCGACCAGGAACTCATCATCGAACGGCCGACCGGGAAACCGACCCAGTACGAACTCAACCGCGATCTCGTGACGGTCGACCTGGACCGGTTCGCGGCCGCCCGGGACGATGTCCAATCCATCCCGCCCGGCGACCACACCCGCGCGCGTGAGCGGATGAACGCCATGGTCCGCGCGTTCAACGCCTACACGGACGATATCGGCCGGGGCGTGGCAACCGGATATCTCGAGCGGCAGCAGCAGGATGTCCGCGGGATGTATTTCGTGATCGCCAACGAGCTCATAGACGTGGCGGAGGCCGCGGGCGACTACAAGCACATCGAGCGGGTGGCCCGCACCCTCCTGCGCTACGACGTGCTGAATGACTACTACCATAGCCTGGTGATACAGGCGCTCGGCGAGCAGGGACGGCAGCCCGAGCGCGCGGAATGGTTCCGGATCGTCACCAACCGCTATCAGGGGGAGGACCTCGATGTGCCGGAACGCCTCGTCAAGATAAACGCGCGATACACCCCACAGACGGGCGGGCGACGCGGCAACACGGCGACGTAGCAACACGGCGACGTAGCAACACGGCGACGTAGCGTCCCGCGGGCCGGGCTCCCTCAATCGAACCTCGCCGCATCCACCCTCGGAGGGGCTCACGCGCCGGGGCGTAAGCCCCTCCCCTTTTGTGTCCGGACCGTCCCCTCCCGCGGTCGTGGGTCAGGACCGGGGTGGGCGCGCGTTGCCGCGTTCCCCGCGCGGCGGGCCGCGCGGGGAACGCGGCCCTATCCCCCCTATCGCGGCGAACGGCACGTCGAATCACGAACAAAAAGCACGGCATGTCCACTCCGCGGCCGCGCGACCGTGCGCGCAGCGTGCGCCACGCCCGCGTCGCGTCCGCGCCGATAGGTACAGTAGGTCATGACCTCAGGGCTTCCCCACATGCGGGGCATCGCCCCCTATCGCCCGGAAGGGACCGAACCGTACGATGCTTGCCGCGCCCGCCCCCCTGCTGCGCCTCCTCGCCGCGGCCATTGCCCTCACCGCCATCCTGGGCCCGCGCGTCGCGCCCACCCAGGCATCGGCCGCGGGTGTGGGCGCCGCCGCGCGCCCACCCGCCCGTCTCGCCGCCCCGGCCTCACTCCACCTGTCCGATCTCCCGCCCGCCGGCATGCCGCAATGCGGCGGGGGCGGCGGCGAGACGGGCGACGCGCTGACCCCGCCGCAGATCGCCGGCTACGCCGTGCAGGCGGGGCTGAAGGATAAGGACGCGATCGCGACGGCCGTGGGTATAGCGCTCGCCGAGTCGGGTGGCCACCCGCGCGCGGAATGCTACGACGACCCGCAGCCGCCGTCCTGCCCAGGCTATACGTACGACCGCGGGCTGTGGCAATTCAACTCCTGTTGGCACAAGGAGGTCTCGGACGACGACGCCTTCGACCCGGCCCGCGCGGCGGCCGCGATGGCGCGCGTCTCCGCGGGCGGCACGGCGTGGGCGGGTACCTGGGCCACCTACGACTCGGGCGCGTACAGGCGGGGCACACTCTGGGCCGACGCCAGGGCGGCGGCCGACAGCCCCGTCATGCCGGGCTCGTCCGGCGCGGCGTCGACGACGGTGACGCTGCGCAAGCCCTTCGACGGCGACGCCACGATCAACACCCTTTTCGGCTGCGTGCCCTTCACGTACGAGCCCTGGAACGACACGCTGCACTGCTACTTCCACGAAGGGATCGACTACGCCCTCCCCGTCGGGACGCCCGTCCTGGCCGCCGGCCCAGGCACTGTCGTGCGGGCCAACCTCGACCCGAACGGCGACAAATTCAACGGCGGCTATGGCCTCTCGATCGTCATCCGGCACGGCGATAAGCTGGCGACGATCTACGGCCACCTCTCCCGCGTGTCCGTGAAGGCGGGCGATGTCGTGGCCGAGGGCCAGCCCATCGGGGCATCCGGCGGGGGGGGACCCGCTGTGCCCCATGGGCCGGGCACGGATGCGGGGAACAGCACCGGGCCCCACCTCCATTTCGGCACGAGCGACAATGGGGATGGAGTCGACAACCCCCACTGGGTCGACCCCGCTGGCGTGATCGGCACACCCGTCGATCCAGGGGGCGGCAGCGCGGGGGCGGGTGTCTGCGACATCCCCGTGGCCGGTGGCCCACTCTGCGCCGTGGGCGGCGTCGTGGGCGGCGTCGGCGGCGTGGTGGGCACGGCGGCCCGCGACGTGGCCGCGGGCGTGACCACCGGACTCGGCGACGCCGTCGCGTCGGCGGGGAACTGGTTCGCCTCGGCGTGGGCGTCGTTCTGCGGCCTGATGGGCGACTTCTTCGGCAGCCTCAACATCTGGACGAACACGCCCGCGCAGCTGACGTACAAGAACCCGACCGTCGTCGGCGACTGGTGGTTCTTCGTCTGGGTAGCGTTCCACTTCATCGCGGTGTGGATCGCCTGCATCGGAGCCGAGTACCTCGTCTTCTCGCGCAACCGCCGCGGTCTGGAGCACCTGATCGAGTCGTTCTATCGGATCTTCTGCGCATGCATCCTGATCCTCTCGAGCCTGCAACTCATCGGGTACGCGATCGAGATCTTCAATGGGCTAGACGCCTCACAGCTGATCTTCGACGGACATGACATCCTCGCGATCTCCGCGGGGGCCGTCGCGGGCCTGATGTTGGGGCCCCTCACGGGAGTGGTGATCGTTCTGAGCACGGGGGCGAAGTTCGTCGTGCTCCTCCTGATGACCTTCCAGATGGGGATGCGCATCTTTCTGCTCGCTTTCGCGATCGTGCTCTCCCCCCTGGGCTGCCTCTGCCTGTGCTGGCCGCAGGCCAGGCGCTGGGGGCAACTCTGGTTCGAGTTCATCTCCGAGGCGATTGTCATGCAATTCCTGCAAGTGACCATGCTGCACCTCGTCGCGCAATTCGGCTCGCTCCACGGCGGCCTCGGCCACTACTTCCTCACCATCGACCCCAAAAACCACAACTATACCGTCTTCCTGGGCGAGATCGAGTGGGTCTTGTCGTTCCTGGGCCTCGTCGCGGTCCTGCGGCTGCCGCGCAAGGTCGCCCCTCACCTGAGCGCGCTGGGCGCCAGCACCACGACACTCGCCTTCGCGGTAGCGGGACTGGACACCTTCGCGATGCTGAAGAAGCAGGCCGGAGGCCAGGGGCAGGGCGGGCATTCGGGCGGCGGCGGGCTCGGCGACACCGTCGCGCGCGCCGGTAAGGCTCTGGGCGGCGCCATGCTGGCCGGGCCGGCGGGCTTCGCCCTACAGAAGGGCGCCGCCGCGGCCGGCGCCGCCGCGAAGGGCCTCGCGGCCGGCATCGGCAAGGCGACCGCGGGGGCTCCGGGCGGGGGCACCGGCGCGCCCGGCGCCACCCGGCCCGCCGCGGCGACCGCCCCCACTCCCGCGGGCCGCACGCCCGCGCGCAGCGGACCCGGCGGCGGGGCCGGGGCCGACCCATCCCCTTCCCAGGACAGGAGAGCGCCCGGTGTGGGCGCGTCGCACGCCGACGCGGGAGCCCAGGGCGTCGGTTCGTGGTCCGATGACGGTGCGGCCGACGAGGACACAGCGGCCGACGCGTCCGGTACCGCCGGCGGTACCGGACGCGTCGGGTCGGGCTCCGCCAGCGGCGCCCGCGCGTCCGGCACCGCAACGGCTGGCGGCGACCGGGCGACCACACGGGCACAGGCGCGCCGGATGCAGGGCGAAGACGCCCAGATCCTGGGCGCGCTGGGCGGGTCGCTGGCGCAGGTCAGGGGGACAGGCTCCCCGGCGTCGTCGTTCCTGGCGGCGCAGCGCCTCGGCGCGTACCGCCAGGCGGCGCAGCAGGCCGCAGCCGAGTCCGGCGTCCCGCAGGGGCAGCGCTCGCCGCTCGCCCAACAGCGCGACGCGCTGGCCGGCCATGCCATGGCGGCGATCGGCGCCGCAGACCCGGGCGAGCGCGCCGCGCACTGGGCCGCCTTCAACGGGGCGCTCGGCCTGCCCGACCCGTCGACTCCATCCCAAAAGGCGGCCGCGGCCTCGTACGAGGCGCTCATCAACACCAAGAGTTCGGGAGGCCAGGTGGCCCACGCACAGATCGAGTCCGCCGGCGACCGGCTGACGGCAGCCCTCGGGCAAGGCGGGCCAGCCGGCTCCTCCCCTGCCGGGGCGACCGGCTCTTCCCCCGCCGGGACGGCGTCCACCGCGTCCGCCGCCGGACACGTCGGCGGCGCGACCGTCCCCGACGGGAGAGCGGCGTCGGGCGGGAGAATGGCGTCGGGTGGGTCGGCCGCCGGTGCGATAGTGGCAAGCGCGGCCCCGCTCGCCTCGGGTGGGGCGACGTCCGGCGGCGGGGGCGCGCTATCACCCCTGCAACAGCGCGGCTTGTGGGCGGTCGCCTCGGCGAACGCGGCGGCGGTCGAGCGGGATCCCGGATCGTCGTCACAGGACAAGACGGCGGCGCGTCACCTGCTACACGCCGCGATGGGGCAGGCCGACGACGGCGGCGCGCTGGACAGGGCGCTGCTGGAGCAGCCGGGCGATGACAAGGCCACGGCGGCCCGCAAGGCGGCGCTGCGCGGCGTGCTCACCGCCGCGGGCCGGTCGCTGGACCAGCAGACCCCCCCGTCGCCCGACGACGCGCGCACGTTCGTACGCTTCCTCGCCGGCAACGGGGCGCCGCGGGCGGACGCGCCGAGAACCACGGCCCCTTGATGGGCGCGGGGCGGCGGCACGGTCTGGCGACGGCACAACGAACAACGAACGAACGGTACAAAACGGCCGTAGGACGCCTCCCACCGTGCGCGCAGCGTGCGGGTCGGGCGGCGCGGGTCGCCGCGAGGCTGTAGAGTGGGGGCGTGGCCGGAGCCGACAGACCGACCGGGTTGGTCGGCACGGACGATAGGGCTAGGAGGATGACGATGGCGAGCGAGGCGACGGGGCGACGGCCCTGCCCGCGCGGCCCCCCCGGCGGATGGCGGGCGGGTCGCCGGGCGTCCGGCGACCCGCGGCGAGATGAAGGATCGACACAGCGAGACCGACCGCACATCAAACGTTCAGCGCATAGTTGACACTCCACACGGCTCAAGCCATGGGATTCTTGGTTCATCGACCGTTGCACCGTCGCCCGGAGGCGCTGATGTCTGACGCAATCTCCCCAAGCGTGACTTCCCGCGTGCCCCGCGGTAGAGACACCGTTTGGCGTCATGGTGGCTTCCGAAGAAGCGATCACCACACACAGTATACCATCCCACGGGCGATCGTTGACGCGCCGCTTGTCGCGGCCCGTCGTTGCGACGATCCCATTCATCCCACGACTGAAAGCCATGGGTTTTCTGAGAGATTTCTATAACATCGGAAGGACATGCAGGCACATGACCACATTATCCATATCCATCTCCGCGACGGCCCTGCTGCCGCACGCCGCGCACGCGGCGGCGGCCGGCATCCATACCCTGCAGGGCATCGTCCAGTCCGCCCCACATGCCGGCCCGGTCGTACCGCAGGCGTCGCCCGTACCCGGCAGCGGGGCGCCTATCCCCGGCGGCGACGCCGTCGACACGATCAACCAGGGCAACTCCAACCTCGTCGGGACGATCCAACGCCTGGCGTTCTGGCCGTTCGTCGGGATGATCGTCGTCGTCGGCTTCATGCTGATGCTCTCGCGCGGGCGACCCAAGCTCAAAGAGGCCGCCCACGACGCGGGCATCGGCGCGGCGATCGGCTTCGCCATCATCTGGCTGGCGCTGCCGCTCGGCGCGACGTTCGCCAACAACTACAAGTTGCCCGGCCAACCTGGCGGCCAGGCGCCCGCGTCGGTGACGACGACCTACGGTGGGGTCCAGCCCGGCAGCGGCCCCTACGCGGGCCCCGGCTACGGCCAGGGGTCGGGCGGGGCACAGACGCTGACCCAGCAGGGCGGCGGCCAGACCCAGCCCGCCCCGCAGGGCCAGCCGTAGCGGACAGATAGGCCACGAGGAGAGACGAGGAGGATAGGCAATGCCGACCGATCATGCGGTGCCGACCCGCATCACACGCATCCAGACCCTGGTCCCGGCCATCCACCTGACCGGGCGCCGGCTCATCACCGTGCTCGTGGGCGCCGCGCTCGCCTACCAGGCATG
>JAABUL010007385.1_pt1 | contig 11892 bp, 4 predicted proteins | sample 5559151 | NCBI WGS metagenome assembly JAABUL01 (sample SAMN10711876, study PRJNA513368) | rock metagenome | isolation source: Antarctica rocks | place: Antarctica: Victoria Land, Pudding Butte sud | reverse complement strand
TTCTCACCGGCGAGCGCTTTATCCTCTTCCATCTTTGATGTTAGGAAGGTGTTGACGTCTTCTTGGAGCTGTGTGACGGATTTTCGGAGGGCGGAGAGGTAGGCTGTTTTTTCTTTTGTGGAGGGGAGGGGGTGGGTGAATGTTTGGGAGGTTGTGGGGGAGTTGTAGGTTGCGCTGAGGGTTGGTGGTGGGGGGGGCATTGTTGGGGAGATGGGGTGGTGGAGGTTGAGGGATGGGTTTTTGATGGTGGGGAGGGGTGCTTGGCGGAGGGTTTGAGGTCACGTGACTTCGTGGGATAGATTCTTGGCGTACTCATCGGACAAGTTGAAATCTCTACCAGTAGTTCTGTAATGCGTACAAAACGTGTACATCGCCATCTTGTACCAACCCTATAGAGCTTCTTATACATTGTTTGTTCCTGGGAGAGGTACATTGCACAAGGATCTCCTTGCTCCTCAGTCTTTTCGATCTGCTAAGCTTCTGTGTGCAAATCAACAGAGATCGTTCGTATGGCGTTCTGGATCCTGCTGACACTGCCGTTGATCGTTCGATATCGTGGCGGTGAAAGGCTTTTGTTCAGCCCTCATCTGGCCTATCGACATGTTTGAGTGAAGATTAATGATGATTGATCATGCCATGGATACTGATATGGTTAAGGTCGTACAAGGTAATTAGGTAACAAGCAACTCATAGGCTAGCACGGCGAAGATACTAGCTTACACAACACCCGAATCATGGAAGTCGTCTATTGCCAATCAACACATCGTCAGTGTTCGCCGGAATCCATATTTACAAACTTTCAACAAGCGCTTCTTGCGATCCTTCCGACCCGGTATCCTGGTTTGTCAAGACCATTCATTCCGGCAAAATGGATCAGAGGCGATTAAGCGTGGAAGACCGTTGCTATAACTGTACCTGCAGAAAAGCTAGTCAGTTCCCAACAAAGAATTGCAGGTCTTTCCTCTTCTCGAGATGACTATCTCCCTATTTCAACCAATCTTGAACGCCTCTGCAATCCCCATCTTTTTTCCTGCACCATCTCGATCCGACGTCTACAATTGCAATGAATACTATTCTCGAGTATCAAATGCCAATTTTCCACCTCCTATATCTGACTGCCGTAAGGCGTTCAAAATGCTTCCAATTGGTACTATAGCAACCCCTTGGTGGAAGAATCCTGGCTCAGAAACGGAGAACATTCTTCCCATCAAGGTACACTACGGTACGTCGCTTTGGCTGCTCGAGATATGTATCGTACTTGGTTAATGAGCCAAATCTGTTAGGCGAGTGCGAGATCGTCTTTCATACATCTGGCCCAGATTACCAACTCCAAGACCCTACCTGGATCGTTCCTAATGACATCCGGGATATGGCAAGCTGGGTGCTAGGAAAATGTGTCTTTCTGAAGCAAGGAGGAATGGTGACGAAGAACCTCGCAAACTCAATCGACTACCATCTTCGCCATGTCCAGCGCTGTCTTTCCGTCCTCGTCCTTGAACTCCTTGCCAGCTCCGTACTTGAGCAGGAGTCGCACACCCTCGGTATCGTCATTCAATGCAGCCATATGCATTGCTGTCGTCCCCCCAGTCTCATACGTCACATTGGGGTCCAACTGTTGACCGTTCCCAAGCTCGTCTTCTCCCTTCAGTATCATTTCCGCATCCTCATATTCCGATTGTGACATCAAGGACAGAAACAATTGAGCTCGCTCGGCTTCTGGGTGGGATGCTAGATAAGCCTGCTCCTCGATGGCTCTTCCAAGGTCCATTTTGCCAACGGACCCATTCTCGGTTCGGACCGTTACTCAGAAACTCCCATTGCGGTCTGATACCTTGGCATGGCAGAGAGCACAACGCTCACGTGCGTCGACGGAAGAGGCTGCATATTCGAGAATGCAGCTCTGGTGGAAATGATGTTTGCAGGAGAGCTCGAGGTCGTCGATAACGTATGACGGTGTGAGTGGGTCGTTGTTCCCGGCGATGAGAAGCTTTTTGTGGCAGATGGTGCACTCGCTATCAGATTCCACCCTTGGCTGCGGTGGAGGGAATGGCATTGCTGACGAGGGTTGTCAAAGTGTTGTGGTAATTAAACTTGATAACGGGTGGATACGATTCTGAGGTGATTTTGGAACCGAAAAGTGTGAAGAAGTGATTTGTGCTGGAGTGGTTCCCAGTTACGCGTTACCTGTATTTAACATGAAGGTGTAGGTGTGATGAATTTAGGACGATGTTGGATTCAACACGAATGGATCGATTATCTAGAAGGTCCCGTTGCAGCAAGCAGGCTTTCACGTGGTGTTGCAAAGTCACTAATTCAGGAGTGTTGATGAAAAGGGTGGATGGTGGTAAGTGATTGATAATGCCAAGGCCAAACGTCCATTTCGTCACGTGATTTGACATTAGGAGTCGTCCCCATCAGATACCGACTTCCGCCTAACATCGCAGTATCCTTAACTGGATTTTCACAAGTCTTCAATACAGACTCGACCATTCCAAATGTATTGACACTCCTGTCCTACTATATCGTACCACCTTCCACCCCCCATTCAAATCTCAACTCTCAAACCAAAAGCACGCAAGTCCTCCGCTATAGCATCAATTTGCAAGCGTTGCTAGCTGAGCATCCGACCTACGACTGTCTGTAAATTATCTCCTGCAATCTTCCTCTCATGAAGAAACACAGCTTTCGGCGCTGTCGCGACATAATACCTGCTTAACCCACTAACCAGCCAAAAACAAAAGTGAAATCGAATACGGAAATGTGTAGGAACACTAGATATCGTATTTGGGGTTTAGTGTAGGAGTGTTAGATTTATGAAACTTAATCGCTAAGGCGGTGTTTTGAAGCTATTTTCTGCTTGATATTAGAAGCGGAAAAGATTATGCATTGATGAGTACCATGAGTCGGCCAACGGTCTGCTGGGATCTTCTATGGCCCTTCAATTATTAGGAGAATCTATGGGTTGTCATGGTGGAGTACAACTTACACAAGAGGCTTTTGAGTAGATTTGCTTGCTGGAACATAGAGTAGCCGGCTCGAGAGCGAATGCTTTGCGTCTTGACGCTATGATAGGAGGTACGACAAACGGGTGGTGGTATAATAAGTGACGCAATTCAAAGTGCATGCGAGATCCTGAATTCGTTGATTACATCTTACCATAACCAAATGTATGCGGATAGTAAAGAATTTGCAGCGGAGGGTTGTCAGAACGTGAAGTCTTTTTGTCTTTGGTAAAGAATTCACTGGACACTTATCAACAATATCATGATATTACTCATCCATCATGTTCTATACAAAACCCTTTCTGCCACGTTGGGGACAGGGCTTTCAATCTATGTGAATCCCCTTTTCACAGTGCCAAAGCGCCGAGTGCGGATACTCTATTCCTTCTTATCATCATGTCCAATTCATCATCATCGCTCAGTGCCGGCATAACTCCCAGACATTCGAAAAAGTCCCGAAACACCCCGAATAACTCAGCCTTTTCCTCCTCATACAATCCAATATCAATAACGACCTCCCTCCGCGAGCCCCCTTTGATGAAGCAGTATTGCTTTTCGTGATGGTCGTACGTCCAGTTGGTGGCCAAGGTGTCTCTTAGCTCTTGTGTTGCAAAGCTACGTGTATCTGCATACGGTTGATCTTCAATGTCGTCTTGTGCTAGATTATGACCATTACCACCATCCTGAAGTTGTGCCGACACATACAAAGCGAAGCTTTTGAGGAATTCGATATGTTTGACTGCGCGTTCAGTCGGTCCAGACAGACGTACGACGTAATCCAAGGCTGGTAGCGACGCAGTGATGGTCGAAAAGCAAGCCGAGATCAGCTTCAGGATCTGAACCTGTTGGAATAGATCTGTCGGCCAGATCAATGCTCCAAGTGATCGCCTTACCGTGCCAAAGAAGGCGGTAAGGATGGATGCCACAGCCGCGACACTGTTTGAATCCGTTCCATCAAGATTGAGTAAGAGTTCCCCAAAGTCTCCCTGCAAGGCTCGCAAGTATGGCAGAGCGAGTATCCAGCCGCAGGGGAGACCGACAGCTGTACAAGCTGTCTCAATGTAAGCGGGTATGATAGCTTTGACCAAGAAAGAGCGCAAAGTCGGCCTTGTGGATTTCCCATCCTCGAATACTTTCGACATCGCCGCTTGGAGCTGGCCGACGAGGTATGGCTGCTGACCGTCGACCGTAGCGCGCTCTGACACTGATTGAAGGAATACCGCAACTTGCTTGGGCGTTTTTTGGTCGTGGAGCCGGAGAGCATAATTCTTCAGCTGAGCCACCACATACGTTGGATCAGTGGCCGGCAACGGAAAAACGGCGTTGTCAGTGAAGAAGCGGTCAACAGGACAGATATTCGATGTGTGTTGCTGTAAGAATTCGACGACACGATGAACGAATTCTACGTAAGCTCCTGCAACGTTCGAGCCGTTCCCAAGCTCCTGGTAGTTGTGCTTCATCGTTGTCATCAGATGCTTCAGCATGTCTTTATATCCTTGACGCAGCTGTGCTGTTTTAATAGAAGGGTCGCAAACAGCTTCCTCCAAAGAGACTCGCATGTTCGACAATATACTGGAGATCAGCGATAGACGACGCTCTGAGAATTCGACTGCTGATATATGGAAACGTCCAGTACTCGCGCTGGCCCAAAAAGGCAGATTCTTTAGGACTGGGCTTTCGCACTTGGCGTTCAACAGGCTTTCAGTTAGTCGATGCTGGAATTTGAGTAGAGATTCCCGCTCCACCAAAGTGCCAATCCATGATAATAGTAAGAAAGGCCGATGGTCTGACCACACTCTCGGTGCCTTCTCGATGAGGGTTGCGAGGTAGTACGCGTTATACTTCCTTGTCTGTTCAGTGTCTCTCAGAGAGCTCCACGACTCGATTCCAAAGCGGTCGAGGTAGTCAGTCCAGTTTCGAGCTCCATTGGTAACAAGCACGTGAGCGACCGCGACCCAGACATCAACTATCTTCAACAGAAGGTCATCGTGAGGGACCCTATCGGACCCAAAGCAGTTCGATAGAAGGTGTCTCAAAGGTTCCTGGAGATGCTGCAATGGCAACTCATTTGAGGCTTTTGGCGAATCCACCAACTCTTCATCTTCTCCGGATGCTGGCCAGTCTCCGTAATCTTGGCTGTCATCATTCTTCTCACGAGGCTTTGGCTGCTGGATGGTTGTGCTTTTGCTCACAAATGCTTGCAGAACATCTAGAGCCTGTATCACAGTCTTCACAGCCTGAGACTTGGCAGTGTCAAAGATATCAAACACTTTTGCTAATGTCTTGGACATCAAAATGGCCGCCGATTCCTCATTGCGAGCCGCGCTTAGCGCTATCTTCAGTGAAACAAGAGCATCACTCAAGATAGCTTCGACCTGCCGCTGATTCTTCGCTATTGTCGATTCCAGAAGCTCGTTTGATATTGCCAAGCCTCCAGTATATTGAATTGATCTGACTTGGTCCTCTGCTTCGGAACGCGCAAGACTGTGTTGGCGAAGGAGTTGCACCAAGATATCTTCATGCCAATCAGCAAAGGGCTGGAGACTGCTTACTGGTTCATCGGTAGAGAGCTGATATTTGACAAGATTGGACCAGGCTCGGATGTTAATGTGGCATGCCTCTCGATGGGAGCTTTCCAGATGGACGAGGTTACGAATGACTGTCGGTCGTGGCCGGCAGCTCGATGGGGAAGCCCAGTATAGCGTGCAAAGTAGATCGTGGTGATTGCGCAATGCATCCAGGTCTGCCTGCCGGATGGCTTCTTCCTTTGGGTGAGAGCGACCGTGGTTTGGCATTAATCGCCATACAAGATCACGAATCTTCTTCTCAGAATGCAAACTTCGCATGTGTTTGATGGCACTTCCGATGATCTTCAATAAGATGTGAAGGCATCGGTCTTCAGGGTGAGCAGCCAGAGAAGGGCTTTTGTCTAATTGCCCCAGAAAGGATGGAGAACCATGGCTTTCTTCGTTTTTCAAATGCGCCAAGTCGTTGCGAGCAAAGAAGTCAAACAATGTTCCAATGATGGTTTCGCAGCGTCGCCAACCCCAGCCTTTGATCAAGTGAAGGCAGCGACCGAAAAGAGCCCTGCAGTACGCGTTGAAGCTGGGCGCTTGACCTTGAGGATTGGTGACAGAAGCCTCGAGGACCGGGTTAAGGAGTCGTTTGATTAGTGGCCAGTTCTCGAATGGCAACTTGAAACGTTGCCCAATCTCTAGTATACCATTCGCATCCAACTCAAGGAAAGGTAACAAGATGAAAAGTTGCTTCCAAGACTCCTCCGCTAGACCAATATCAAAGGTACCATCTCCGGTTTTAGCTGGGACCTTGAATGCAACCGTCTTCCAAAGATCCTCCGGACTATTGGTGTCTTGCCTAAGGACATGTTGTGCCACGATAAACGCTTCGATCGATGTCTGATGATTGCGAATGATGTAGCTAGCGCCATCTCGGCGTTTCAAATTCGAGGTACATGCCTTGAATTCCGAGAGGCCCTCATTCGTCGCTAGGGCTATGATCTGTTGAGCAGTTCTCTGCACCAACGAGCGCACCTCTCCTTGTAGTGGCAGAGGCACAAGCTCGTGGCGCGAAAGCTGGCGTATTTGATTTGCCAATACCAGTTTCATTGTGCCTAATCGTATATAGCGTGTCACACTTAGATCCTTCAAAGCCTTTGTGGCTCCTACTGCGTCGCTGATGTGACCAACATCTAGCTCCAGAGAGAAAGTGGCCATCAGGGTCGTGCATCTCTGCACGCACGAGAGTCGATCAACAGGGTCAAGAAAGCTGCAGTGGTCAGAGAAATATACAATAATACTCTTGAGCGCAGAGACAGCAAGCTCGTCAGGCGTTGCGGACGTCGACTCTTGGCCTCCTGCAAGATGGCTTGCGGCTGCTTCATGGACCCAGGTTACTAATTCGCCAAGCTCAGAATACACGGTGTCGTTCCATGGCCCCCACCTGTACGACTTTTCAACGTGGAACAGCGCGTAACCTCGGGGGCCGTCAAGTTTCGAATGACTTGAAAGCCTCAGGCTTCTGGCCAACGAACCGCTACCAATAAAGGTACTTTCATGAAAGCAGGTACCAATAGGCAAGGCACCAATATCAAAAGTGTCAGTGTACCGCGTGCCAAATGGTCCGAGACCGGTAACTACGTCTCTTAACGAATGTTCCAACACATCCTGCGGAACCGTTGTATCTGGAAGGTCATCCACGGGGATTGGCGCGCTGGAATGCCTGGACCACGGAGAAGAAACATCCATTTGGTGTGGTCGCCTTTTCCTACTCCGACGGGCTACAGCTCTCCTGATATTTGCGTTGCTTGTCTTAGGGCGTACACAAGCATGCTCAGGACTTTGCCTTACATCGTCCTCAAAAAGTCGTAGCACGTTCGGAAGACTTGACTCATCATCGAAGCGGTTGATCCATGATAAGTCTCGTCGGAACACCGCTTCTGCGTGGAGCTCATCTCTGTGTTCTCTGGAGGTTTCTAGCATGGCAGGCCTTGAATCACTGTTCATTCGTATCGAAGATAAAAGGTGACCGCGCTTCTTTGGCTTCTCTCCGGGTGCTCTGATAACATCCTCGGAAGCCGCTGGCTCCCTAGCTTGACGCTGCACAAGATGATCAAGAGAAGACTGAATTTTTCGCCTTTTGGTAGAAGGATGATGTGGTCTGAATAAAGTTGATCGGGAAATGAACTCCCTGGAATCATCCACGACCTTTGGTGGACGAGACGCCCGTGGTGCTAAAGCATTGTTTGCTGAGCGTGGAATGAGAGGCCGACGATCTGGTCGAATGTTGGATTTATACTTGGCCGAAGGCGTAATCTTGCCTTCCCGCCAATTTCGTAGGGTCTCGCTTGCATCCTGGTCATCCTCTCTTGTTGCTAAACGGACATACTTTCTAGACGGACTATGTCGCCCCTTGTCATTTCTTGAACGTGCGGCACGAGATGCGACTTTGAGAAAATGAGGTATTGAAGTGCCCTCCAGAGATGGGGCGTCGAGTATACTAAGCGTCGGTGGCCGAAACTCAGGTTTCTTTGCGTGGTAATCGTGGTTTCCATTGGTCATCATTGCCTGACGAGGACGGTGGCGCTGTAACGCCTTTGAATGTCCATGTGCCAGAGATCTTGGATGGGATTCGACGTCGGCTATCTCCAGCTGGCGCTTCTCTTTCTTCTTCTCTTTCTTTTGCTGATTTCTCGACTGTCTTGCTGAAGGTAACATAGCATCAATTCGATCGTTTTCCCGAGCTTCTCCCCACCTGTCACCGAAGAAGCCTTCATCCTCATTGTGACGAGATTTCGTCTGCGGTCCACTACCTGGACGCTGCTGGAGGCCAATTCCATCTGATACTGACCCTTCATCGTCAGATAGTATAAAAGCCCCGTTGTAAGCAGGCACTCGATCAGAGCTCTTGTCACCAGCAACAGTGACTGTCCGCGCCACTCCTCGCTGGATGAACGTCCTCTCTGGTGACAGACTTTGATAAGGCTTCTTTTGCTCGTGAGGCTTTTTCGATCGAGTCTTGAGATCGAGCTTTAGCCAGGAGGCAGGAAGGACACCACGGATTTTACGTTGCACGCGCTGCAGTTGGTCAAACGAGTCTTCCTCAGAAGACGATTCGTCCGTTCCAGAGGCTTCACTGATAACTACTGTTCGCGAGCGGTTGTGCGAAGGAACATCGGAGGATCCGTCTTCAGATATTGCGCGATCTTGGCGCCTTCTGGGCTCGGACGAAGTCACTGGGGTGGGTAGAGCAGCTTGTGCTGATTTTCGAATTGGTCTCGAGGGTGGCAACTTTGGGGGAACGTTTAATGGGGTCTGGCTTCGTGACTGTGGAGGTGAAGGTGGTACATCAAACATGACGTCGTCATCATCGTTCAAGATGTTTGTTGAAACTCCAGCTATAGGCCTCTGAAGCGCTCGACTCATCCCCGGAGGCATTCGAAAAGATGCTGTAGCAATCTTGCGACGCTTATAGCCATTTCTCGTATATTTATGCAATGGATCTTGTAGAAATGTTTTTATATCAGGCAACTCGTCGTCATCTCCAAATACAAACATGTCGTTGGCGTTACCCACCGGGTCCGTAGTTGTGCTTTGGGACCGTAAAGGAGACGAAGAGCCCGGATCCTCGTGGTCACTAACCCGACCAACTTTTTGGCTATCTTGAGCGTAGTTGTCCATGTTCTGAGACTCGCCTTTCCGCGCATCCGCTGCTTCAGCTTCCATCTGAGCAATTCGCAATGGCTTCACACCTCTGGCTTGGAGTGTCTGCTTGTATTTCTCGCTCTCGATTGCGTAAGGATGCAGTTGGATTGGATTTCGATGGCGCAGTGTACGGGATGCCCTACTAGGTCCCACGGTCGTCATTACTGCAGCTTTGGGTAGCTTCACCTGAGGCGGCAAACCTATGTCCCGGCTCTGAGCGTCATCAGTCGAAGTAGGGTCACCTTGGATGCTTAATTCCTCATTCGTCAAGTGCGATGCCTCGTGTGGTGCTTGGCACACGTCTGGAAAGGGTGAGGATGTGGAGGGACTTGTAGGCAGCAATTTCCACGAATTGGGCAGCGCGATCGGTCGAGCTGGACTCATGAGCTCGTGAACCCCCTGGAGTAGCTCTGCCTCAAGCTGCGCAGCCGGCGAATCATTGTAGTGACCCTCCTGGAGCTCGTCAATATCTTCGTAATCCTGTGAAGACAACTTCCCGCCAACATTGCCTTCTGCTTGGCCAGATTCCGTTTGTATTTCAGCTAGCCTATCAAGCCCACCAGAAAAAAAGGTGTTTCCTTTTTCTTTCTCCAAAACCTCGCCAGTAGACCCTTCAATTCCAACTTCACAAACCAAAACTCCGCTTTCTTCATCATTTTGGTGGACCTTACAACCACTAAGCTTGGGAGGGTCGGCGATTTCAGTGTTGTTGGTGTTATGTGCTGTCTTCGAGGTTCCATCCACCAGGTGGATAGACGTCTGGGACTCTTCGTCGTCGTCGGAGTCTGCGACATAGCCACGAGACCTCCATTCTGCCATTTGAGACCTCCGGCATATCGTCACAGTATCAGGATAGCTCTGTCTCTGACGATGATATAATCTCTTGGTATCAACGTTGACGCGTCTCTTTAGACGCGGCGTTATCATTACTGTACTTTACTTTATCTTAGCGCCAAATAAAAGCGGTTAGCATTGATGTTAAGGTATCAATCGCCAATTAAGCCAGTCTCGTCACGATCCCATCCATAGCCTCTAGTAAAATAATTGAGCCCGCACTATAGTCTTAATTGGCTACATCTGCGCTTCTCTGCTCTTTCAGATTCTTGAAAAGATGAGCAGAGCGCGTGGTCTCCTCCCTATGGCAATAGCTACGGTCATTGGTGTTGGCACTGGGTACTCCATCTTTGACCCTGCTTTCAAGGAAGAGAAGGAGCAGAAGGAACAAGAAGGGTAACTTACACTCAACCCCCAACCTCATTGACAGAATACTCATGTATCTACAGCAGGATTGAGTTCAAGGAACATCATTCACCCTCACCCGAGGAGCAGATCCATACAGCAGAAGTGGCAGTAGCCAATGCAGGCGGTGCTACTACAATTCCGAAGGATGCCGTCAGGTGGGGAGATATTCAAGCCAGTCAATACAGTAAGCTAGCAAACACGTACTCCTGGTCGGAGGTCCCTTTCGACCAACCTAGTCGTCCAGGGAAATCGTCCTGATCTAGACATCTATCCTAGATGACTCCGACATCAAGCCTTAAAATGGAATATGTGTCGCTCCTACGATCTTTTCACAATGATCATGGCTTTGCCAGGGCCTATCAAGGTTACCCAGCCACCGCTTCGTCCGGCCGACTGCTCAATCCTCCACTCCACGGCTTTCGACCTCTCACGCCCAGAGAGACAAGTGTCCGCTACAAGGTCAATGCTTTGAGGGGTTGAGCTTGACGTCAGATTCAGTGCACGTCATGGCAGAACTGTGACAACAAAGCTCGAGATTGCCCAGGTGCAGAAGAAAAGGCCTTGGAGTAGGCACCGTGGTTGTTGGGTTGCTACATACTTACATGGAGAATGGAATGTCGGAGGACTTGAGGGTTACGGCACCGGTGTGCCAAGCCTGTGGGAAGGTTTTGAAGTAACCTCAAGCTGATGGGTAGCTGAAAGTTAAGAATGTCGCACCATGGAAAGGAAGGGGAACCATTTGGATCAGGAGCGTGCCAACAAATCTTGAGATTCTCAGTGGATGTTAATGGATTAAATTGGGCACGTGAGGAAATTGCACGGCTTGCAATGAAAGCAAGAATTTTCCATGCAAAGGCGAGACATACTGTTAGCAAGCTGTAAGCAAGCACTCGCCGAGAACTGAGAATAGTATAAGCAAAATGTTGTGATGTTGACGTCGCATACGCAGTACTCCGTATGCGACTGACAAAGCCAACGCGTCCCCTTTTCGATCTTCATGGCCTTCTAGTACCATCTTGTGCGATGCGTCTCATACGGTTTGAGTTGATACCCGCGTTATCCTCTTACTCCGGTGCACCCTTAAAATAAACATCTGTCAATCTCAACCCTCAATGTTCTACCGCTCAATACAATGATACTGGAGTATAGACCATGCATATTGTCCGCACTGAGACACGTCCAATCCTCGGACGGGATACTCATGACAAAAGCATGTGCTCACATTTGAAAAGCGTATATTAGATTAATGAATGTTACCAACACAATGCCGTATCATACATCGCTACTTCGGATGGACACGTTGAGATTTGTGGATGAGTACGGGAACCCAAAACCTGCCGGCAGTTCAGCCATTTCACTCATCACCTCCCAGTCTGCCGCTGAGTTGCTGTTGAGTTCCATAACCAGCGATAGCTGGACACTTTTCC
>JAABUL010007383.1_pt1 | contig 11893 bp, 16 predicted proteins | sample 5559151 | NCBI WGS metagenome assembly JAABUL01 (sample SAMN10711876, study PRJNA513368) | rock metagenome | isolation source: Antarctica rocks | place: Antarctica: Victoria Land, Pudding Butte sud | reverse complement strand
TAACACAAGCCATCACTCCTCTTACGCATCGCAGATTGGATTTACTAACGCAAATTCAATTCAAGAGGGCGCAAGCCGGAAAGCAGGCTAGTAAGTAGGCTGAGTGCAGAGGGGTAGTGTGCCAACTTGTCGCCCTAATTCCTTTGCTTTGTTCTCTTCATATCCTCGACCGCGCGTAGGTAGAGGAGAGTTAAGTTAGCCAGCTTCGTGATCTTCATAGTATACGATTTCATGCAGGCTTGACGATCTACATTACCTCTTTTACCATAAGAATTGTGGTGCGTTGAATTTTTACGTCCCATGCGTATAGACTGCTTTCACAAAATCGAGTCATGGGAAATTGCTCTTCTAGCCTTGGCTTCGGCCAGCGAAGCTCGGACACTAAGGTATATGAAATAATCCTTATCTCTTGAAAGGTTGTTCAATCCTCATAATTCTTCTTAGATCGCGTTTCTGAATCTTCCTGCCGAGATAAGAAATATGATCTATCGATTAGTCTTGATGACCGAGCAAAATGTGGGAATAGAACACACAGAAACCGGACCAAAAATCGACCCAGAGGAAATAATGTATGGCAACTCAGTGCCGAGATTTATTACTCAATGGCACGCGATCAATACCGCAATACTTGAAACTTCACGACAGATCTATCACGAGGCATCAACCATCCTATACAGAGAAAACGATTTGATCTCTTTCAAAAATATAACATTACCGCCGGCTGTTGATGGTCTAGCTCTCGAGCACGAGTCTGTCTGGACAACGGATTCCCGAGATTTAATCAGTGATGGATCCAAAAGTTGCAGCTCCGCATTCAAAGCGCAACCCCATACCATGCGCCGTACCAAAGAAATGAGTGCTCCGCCAGGTGGGCGTAAGAGAAACTGGATCGTTGAGGGCGGCGGATTGAAACTCAGAAGATGGCGGTATTTCAGGCTTTTCTCCGTCTGTCCCCATAAGCTGTCAAAATTGAGTGCTGACGCTTTGATGTGGCTTGTCGTGTTTGCCAAGCGTGGCCTCACTGCTCAATAATAGTCTTTGGAATGTCTGTCAAACCCATTATATAGGTAGACAGTATCAAACTGACCTAGGACCATTTGGACTTTCTCCCCCATCCGTCCAAAATCCACTTCCCTAACCTCGAGCCACTCCGGCACCGTTTTGGGTTTTGAAGACTAAAAGCTGACGCACTCGCTCCACCAGACAGAAAGGTCGTCTCGCTAGGGAAGTTGACCTATCCGCTATATGGGGTGCAGTGCAGTGTGCGCAGATCCTACTGTGTATGCCAACATAATACAAAAATGGAGATTAAACCTGTCTTCATTCGAACCGTAATATACGAGTATAGCCTCATCTGTCTGTAATCTCGCCTCGGTCCCCATGCTTTTAACTGATAAAACCTCGTTGGATCGACAGGCATCCCTCGCTTCCTTACTTTGTCCCCTTACGTCTCTTTCTCGGGCTCATTGGCTTACTCTGAAGACCTTTCGCAGCTCCTTTGCGTTTATTCGTGCTATTATACTAGTCGTCAGCATCCTTAACCCCGCGTTCAAGGCTTCAGGTTATAGGACAATCAGGGTGCTAGATTTTTCTGAGGAGAAAGCCGCAACCAAACAGAAGAGCCAGGTGTGATGTTCACTGACCTTTTGTCAAGACCTCCGCGTTTGCCTTCTGCGTCGTCGGCCTGAACGGTGCTGTCTTGTCCGCTAATCTCACTGGCGCTTGCCTCTCGACCTTCCGAGCTCTTATTCCGCAATCGGTCGATTTCACACCTGAGGTCTCTATTTTCAGCTTCAAGATCCTTGCGCTCGGACTTTAGGTGGTCATTTTCAGCCACGAGTTTCTTGCAATCGATGTTCAAATCGTTAACTTCACAGTACTTCCAGTAAATTAGTATGTGAGGCTTTCAAGCAGACAAAAACTCGTGGCGCTTCCTGTGCCTTTGCCTTTACCTTATTGTACAACTTTATCTCAAGGAATTTGACCTGATCCATAACTTCAAGTGCCCGATACAGATCGTTTAACGCGTCGCCCTTGCTCTCTCCCTCTTCGATAGCCCATATCGACCGTTGAAGGTCATTCTCATAGGTCGCAGTATCTGGATCGACGCATTTAAGACCGACGAGCTTTCCGTGTAATAGTCTTCCAGTCTTGATCGCGAGAAGCCCCTCGATACAAGACTCCTTAAATCCCCTAACCATCTTCCAACCTTGCTTCTCCTTTCAGGTAGCGTCGTAGAGGACTTATACGCAGAACATCATAGACAATTCATTCTCACTTGGTTGTTGAACGTTGAATTCTTGGGTGATGGTGTGGAAAATTGCATCCACATATGGATTGCGCACCACCGAGCCTTAACAACACACTTTTGAGATCCAGGCGTCTCTTGTATCTCTCACATCCCTTCTTACCATGCTCCCAGCCGGTAAGAGATGTTCCTCGTTAGGCGAGCACTCTTCAAATCTTGGACTAGATTTCTCTGTCTGTTGCCCATCTTCATGACAAGCTCATGATGCGCGCTGGAGCCCATCACCTGGCAAAGCTTGGGCGGTTTTTTACGCCTTCCATCTGGTTATCGTTGCAGATTCGACGTCCGGTATGTCTTACGAGGGCAAGACAATTTTATGGGAGGAGTTCTCTTCTCCGGTATTTTCTTTCCGCTCTCGCGAGCAGATAGCCTTCCACATGGGAGGAATTCAGGTCTTGCCGTCTCGGGCGGTTTTTACGTCCGCCCTCGCGAGCAAGATTTGATCAAATAAGGAGGAGTCCCGCTCTGTGATGTCATTTAAATCTCCGCTCTTGCGAGTAGATCACTTTCTTTGTGGGAGGAGCCCCGTTGTCGGCAGCGGTTTCTACGCTTGCTCTCGCGAATAAACCACGTTTAACATGGGTAGGGTGTCGGGGGAGGCGTATATGCCCGCGCTCGACCAACTCGCACTACATGGGCGAATAGGAGTCCTCCGGCGCTGGCCACCAGGATTACTTGTGTAAGACAAGGTCCTATCCCATGCGCCGGCAGGGTTCCGGATTCATGGGCTACCCGAGGTTATCTCGACCACCTCCTGGCTACCGAGAACATCTCCGTTTTCGCATGTCGACTGCAACAACCATGTCTTCTATCGCCTCCAAAAACCAGTACCTTACTACTACAAGTCGAAGTTGTGTGTCAGACCACGCGACTTAGGTGAACCGGGATTCCCGATTTACAAAGAAGCACCGAAAGTCTTCATTAGAGTTCTGGGAGAGATCTCAATTTTCTTCCATGCTCGGATTTCGTCATGTTAGAGCTATTCATGTTATGGCGATGTTGGTGCTGTAGAAAAGATGGTGGAAACAGATACACATTTGGTGGTGGTTGATGCCAAGAGATCCGGAACCCAGGCTTGCCGGCGCATGGGATAGGTGTTTGACCTCTAGGTGTTGCATTCACATGGTTGATCCGGGAGCAAGCCGCCTACTACATGGGCACCGGTTTTTCTCTGTTCCGGTCAGAGATCTTGGGCAGGGAAAAATCAGGATAGACTAGAGAAGACCAGGAAAGATAATCTTACGAGGACTTTTTCTCCTGGCAAATCTAAGTTTGGCCATAGTATGGCAAGATTCAACATTCAATGCTGGTGAAGATGGCCTCAAGGTCGTCAGTCAGCTTGATACTACTCTATAATCAGAGTAACAGGCTCACATTGCATCTTATCGTACGTCCTTCGAGCTGGGAAAGTAAACGCTAATAGCGTCCAGCAGCTGGTCAAGCATATCCCGATCATAGGGAAGCAAACGTAGGCCGAGCGTATGTATATGTGTAGCATGGTTTAGTCAATCGCACAGGGTCGTGAAGAATGCAAGACAAGCAGATTATGTTTGCTGACTATCGAATGCGAGTTATCACCAGACGACGCTTATTATCGTTGGTCCTTCAGGATCCATAGCTGATTATCAAGCCATGCGTTAAAATTAGGCGGAGCGGATTCGATACTTTTCGTTATAGTGATACGTCACGATAAGCGTTTTTTCTGTCGTCATGGCTCCTAGGATTGTGCGACAAAATCTTACAACCGTAGAAATGGCATGGCCAGCACACTATCTTCGCAGGCACGGTGAGCTTACCCTGTCCAGAGTCGTCAGCCTGATTATTGGCAGTCCCTGAGACTTGCGAACAGCAGGCTGGCACAGACGCAACCCTGCTTTCCCGCTGGCGCTTCTTGAATTGAACTTATGTTAGTAAATTCAATCCTCGATGCGTAAAAAGGAGTGATGGCTTGTAACATTCCCAATCAATGATGTAACGGAGAGTTTGCCCCCAAGATCCATGGCTCAAGCATATGTATACTGTGCGAAACGCGAAAGTCATAGCACAGTCGCCTGAATATAATATAGATAGTGTTCTTGAATAAGCAAGCGAAGGAGTTATAGTAAATACTAACAAAAGGTTTCGTCGCTTTTTGAGGTGTGGCCCACCTACTACTGGCGCTTGCATTTTACAACGGGAATAGATTATTCTTGTGGGAGGGCTGGCCTCGGGTAGTCGACTGGACTGAACTCGACGATGGCTGCGAAGACTTCATTGGATAGGGATCAGTATAGAAGTGAGTGCAGGGGTACTCGCCATGTTCTGGTCAAACGGCTCTCCATGTGGATGGTCACAGGAATGCTCAGCGATGATTTAAATGAATTGCTCCTGATGGATCATATTTGAGCTAGAAGTACCGCTCGTAATATTGCTGTGCTACTCGAGGTCGAAAATTACCTGCCAGTGAACCGTCCCAAAGCAGTCCGAAATACTTGTTGGAGTCCGAGTCAATCTTGCAGTATTCTGCATTGTCAGGGAAAGGATGTGATCCCTTCGAGTGAAAGAAATTGTCAACTTCGTTTCCACCATCCACATAGACTTCCAAGCCCTTATTCCAATCCACGCCACTTTTAAGAAGATTCATATGGAGCGATTCCAAGTCCAGACTCGATTTAATCCCATCAATAACAGCTTTCCAATAAGGCCTATCAATTCGCAGATCTTCCAAGGCCAGATGCTGGAGGTTTCGAACGCCGCAGAAGATCGAGGGAACATCCATGTTCTGCATGGTACCGCCCTCCACTATCAAAGTACGCAGTTCGGGAAAGTGACATTGTGACAGAAGGCTGTCGACCCGGTCCTCACATGAGCCCGAGATGCCACATGTGAGGAACAGAGATTTAAGACCACGCGCTCGGGAAAGGAACTCGCCCACCGCTCCCGGTCGCTGCTCTTCAGAAGACAGATCGCGAAGAGACAGGCGCAATTTGCGTAAATGGGCTGAGAAGATAGACGTTGTAGCCACAGAAAGAGGCAGCTCTTCATCGTCCATCGCCCAAGCGTCGTCTGCCCTGCCGAAGCCTTCCATTATAAATTCCCGCGCTCTGAGGTTGCGGCTGTTGAAGAGAATGCGGCTGTCTATTTACTTCAGCTTCAATATTCCGATAGTGCCTGCAACCTCCATAGATTGCATACTATCGATTACTCTATGCTAGATGCCACCACCTACGTCCAATAGAAGGCGCCACCCTTGACACGATAGCTTTGTTTTAGAGCCGTATGTCGATCTGCGAAAGCGTGAAGACAGTTGCGGATTTTCAGATCGTCACGTTCGCACCAATCCCGTTTCATCAACTCTTGCACATCGACTTTGCAGGTTCTTTGGACTGCCTCACAGTCCACATGAACGAGAAAACTTTCGAACGAGACGCTCTCGATATCAGGGGTCTCTTGTCCTTCCTTTACTGGCATGACTCTCTCGCCCGCCGTGTCCACCGGTCGCTCGGGCCGTATCTCGAATATTTTCCCGTCCATGAGCTTTCTGTAGTATACCAGCCACCAGAAGCACGTCCAGTCCTCGCATTCCACAAATGTCCTGAAATCATCAATGTCTGCCATTACCACTAGTCGCCGGAGCCCGCGACACCTCCTTAGCTGTTCCGCCGTCCACGCTGCTGTATATCCATCCGCCCGAATCGTGATATCACGCAGATTATCTCGTCCCACGCATCCGATGCGATCGATAAAGGCAACGATCGCCCAGATGTCCGGCAGCTGCCATCGAACGGTCGCAAACAACCATGGCCGACACCGATCATGAAGATCCTTGCACGTAGCCGTCATGGCCAGCACATCCCCTCCATCCCAAGGCCAGAGCACCATGCCAGTGGGCCCATTGGTGGACAACTCTAAGTCTGCTGCCGTCTGGCTGATGGACTTCCCCGTGGAGACCGCCTTGTCGAGTCGGCTGATCCAGCGACATCTCAAATCATAATTTGGGAGAGGGTAATTGGTTGGCGGTATCGAGGACCCGTCATCGTACATGTCCTGGCTAGCAATCTGAACATCGCCTGAATCATCATCTAGAACAAAGGAGGCAACAAGCAGAAGAACCTCCAGCGGCAGACCTAGCAGAGGTGATCTCTTTCTGTCGAAGGCCAATAGAGCACTCTTCGCTCTCGTCAAAACGGGCATAGTCCGGACCTGGAGAAGAAATAGAATTGTTGTTGGCAAAACCACAGGCATGCGCGGTTGCTCACAAGATGTTAATTGTTGTTGCTCCTGCACTGTTTACGATCAGCGCCCGGGAGCTAGATACTGGAAGCACACTAGGCGCTCTCAGCCCTGTATTCTTGGCGCAGTGTATCTAGCCCGCAACACCTCCAAAGAACTTACAAAATCAATTCAACCACTTCAATAGGTTATGAGTCCCGTCGTGGACGCTGCGCAATACATGATGCTACCTTTGGCGAATCCCTAACGTGTATAGTGATTTGCCACGTTGTATGCGAAGCAAGGGAGAAAAACTACCTTCACATTCAACAAGCCCCGCTGCCGACGACGGGGCCATTATCGACCGAATCCACCCATCCTCTTCTTCTCGACATCGCTTGTCGAAGGGACGAAGCAAGGCTATCGTCGGCTGAACCATACACGTGTGCGAGCACGGAGCTAGGAAACTACCGTTGGCTTAAGCATACACTATACAGGTCAAGATGGAGCAAGGAAGCTTGAGGATTGCGATACGGAGGTGCTTTAGGACGCCAAGCACGCTCAATCAATGCCTGTTGAGGCATACGAAAGCCCTGCGCGGCAGGCACACGAAAGTCCTGCGCGGTAAGCACACAGCGCAGCAAGCACACTAGTCCTGCGCGGTAGGCACACGGAGATGCTTAAGGGCGCAAAGCAGGCTTACATCACTGGCTTTTGAGGTACACGAAAGCCCTGCGCGTCAGGCCACACGTGTCAAAGCACTCTTCTCGATGTTCCCTACCTACACGCACGATAGCGAGGCTAGGTTTACGAGTTTAAGGAGGCTTCAACCGCGGGGCGCAGACAAACACATACTCAAGATTGGTACCTTATTCATCTCTCTCTGCTCCATCAACTGCACACTCTCCCTCGACCCCTCCCCTCATCTTCGCCAGCTCCTTCTCTATCTTCTCGATCTGCGCATCCGACGCCAACTTCCTCCTCCGCGGCGTGCACGCGGTGTGTAGTCTTGCCAAGCTCGTGGGTTTTCAAAATAAGAAAGAGTGGGTGGTACTCTTTGCACGGATTTCCGATTCTGCAGAAACTCCGCTTCTGCCCGGATTTGATAGCGTGCGTCCAGTGCCGAAGCTAGAATCGGACGGTTCGGGTGATGGGATTGGCCACAGGGAAGGCGTCCTTTGAGCCAGCGAAAGAAAGGCAAAGGGGTTCGGTTCAGGAATAGGTCTTGGTGGAAGTGGAAAGCTGTAACCTAGTATAATTCAACGTAGCGACGCGCATTGCATAGGGATCCGATCGAAATCAAATATAATAAGGAGGTACAATGAACTGCAGCCACAACGCCGGAATTTCTACTGCTGCTCTTAGTTTGTTCTGCACCACAATTGATTCCTAGAATTGATCGTCGCATACGAAACCCTTCTCTTGATATCTGAGGGTCATGTTTGGAAAACAAGAGCGATCATTCACCTGTCATGTCAGCTCACTGCATGCTGTGCGATCTCCGCCAAGGCACCAAAGTAGCGAACGAACCTCGTCCATCAAGTGTCTCTCCTCTACGTACACTTACAACTTACAACTCCTTGCGATCTAGTCTCACCGCCATAGTGGGCCTAACCTCTGCTGCCGGTGTTGTTGGGTTTCTTTCGGAGCCAGACTATGAGCTACAGATCTATGCCCTACACAAGCTGAACGAAGAGATCGATTCACTATGGACCGAGGTCGTGGACTCAATAGGCGAGATTGAAGCTCTGTACGAGGATGCATCATTTCCCGAACGTGAGCTCGCAGCTCTGGCTGCCCCCAAAATTTATTGTAACCTACGAGAGTACAATGAGAGCATGGTCTTCGCACTTCAAGCTCTTCGATGTCGACCGTGATGGTGAGTCTGAAGATACAATAATATCGAAACGTGTCGACACCTACATTGCTCTATCCGACTCTACGACCACAACGAGCACCGCTCAGCCACCATCGCAGCTCACGACAGCCTTTCCATCGACCGCAGACGGCGCATCGAACACATTCGCAAGCCTAGCTTCGCCTGCCACACCATTTTCGCAGCCCACTCTGCCGTCAAGATCTCTCCTCCGACAGCACAACCACGTATGACCCGTCAGCACAAGGTGGTGGCGATCTGGCTTCCCCAGGAGCACTCCCACCCTCATTAGCACTTCATAGAGGATATCTGCGGCAACTTCAAGCGGTGATTGATCAGCTCTTCGAGCGATGCTTTTGGGATGGGCGATATCGTCAAGTCGTTGGCATTGCAGTCGAAGCGCGGAAACTCGAGGTTCTCAAGCGAGCAATATTACGAGCATCAGAGGATGAAGAGAACGGAAAGTCATCGGCCAAAGCAACAAGCGGAGATACAATAGCGTGCGACATGCTGGCTGGGTTGTTCAAGAAAGGAGACGCGAAGCCTCTTGCAATCGCCTACCAAATTGCTTTCGATCTCTACGATAACAGCACCCAGGAATCTTTGAAGAAGGTTCGAGAAGGGCTAACAAAGGCACCCATAACCGTTTCAGCCGACGGTAAAGACAAGAGGGAGGACCGGCGATTCAGAGGAAGGAGGGTTCATGTCTGACGAAGCAAAAAAAGCATTTGAATCGATACGCACGATTTTGCAAGGTACGAAGTCAATCGAGTTTGACCTTGAATTTCTGTACCGGAACAATCGCACCCGACATGGCTATACTGAACAAGATTATTGACAGCCTGGAGGCGAGGAGCTCTATCTTTCATACTGCTGTGACACTTGCAAATGCATTCATGCACGCGGGTACTACCAACGACAAATTCTTCAGGGACAACCTAGAGTGGTTGAGAAAAGCGGCCACCTGGTCCAAATTCACGGTGTGGTCCATCGAGGAAATCTAGGGCAAGGACAAAAATTACTGGAATCGTATCTCCCCAAAGACAGTGCTCTGACCACAAACACGGGCTCGATGTACAGCCGAGGAGGCTCGCTATACGCACTGGGCCTCATCTGTGCGAATCACGAGACATTCGCTTTAGAGCTTAGTCGCGAACACTTCAAGAAGGCAACAGAAGAGGTTGTGCAGCATGGTGGGGCGCTTGGCCTGGGCGTAGCCGGCATGGCGACCGGCGATGAGGAGATCTACGAAGATCTGGAAGGCGTCCTGTATACCGACTCGGCGCTGAATGGTGAAGCTGTGGGCGTCGCCATGGAACTCATCATGCTTGGAACCGGCAGCATCCGTGCGCTCGAAGACATGATTCAATACGCACACGACACGTGAGAAAACTGTTCGGGGGCTCGTTCTCGGAATGGCTCTCATTATGTATGGTCGACAAGAAGTTGCTGATGAGCTGGTCAACGGCTTACTAGATGATGCTGACCAAATTTCAAGATATGGAGGGATTCAAATTCTAGCCTTGGCGTACTGTGGCACAGGTAGCAACAAAGCACTACGGAAGCTGCTACATGTCGCAGTCACTGATGTCAGTGATGATGTGCGTCTTATGGCCGTGATGAGTCTTGGGTTCATATTATTTCGAAAGCCAGGTAGTGTACCTCGAATGATTGAACTATTATCAGATTCCTACAACCCTCGCATTCGTTACGGTGCAGCCATGGCACTCGGAATCTCCTGCGCAGGGACTGGTCTTGATGAGGCTATCGATCTTTTAGAACCGATGATTAAGGACCCTACAGACTTCGTGCGCCAGGGTGCGCTGATCTCCTTATCTATAATCATGATACAGCAGAATGAGGCAATGAACCCGAAAGTGAGCACCACCAGGAAGACGCTCCAGAAAGCCATCGGAGATAGACGTGAGGACGCGATGACCAAATTTGGCAGTGCCATTTCACTGGGAATTATCGACGCCGGAGGCCGCAATTGCACCATTAGTCTCCAAACGCAGACCGGTAATTTGAGGATGGGCGGTATCGTTGGCATGTTTGTCTTCTTGCAGTACTGGTACTGGTTCCCTCTTACGCGCTTCCTTTCTCTAAGCATCACACGTACGTCGGTCATCGGCGTGGATCAGGATCTGGGAGTCCCCAAATTTTAATTTTATAGTGCAAGCCGACCGAGCCTCTTCGACTACGGACCTGAACAGGAGACGAAAACCGACGACGCGCCAGAAAAGGCCAAGAGTGCAGTCCTCTCGACGACGGCTCAGGCCAAGCGAAGAGCACACAAAAAGGAGAAGCAGCAGAGACGTGAGAGCCATGGACATTGATCCAACACCGACGACATCAAAAATGACCGGGCCTGGTGATATGATGGACACCGATGAGCCCGCACCAAAGACCGAAGAAGAAAAGGACGCTGGCGCCGAGAAGAAGGAAGGAGAGGAGTCAAAGGACGGCGGCCTTAAGAAGCGAAGGTTGGCTACAACCTCGAAAACATGTTTCGTGTCCTTCCTGCGGAGCGAAAGTTTATCAGCTTCCCGGAAGGGCGGTATCAGCCCGTCAAGAAGGTAAATCCTGGAGGAGACAATGGTAAAAGATTATAGTGATTTATTCCAGGCTACCGGAGGTATTATCCTTTTAACAGATACCAACCCATCAGAGCCAAAGACACTCATCGAGCTCAAGGCTAAAAAGGCCGTAAAGCCTGCAGCCGCACCTGAAACTCTCCAAGATCGAGTGGCGGCTGCGTTCAGCCAACAGGAGGCAGCGGGGTCATCCAGAGAAGAGACTAGCGGAGCAGTAGAGACAGCTGGTGTACCTACCACAGTGGATGAGGATGACGAGGGAGGTGAGGAAGCTGAGCTTCCTCATAAAATCGACTAGTATTCGAATGAACATAAAACGGGGGAAGAGGAGCAGTAATCTCAACAACTTCTATTCAATCTGTCATACTATCAGCGATCTTTGGAGGGTCTGGAAGCACTCGAGGGCCTCTGCATCAATGGGTATCCGAGCTGCCAAAGCTCGATAAGCGCTTTGTGTTGTACCATAGTCTAGAACTCACCTAGTATTTATCCCAAGATTTCACACGTTCACATGCACGGGTTGCTTCTTGCTAAGCGTTGACATTAATCGCCTGCAAAACATACGCGGCCCCCAATCTCTCGAGCTCCCACCTCCAGTCCCAAACCTCACCAATGACCTCACCCCGCCTGCAACAAACACAGATCAGCAGTCCACCATAACCCAATACCAACTCCTCACCTTCCAACCCCCCATCACAATGAAAACCCTCTCCCCCACTGACCTCAAAACCCTCGACCAAACCCGCCAACAGCCTCGCCCAGCTCACCTCCGCCCTCGCCTCCCTCCAATCCTCAATCCTGAAATCCGACCCCCTACCCCCACCGTAGGCCTCCCTCCCATTTCCATCCCCATCTCCTCTCTCCACCCCCATCCCCTTCACTCCATCCTCTTTCCCCCACACTCCACCCCTCCAGCTCCCCCTC
>JAABUL010007380.1_pt1 | contig 11896 bp, 10 predicted proteins | sample 5559151 | NCBI WGS metagenome assembly JAABUL01 (sample SAMN10711876, study PRJNA513368) | rock metagenome | isolation source: Antarctica rocks | place: Antarctica: Victoria Land, Pudding Butte sud | reverse complement strand
TAGAAGGGTGGGTGAAGGAGCTTGAGGACCGAATGCAAATTGTGGGCTAGAGCAAGAGGACTCTCTCAGAAGTAGCCATTCTACGAGCGGGCGAAGGGTAGTAGTCGGCTTGTGACAAGATACCCTAAAGATCGGACATACTGCTAGTTGATGAACGTATTCAATGGTTGATATTCAAGCGTTGCCCTGCCCTGCCCACGGTTGCTCCGTCGTCATTTGACACATTGCCGGCAATTCCAGGGCCCATGGAGAAAACTGATCCCACAACGCGCTCAGCACTCAGGGACCACGAAAAGACTGTATGACAGCAACCTACATATCTCTAGAAATTTCAAGCCTCCATGTTTTCATTCGATCGGATACTTCCTCTGATGGCCTTCTTTTATCGCTTCCAAGCAGGCACCGAAACTGTTTTAGGAAGTTTTAAAACCCTGTGTGACGTTTTCACGCAGCGATGACCTTGTCTTTGTTTCTTGCATATTTCTTTGAAATCTCCTTTTCTACACCGAGTTTGCTCGATTTAAATTATTTGCGCATCTAACATAGAGTCAACCGACTGTGCTCGATCTCTCCTCTCTCGCATAACCGCACAGAAAAACATTCCAGTCCACCCTCACTCACCCTTCCAAGCCCAGACGCTACAAACATTCCCCACACACACGCACACACAAAATCAACGCAAAAAGATTAACAAAATGTTCCGGCCTTTTAGCTCAACCATCAGCTATGTATGTACGCCAGATGCATCCGACCCTACAGTATAACCCTGGGGGGGGGGACAAAGTTTTTCGGTTCTCGGCTGGGACGAAAGCAGGCTGTACGAAGACTACTACAACACGTATGGAAACTTCGGTGATCTACTATTCTCCCTCGAAGATACTATTAGGCTTGGGCTTTGCCTGCCGTTTTTGGGGGGGGGGGGGGGGGGGGGGGTTTCGTCATCCATTTCTGCCTTTTTGTTGTTTTTTTGGGTCGTGAAGTACGTCTTTCTACAGTAGCTTGCATGAGGATGTGGTCGAGAGTGTGCATGGGCATGATTAGCATGTAGCACTTTTGGGAAGGGGTTTAAGAGGGGGGGTGGGATATAGAGTAGGATAGAGAGAGAGAGGGGAGTGGTGGAAGTGATGCAGAGAGGAGCGATTTTCAGGCTCTAGTGTAGGACGAATGAGAGACAGAAGTAATGATAGAGTACATTACACATCTGACTATGCATCTGAAAATATCGTATCCCATCACACATGGCGCCATATCTTCTAAGACATCGCCCGAAATGCCACAATATCACCAATACCAATACCGTATCCCTCAGCAGAAATAGCCAAACATCTACCGTTCAACGTCACTCGGAGCCCTTGTAATCATACACGAGCCTGGCCTGCTTCCACTGATCTTTGTCCTTGGTCGAACGCACTATGATATGCCGGCAATGATACCTCTTCCCATCGAAGAGCTCGAACCCCCAAATCTAGAAGGCACTTATCAGCCAAGTCCTCTAACCCAAACCCCATCCCGCTCTCCCTTCTCCTCGAACCCCCAAAAAAGAAAAGAGAACCCACCTGCTCAGCCGTCCACTTGTTCTCCTCACTCTCCACCCAACTCTGCATGTGCTCCCCCTCCAAATCATCCCACCCCTTCTTCAAAAACTCATCTCCCTCCAAATCCCCTAGCTTCACCCACCGACTCCGGCCCCGCACTTTCCCGAAAATGGCGTCGGAATGGTCGCCGAATTCCCAGTTGAGGGTGCGCAGTTCTTCGGTCTTGGAGATGCCGCCCGTGGCGACTTGTTGGATGTCGATGTGGGTGAAGCCGCCTTCTTCGTATTGGGAGATGGTGAGGGTGACGGTGGCGAGGCGAATGGCTTTGCGGAGGAACCAGCCGATGTTTTGCTATGAGGGCAGGGCAGGGGGGGTTAGTGAGGGGTTTTGGAAAGGGGGGATGAGGACCTTTGGGAATTTTGGGATGGAGAAGGGAGAAGGGAGAAGGGAGAAGGGAGAATGTACGATTTGGAGGATTGCGTCAACGTCGTCCGAGAGCGTTTTGTTCTGGGAACATCTGTCAAGGTGGGGAAGGTCACGATGCGAGGCTTTACGGTACCATAACCCATACTCCATTGAGGTCTTTGATCGTTTTCTCGGGGGGCGCTGCCATTGTGGCTAGAGTACTCACGTACTGTATGATCAATTGGATGTTGTTGTTGTCAGTAGTGATTTCCGGCTATTTGTGTCTGCAATGGGAGATTTCTGGTTTTCGGAGTGAGGTCTTCTTATAGGCGAAGCTGATGGAATAAGAATAAGGCCCCTTCGCTCGGTCAATAAGCCTCATGCATGAGGGGGAGGGCATCATTCATTGTCAGGGGGGGTAAGGGTACCTAAGCGTCAAACACGCTCGATACGATACCTTCCCGCTCCCTTATCTTATCGAGCCTCGGTCCGAGATCTACTCGGTAAGGTAGGGCTGGACCCTGTGGCACGTGCTTGACACCTTTCCATCCACGGGTCGACCTTCCAACTTGTCGTAGCCTCGTACCCCCTTGCGACGTTCGCTCGGACAGTCAGCATATCACGTGTTCAGCTTCACATACTCGTATTCATTCGTCCCGTACTTGAAGAGTACATCTTACATCTTTGCTCATCTATATGTTGTTTCACTACCTACCACGCATTCGTGGATGCTCCACAGAATCCAGCCATAATTCAATCCGTGGGTCGTCATCGGGTTCCCAGCTGCTCATGCGTCCGCATTGTTCGAAAGCGACAAGCTCTCGAGTGTCCCGGTTCCAAACCACCTCCCTAATTCCTTCCGTCCACTGTGTCTTCCCCGCAGTGGTCCAATCATTTTCGAATTGTGCTTTTTCTCTTTTCAGCTTGCTAATTTCCTTGGTCATCCTCGATTGCATATCCTGAATATCCGGCTTTATTGCGGCATAGGTAAGGCCATGGGATTTTGCCTCCTTGACAACCTGTGTTTGTTCCAGGGCATAGCGATCGCGGATACTGTTCTCGAGACAGACTGGGCAGTCCGGTCGATTTTCAAGGCAATACTCATCGGCGACCCTCGGGGAAGCCCTAGTCTCTGCAAGACATCTACCTGGTTTCCCGAACCTGAAACCGGCTTCGCAGGGGTTGAGAGGGTAATATTGGTGTACGTGGCCGCAATCATAGTACATTACCAAACATAGCCGACACATTATGTTGATGGGGAGACTATAGTGAAGCTTCTGAAGAATGACTAGTCTAATGGTTGGTCCGAAGAAGGGGCGGTTGTCTGTTGGATAGGTGGGTAACGATGTGCAAACCTCGAGGGCAACCCTCTTCTTTTCATATGTACATTGGGGCATATCACTTCTTCTCTTTCAACCTTTTCTTTGTTTTAACAATGGCATTGTCACCATGTGTGATTGTGCTAGAGCATATGCAGTGTTGTGTTCTGCAGGAAAGTTTCACCAGTCATCCATGATCATTTATGTGCACCTTATGGCCGACTCATGCACTGTAAACAGTCTCCATATTAATTATCTAACCGAACAGAAGCAATGCGTTTTCCAAGAGCGTTCAATCCCACTGAATCTTCGCTCGCGCAATCATAAGCGTTCTCAAATCGGGAATTGACTTGCAATGCTCTGACCTCTTCGCTGCGGTTAAGTCTCAGTTCCATGACCACATTGTTCATCTCCTTATACGACAGGCCCAGTTGCTTTGCATCTCTAATGATTTCTGATTCTTGCCGTGCATAGTATTTCCGGATTTCCTGTATCATCTCCGATAGATAGATTTTGCGGCTGCCAAGCTTGATACAGTTGATGCAGTACGGGTGATCGAAGAGAGGTATGGTGTTGCCAATATCAGAAGAGGCCGTGGGCTCTGCGAGGCACTTGTTGAAAGCGTACGAGAAGCCAGCTTCGCACTGATTGACGGGTTCGTAACGATAAAAGTGCCCGCACTTCGAATGTCTTAATATGAATAGCCGGCACATGGCGTAGGCTCGAGCGGTATGGTTGACAGTGATTAGTGGCTTGGTTGATGCAGACAGTCTTTTTTGACGAAATCTCGAAAAGTTAGATCGACTGTTCGAATGTTATGATCTTCCGATTTCTAGGTCAAACAAGAAGAGAACTATTTCTTTATTATATATTTTCCTTTGATGGGCACAATGGTATTGTTAATATTGTTGAACGTGCTAAACCAGTCCTTGTCTTTGTTGTTGCTCTGATGGCTGGGATCTATACCGCAATATCCTTCTTCGACTTCTGAACATTTCAAGCACAATGAAATTGTCTTTCACACTTGTTCAGGTCTAGCCTCTGAATTTGGATATTGGGACTATGGACTTCTACAATTCCATTTCACTTATATCATCTCCATCGCCGTTCTAATTACTCTACTATCACGGGCTCCTAATCTCACATGCGTCTGTCTGTCTTTCGATTTGCTCAACATCTTGTAGTGTCATTCTTAATCCACTACTCGCTCTTACTTCCTGCTTGAGCTTCCATTCTAGACCGTTCCAATACCGAGATCTTGACATTATGACGTGGCCTAGCGTGTCTAATTCTGGCGGAACGAATACAGGGTCGCCTGAGTATACTCGGAATTCAGTGAACCCATGGACTCAAGTAAATCACAACGGAGATTTCGCACTGCGGACGGCAAACCCAACCCGCCTATGGACGGACCAGAAAGCCAGCAATAAGAACCTCTCAACACTACAACGAAGCATATCGAAAGGAACGCATGGAGCTGTTTGCCCAAGTGGTTGTATGCCTGAGATGCTGATGCCTGGAGAAATCCTACACTACATCCCCAACGCCGCCAGCAAGATCCCAGGCTACGAAGCTCTGGATTCCCATTACGTCCTCGTACTGGACGATTTATACAAGAATGACTCATACCGCTATAACAGCGACTGGTGCGCCTGCCTTGTAATATCCAGCCACCCCCCACCTGAACTCCACCACCACCCTCTTCGACCACGGACAGAACCGTGCCACAACCCGGAAAGCGCAACGCACTTGAGCACCACGCTGTGCGACCGCTTCCACGCTCTGAACTGCCCGCACATGCCTTACTGCACGCACGTCACGATGAATTCGAAATACGACCGCAAGTTCTGGCGCGCGTGGCACTGGTTCGCCGACACGCAGATCTCCCTCGAAGCGCCGAAAATGGTGCACAGAAGCAGCCTGCATGTTCTTCGTCCCCTGACTCCGAGTTTGGCGGTGCAGATGAGTGCTGACTCGCTGGAAACAGTGTATAGAACGATCACGGCGCACATGGCTTTGCAAGGGACTAATGCGTTTACGATCAACGACGCGACGGATAACGCCCTTGCTAGGAATGCCAATTTCACTTGGCCAGATCTGCTGGCCAGATGACCTTGGGTAGGTCTTTGAGGGGATAGCTTGCTTGGCTATTCCTGGATTTGGGTTTTTGGCTGGTTCGAATATATACCCCCCGGAAAAAGTTTTTGGAATATTCTTCTCAACGCTATTACTATATCTCAAAGCTTTGCTTGTTGAATTCCTGAAGTCCTTGTACAATGTATCTGAATAGTAGCCTATTTGCTCTTTTCCCACACGTCGGAGTGCATGGACCGAGTTCTGTAGATGATTTTTGAATAAGGTCTTTCTTCTCTGAATTAGGCAAACTGCGCAAGTAATCACAACCTTTCCCTCAGCCTGTGATATAATACCAAATACGGCTTACAATCTTTCCTACTTTTACGTTTCTCCATGCAATAACGACCTCTTCGTAGTGCCTTCTTATCTCATCCGTCTCCTCCCGATACAGCTCGTCAAAAGATCCACAATCCCCCAGACCCTCCCGTCCCTTGTTCTCAAGATAAGGAGAACACACATTCCACAACTATCCCGATCTACTCCTTCCACAACTGCAAAGCGCCCCTACACTGCAAATCCCTCTAAAACCTTCCATAGTAATTGCCTCGCCATTCCGATTTGCTTTTCCAGCCCCTATGTCATCCCTCTCTAAATTTAAAAAAATTGAAATAAAAAAAACCTACAATGAGACTTACGAAAGGACTTGGATTTGGCGGAGCAAACATCCTGCCTGGGCCTGGCATCTACCACGCATATCATCTTCGCTTTCCAAAGGATACTGGAGAAGAAGGATTGCTGGCAGAACATGATTCTACCTGTAAGGGAATAGTGGGTTAGGCTTGACCGATAGCGCCAAATGGCCGAAGCGACGATGCGTGTCAGACCACGTTCTCAATATATATAAAGATGTAGTCATATCGCTATGTGGCTGTGTCGCATGATACCACTAGTCACAGTGATTTTATTCATAGCTTGGCTGTGATGAAGGATCTCGAAATGGCGACCTTCCTCTTGGATAGATTGATTTTTGTTCTCGGTACTTCATCACTTCAAGGGCGTCTTCGACTTTATCTGAGATCTAACATGTTCTTTTGATGAAGTCATGTTACTTTAGAAACCTCATTCGTTGAATATCAGTCTCGATATTATACTGGTATTGCTGACGTTGCTTTCAAACTCAATCTTCAGACGTCGGTAGAGCATTTGACGTGACCTGATTCTGTATACCCAGGACTGCGGAGGATTTCAACTTCATAACAGCCCGAGAGGTCTTTCCACGTGCTTGCTTAGGCTATTCGGCATGTTGATAGTTTGACCAATTGAGGCTCGTTCCCGAGTAACTTACCAAGCGTCGTTACATATCTCCACCAGACCCACTCCCTCGAGGCATGTTTAGAAACAATGATGCTCACTTCTTTTAAGAGCTCCTCCAGGTGTCTTTGCATGCTATGTATGTTCCATCGCTCTTATATGAACCGAGGTCCAAAACACCTACCTTCTTAGACCGGCACACGAACCTGTACCTGAAGGAAAAGGCTTCTACTTGCTCTCTGAGCAAACAACGGTTTCCCTCTTCTTCTGTCTTCTGTTCAACAGACCAAGCGCGGTACGATGTCACTGCGCCGAATCTGTTCCGAAAGACTGCACATATGATTTTACCCCTTGATCGGATAATTAAGCTCCGCCCTATCGTCCCGCGACGCGGGTGACCAACGCGCGCGAGTAATTTGAGGGTCTGGTTAGCTGTGGGCGAGCCTGATTATGGAGTACCTGATACTGTACTTGCTTGTGAGAACCCAGAACACTACGTCTCTCTTCGCATGTCTACCTTGAAACCATCTTCGCGTCCTTTTCATGACTCACGATATCATTGTTCTTCCTACTCTCCACTGCTTCCCCCCTCCCGCGAAATGGTTGCTATCAGGCGACTGCAAATCCTTCTATGCATCAGCTACATACCCTCACTAGGTCCAAGAAACTACGCGAACATTTTACGAAGATCCTCGATGCCGCTCTACAAGGTCTTCTTACTCCTTAATCAGCTACCTGGAGGGTGTCATCTAACAATAGTGTTGATGAGTAAACTTCGGAACCAGACCAAATGGCTGGCTACCTACTGCCTACTGCCTGCAGTGCTGCATAGGTGAAGGCCCGAATCCAGTGCGCCTCGGATCTTAGAAAATGGTTAATACGACTATCACCCGCACCTGGTTGGCTTTTCGAAAGTTCAGCTGTGTGTCGAAGAAGTGGGAAGTCTTTAACTGGGGCCAAGGTTATTGGTTTTCACGACAGATTCGGAATGTAGCTTCTTTGCTGCCTCGGGCCGTCTTTGCTAGCGACGGATTGGCGAAGACAACAATTGTCCACTCCGGCCGATATCATTGATGTTGTGGTAACGCTCGCTACTGTGCCGTAATTCGTAAAGTCTGCGAATCGAGCTAAGAATGGTATGCTCCGTTCATAGGTAAGAAGATCTTGGGATGGCAAGGTAGGTCGCAGGCAGCTGAAACAACAGAAGCCTCATGTTCAGCGCCTTCTGCGGCACAGCTGCATGTGACCTTCCCAAAGCAGCAGAAGGATGGGTTCCCTGGACTCTGATGGGCTAGAAGTCGTCCCACAATCTGCGGATTGAGGTTGGGGGCAAGGCTGTGCATAATGCATGCTCCGTTGATCAAATAAGTTCATCGATCCACCGATCGAGTCAAAGTTTCTTTACTACCTATGGTATTGGGTATTATAACAGAGAAAGCAGAACGACATATTCCGAGGTCAGAAAGCATTCTGCTACTGCGGACGAGGCGAGGGCTGCAATAGGCTCACTCAAGACACCAATGTTTTTATGAACGCACAACGCCCGTTGAGCATTGATTCAAATCACACTAACTTGGGAACACCCCCCGCCCAAAGCGCTGCCCGCTTCTTTGACGATCAGCTTGAACAAGGAGAGACGCGGCGGTTTTCTTGTAAAATCCACGAAGAAGTGGGTATTTCATCTCTTTACGAATTGAAAACGTCATGATTTGCTGTTCAGTACAACGGCTGAGCAATACCCAGTACCTTTGCGCATCATCTTCCAGTGTCATTCAAATGGCCAATGCCACTGATCCTCCGATACCGTACAGTAATCAGGCGAACGGCGACACAGAGCAAGAAAGGTCAAAGAATCACGAAGTCGTGCGATCGTTCCGACCCACCACCGAGGAAAGAATGGAACCGGATACTTTGTTGAAAGCGAGAGCCTCGACTCGAGATCTGAAAGAAAGCGATGAACCTACAAGCGTCGGCCCAGCACTCGAAGGGAAAATGGTAAGAATCGAGGGGGGTTCCCTTAGCGAATCAGCCGACGCTGCTCTCCATCTCAAAATACCCTGCAACCATGGCAGCGGGCCAAGTACGACTCATGACCAACGTATCCATACTGAGAAGACCTTTCATGCGAGGAAGATGGTCTGCGACCCGAGCAAAGAGTCGCTTGATGAGACCTCTGCTCCATCGCAAATACCCATTCCATTGGTAACCTTTGGAGTCCAAAACGACGGCTCTCCTTCTTTTTTGGCTGTGAGTGCGGACTGGTTCTGCCACGAGAAGCGTGCTATGAGTAGCCACCGCGAGCATTCAATTAGTGCGGAGAATAAGTCAATACTCGGTTTTTTGACCATCAAAGGAGAAGGAGAAATTGACCAGAGGAACGACATGGAAGTCAAAAATGTTAAGTTTATCTTGGACGTCAAACATGAATCGAAAAAGGAAACGTCTTCAAGGACTAAAAGTCTGTGGCCCGGCCCCTACAAGCATGATGCAGCAATCGGTCAAGCCGACGTTGCCCAGATGAGCACAGCAGCCAAAGATCCGTCTTCTCTGAGTTGTGACAGTCTCGCAAAAAAGTTTGATATTGACCTTACTGTGGTCAAGCCTACATGCGTTGGATTGACCAAAAAAGGATCTAGGTGCAAGTGCAGCATATCAAAGTCGAATTGGAAAAACGTCCATGCAATTCTATATCGTCTTGTTGGCTTTGATCCTTGTTATGAGACAGGGGTATATGCAAAGAAACTCAAGCTGTTGGCCTGTCTCATACTTTGCCAGCGTAACCACCAAGACCGAGCGATAGATCTGGCGGAAGCCTGGGAAAGCTCGCTTTCTGGTTCTGTTCAGGGTATCAACGAATCGAAATTACCGGATAGGGATCTCCGATCTCACACTTCGACAGTCGAAGTGAAACAGGAACTTAGGGTGAAACAGATCTCAGGAACCGTAGATGATTTGGAGCTCTCAACGAAACGCCCGGTGGACATCGAATTCAGTCCTCAGAGGAATCGCGGGATAGAGACAATTATTCGAAGTCTTGTGCCATATGACGCAAAGATCAAGAACAAGATCGATACAGTGAGTTTGATTAAAGGCGTCATGATGAAAGATCTCTCGCCACGGGACATAGCTAAAGATGGGTTCATTTACATATACTGGTTCCCGGTGAATTTTGGGCATATAAAGATAGGCGTCACAACGCGCAGTATAGAGCTTCGCCTTCGGGAATGGAAAAAGCAATGCGGCCACGAACCAGAATTAGTGTATCCCAAATCACCAGAGGACAGGCAGCGAATACCCCACGTCTTTCGGGTTGAAGCAATAGTTCAGGCGGAGCTTCGGGAATTTCGGAGGAGGGAATTGAAGTGCAAAACCTGCTATCGAGCCCACAAAGAGTGGTTTGAGAAATCAACACCAGCTGCCATCAAGGCTGTCAAGATGTGGTCAGCGTGGATGCGGACAGAGCCTTACGAACCGAGCGGGCGACTCAAGGACGAACACAAGCAGGATCTTCGAAATCTCCGTATGATTGTGCCGGATGCTGAAGCTCGCAGTCCATCTCCACGTCCAAAGCAAAGGATCAGACAGCCTCGTTCGGACAGGATTGACTCTCGCTTCCGTTCCCACTCTGAGCAGCCCAGGCGCCGTAGTTCACGACTTCGGACGAGAGGAGAAGCTGAGCTTAGTGGGAAGTGATAATACCAGCAAAGCGAACAATCGGCGGTCTGCCTGGTCATGGCTAGCTAAATTAAGATGGAAATGACAAACTGAACCACACCAGCGCGATGCAGAAGGCTATATAAAGACGAGACTAATGATTGCGAGTCTAAAAGCGTGGGATGAAAGGTAGGAAAGGATCGTTCCAAGTAGCCTGTCAATTATGGAATTCAGCATCGTTTTTTCCAAATACACCGCAATCTGCACTGGGTTTTCTAGCTTCGCACATGTTGTAAATTTCAATACTCATGGATTCTTATCACTGTCAACTATACTACACACCTCGAGCATGACAAGAGCTCTCAACTGCCAACCTCCTTGTCAATGCCACGATTTTCTTATACAATTCTCGATTTCACGATTTCCAGAAATATCTCTACATTACCTTAGTCCTTCGGTTCAGATGAAACAATATACACAATGTACCACATATACATATTTCTGAACCACCCACAACCCAAACACCCCTTTTCAACCCTGATCTCTGCCTCACCCACCCTCCTCCAACCAGCGCAAAACTCGCATACCTCATCACCACAAAATCGCCCGCCGCAGCTCTCCCACCGTCGACTAATCCCCCCCCCCCCAACCCCATCCTTCCTCCCCCTCCCTACCACATCCTCATCCCCAAATCTCGCCACCATCTCCAGCGCCCCCACTTCCACCACAAGCCAGCAGCAAACAGGTCGCGCTGGCCTTTCGCACGGAAGATTGAGCGTCTGAAAAAAAACCAAACAAAGGATGCATGGCAAACAACAACGTCCCAACGCAGGAGGTTCTACACAGTAGCCAGCAATGCAACACGGCCCTAGACTTATTCCCCCAAAAAATTTCCTTTTGACCGTCTAATAGGTAATCTACACGACCCATAAAAACCTAAAACCTAGCCATCTAAACCACTGCTTCCCACCCAGAAATCCGAGTTTGGGGGAGCTGGTTTTGGGTGGGTGGCTGGTTTGGGTTTGGGTGGGATGGTGTTTGTACAGCGGTAGCTTGTTGTCTTCCTCACCTTCACCGCCCCCGGAGCCTCCAACAACCCCCTCCCCCCCCGGGACCAACCGCTCCAACCGCTCCAACTCACCGTTCTCCGCTTGTCACCGTACTTCCACAGCGTCCGCCAGCGTAGCAATGCTCTCGCAATTATCGAATTCGGTTCCCTTGACCCCATGCATGCCTCTCCCGCCTGCTCTATTGGCCGGCCCGTTGGAAAATTACCGTTTCAGAGGTGGTAACAGCATCTATCAACCTCAGCCCCAGGTTATGACCCCTACTGCCTGCCCGCCCCCTGCACCTGCCCTAGCAGCCCCTCCAACCACCCCCTCCCCTTACCCTTACCCACGCCCTCTTCCCTCGCCGCCCCACCAGCCTGACCCATGAAGAATTGCTTCAACGGCTCTACGCTATCCACGGCCCTCAACCCCAAACCTCTCAACCCAACCACCGGCCCCGACCTCACAGAATAAAGCCAATGCAACTTATCCACCACCCCCAGCATGCGATTGTTACCAACCCACCTCTCCGCATTATACCGCTCGA
>JAABUL010007379.1_pt1 | contig 11897 bp, 12 predicted proteins | sample 5559151 | NCBI WGS metagenome assembly JAABUL01 (sample SAMN10711876, study PRJNA513368) | rock metagenome | isolation source: Antarctica rocks | place: Antarctica: Victoria Land, Pudding Butte sud | reverse complement strand
GTTGCTAGTTATTGGTCAGGATAAAGGTAGAGCAAATTAACTCTCTTCAAGTATCACGCTAGTAGCTATCATTTAGGGTATGGTTTAATGCATCTAGCGGCAGGGTGACACTTTTATTAAAGGTCAGAAGCCTCAAGTCTTTGTTTGGTGACCATTTGAGGTTTTGGGACTTGAGTGGAAGTGTGACCCTGGGTTAAATCATGACCTATTTATATTGTGTTATCAATTCATCAATATATGCACTGTACTGGTCTGCTAATACTTTGCTGTGGAGTACCACTAGATTCTCAGCATTTTGGGTGGCATTTCGAGATAAATTAAAACTGCCTGTGATGACAGCGTTGTCACACACTACGATCTTATTGTGCATGAAATTATGCTTCCCTTCAGCTTTGTAAGCAACTGATTTTTTCGCTACTAGATGACTAGCTACCTCTTGAAATGTTTGAACGATTCCACCACTTTTAGGAGAGTTCTGCCACTTCTTGACTATTTGTGACATTTGCGTCCCGTCATAAATCCCATTAATTTTCTCAACTTGCTTGTGGTGCAGTGCATCATCTATAGCCCCCAAAATGGCATGAGAGGTGAGGACCATTGAGGCAATTTTAATCCGACTTTGAGCTGAACTAATTAGACTAGCAATTTGATGATCAATAGTCTTCCCTTCACCCGGTGCAAATGCCACATCAATTGCTGTTTGACCAACGTACACAGTACCCGTATCGTTGACTCCAGTAGTCTTGATGTTACCACTGACCCACAATTCTTGAAAATCAGTCTCGTAAAAGGCGCAGAGTTCGGGTGAGGGAATTTGGAGGATGTTGTTTTCTTGATAAGTCCAAGCATCGTCAGTGAAATTAGCTGAGCCAGTCCACAAGGTAGCTCCACGGGTATTCACGTCGCGGATAATGTACTTGTTATGCATCAACTTCGAGCCAGCAATGCTCTGAATTTGAACTTTACTGTCTTGGAACACTTGTTCCAGAAAAGCCTTTGTCCCCTTTGGTGCTGGGTCGCCTCCAGAACCAATGAAGGGTTCAAAGTCTTGAGCATTAGGTTTTCCGTGGTCGAAAGCAATTTGCACTTCGATTCCAGCATCGGCTCTGCCTTTAAGTGCTTCAATTACAGGAGCAAGTAGTTCTGGCTGCTGCAAACGAAAATCGTAGATGGCAATATGCAAGCTAGATTTAGCATCATTAATAAACTTAGCTAACTTGCTGGCGATCTGGCTTGGTTGCTTCTGTTGTCCGCCATTGTCTAGGTCTCTCAAAAAGGTCACATCGAGCGGCATAGATTTGTTTCCTTTCGTTTGGGTAACTTCTTGAGAAAGTTGAGCTAGTCAAATCCGGGTAACATTCAAAACTGCACTCATTAAACCAGCCTCTAAATATAAATAGCTCTACTAAAAAAAACTAATGTCAAATGGAAAATTCAGAGTCTAGTCTAGCATCGAAAATACCAGAACTCATTTATAGTTATAAATTTTGCTGGCTTTGCCACATAGTCAATTGTTAAGAAATTAAACGTTTTGCATAAAAGAGACAAGGCTGCCCTAGTAACTATTTCATCGCTTAAAATTATGAGTTTTTTAACTTGCAGATGCAACAAAATAGAGAATGCAATCAACTCATTAAAGGTTAAGATAGAATTAAGAAGCTAGAGCCCTTTAGAAGCGGTCTGTAAATTAATATTAAGAAGTCTTCAAGCATAAGTTTAGGAGACAGTATAAAAAAACCGGAAAAACTATCACGGTCTTAATGCACCGAATTCCTCGTTCTACAAGGTTTATAGAGCCCTTCGCATTCCTTTATCAACAACTTCTTAGAGTCTGGTTAATGTTCCCCTTTTGTTCCTAAGGGAGCGGGAATTGATGGATTGCGTCTAGTTAAACCCAGCAGGATAGGGTAAGTGTACTACTGGGTTTAACCGTACCATCAATCTGACAAGAGAAGAGTTTCTCACTACCTCGGCTAATCCGTACAACTATGCTTGAGTCGCGTGCTTGGTGGCATGTTGCTTTGCCGCTTCTTCTGCATGATGTGTCGCGTGAAGGTGATGTCCGTGAGCCAGATGTGCGTGATGGCTACCCTTCTCATCATTACCTGAGGTGTGCTGTTTAGCTGCCTCACGATGATGTTTTGCCGCATGTTCGTGATGCTCAGCAGCTTTTTGATGATGCTCAGCCACTTGTTGGTGGTCAGCACTCTGTTGTGACGTTCCCTGTGGTGTAACCATAATAATCAATCTTCTTTGCGAAAATTTGCTAGATTCAATACAGATTATCAGCGCATGAGTTCAATTTAATCTCTTCCCTTGGCTTTAACTTCAATTTTCATTACAAAGATTTACAAGAAGATGGGTTGTGTTGCAAAAGTTAGTTAAGGAGAGAAAACTCCTCCTTGAAGGGAAGTAGCTATGCAACCACTCCCAAGATTTCTGCAATAAACTTTGCCCGTTCTCTGACTGCTCCTTTTTCTACGCCAGTTGCTACAACGGAGCGGCTCCGGCTCCGCTCCGCCTCCGGGGAACCTCCGCAAAGCACTGGCTCTACTTTTGCCACTTGTCCCTTTCTCAGCATGTTCATAATTTCGTTACCCTTGAGCGTTGTCGCGCTGTGTTAAACGAGCCGAATCCCATGCCAGGTTTGACTAATCTTTTGCTCCTTCAGTCTCTTATCCTACCATCTGCCGACAAGCGTTTTTGCCACATAACCCCCACACTCGCAATCTCAATAAACTACAGCTTGGAATTCTTTTCCATCTCAGCTCTACAAGCTGGACATCGCTTTGTGAACAGAGGATGAGTTGCTAATGATTGTAGTTGCTCTACCGCTATCTGGTGTTGTTGAGGTTCAACGAATGGATGCCCACCATGAGTAGGCGACGAACGGATACATTTGTTCTGGCAGTCCGAGGAAATCATCAAACAGTTTCCCCTCAAGTTCCGGGTCAGTCACGAAGTCTGAACGAGTATCACTTTCAACTCTAGGGTCAGTTACGAAATCTGGACAAGTATCACTTTCAACTCCAGTCGGGTGAACTGCACAAACTAGGCGATAGTCATGAGCGCTGTAGAGACAGCGCTCGCATTCAGGTAGTCTAGGCATCAGTGCGACCGCTCCTCTCAAAAGCGACCTCGACAGCAATCCTATGATATCCCAATCCTTCAAGTCACATTCCTTAATTTTATCTATAGCCCAAACAACAATCTTGCTATATAAGCGTTTGACTTTGTTTGTATGTCTACAAAGTAACATACTTGAGTCTTGGTGAGAATGGGATGCTAGAGCGCGGAACGCACTCTTGTTCCATCGCGATTCGCCACTCCTTGAAGTTTGAATCACGGCGCTTGGTTGGTAAGGCATTACTATACTGCCAACAACCCACCAACAGCCAAGCTGGGGTTGAGCAACGCACAGAAAGTCGGAATTACCTTGGTTGGAGCTGCGGCACTTTACTATCTCTATAGACAGCATCAGAATAAGAAAGGGTCAGGAAAAGAAGGGCAATATTACCAATCCAAGAATGGAGGAATTTATTACCGCGATCAAAAAGGTCGCCCTGTATATGTCAAGCCACCAAGTCAACCAATTCAAGTTCAAGTGCCACAGTCAGAGGCCGAACAGTACGGTCAATATCAGGGATATAATGGCAGCAATACAGGTCGCAGTTTGGGTGCCACAGGTTCCCAGTAAGTTGATTCACAAGCATTAATCAGATCGAGACGTAGTTAAGCTTTCCGCTCCAAAAAACGAAGCTGTCAGCTATTTACATCTTTCCAAGTGTTACAGCACAAATGTAGAAAGGAGAGCGATTGTGGTAGACGAGTTTTTACGAAGAGCGAAGGATGCCATCCTTGGCGGTAATGATGCTCCACAAGACACCGCCAACGACGAGCGGCAAGTTCGTCCAGCTAGCGAAGACCCATCCGGCGATCCAGCCGACCAGCAATTTGGTAACATCCGCCCAGCTAGTGAAGACCCATCTGGCGATCCAGCCGACCAGCAGTTCGGCAACGTCCGTCCAGCTAGCGAAGACCCACACGGTGACCCGGCAGACCAGTAAAATCGGCAAATCTCAGCCCCTTTGCTTAAGCTAGAAGTCAATCGGAAATTCACCAGGGTAGGTGCACCTGCCACCTGCCTAGCCCCTGGCACTTAAATGCCAATGTGCTGCTCCCGAAATTTCGTTACAAACCTTCGTCGGCAAGGGTTCCGTGCGTGAATGTCGAGGGGTTAAAATAGCAATGGAACAATAAGACACCCACCTGATGTTCAGTTTGATGGACAGTCTAGGTAGAAGTGGTTATAGGTAAAGCTTTTGACGATGACATCTTGCGAGTCTAGCATTGCCACTAACTAGTTAAAATGAAACCACAACGACGGAGACCTGGTAAAAAACGTGGCGCTTGGCGGTCAGTGCTGGAACTAGCACCCGACAAGGCTCCTGAAGGCAATCAACTTTGCTGTTCACCAAACTAAACACCAAGCGTGGTGTTTTCTGGTCGAATGCTGCTTATACTACCTATGCAGCTATTCTGAGCGAGTCAGATTGAGTCCAGCGACATCATGATTCGGTGCTGATGTCTTGAAAAAAAAGCTGTGTCCGAAAAAATAAGTACCCAACAAAGCAACCATGATTGACATCATCCAGAGATGGCGATTTTTGGCGAGAGCAGCGATCGCCGACAGAGCTACAGCAATTTGCAAGATAGCGACGGAATAGGAATAGCCGTGATGCTGTTCAATCAACTGCTCTGCTGCTTTGGAGTACTGTTGTGACAATTTCTCATCGCTCCTGGCCTGCTGGGAAATAAATTGCTGCTCTTTCTTGTAGCGCTCAATTCCTTGACCAATGTCCGCAGGAACTGGCTTACCTAAAGAAGCCAGCAGCGATTTTTGCGACTCAAGAATGGTAGCTTTGATGCCCTTCGCTTGATAGTAAGCCCACTGATCTGAAGCCCGATTGTATGCAGCAACAGCATCATTCTTCTGACTCAAAGCCATTGTTGATCGTCGCCCCTGATTCGAGACCTGCAATAGCAGCTATGACAGCGACAATTGCTGTGGAAAAAGAAACTTGTTTGAAAAAGCTACTTTCCTCTTTTTTCTCTTTGCTAGTTTCTTCAAACTCCTCGATTAACGTTTTACTTTCGGTTTCTTCCGGCATAGTATCTCCTTAATTTAGGCGGTTGAAGCCAAGGAGGGTTTTTTTGTACAACCCCTCGAAAAGGGGGAATGAGGAAATTTCTCAACGAAGAATTGGGCTAACTTGGAGCAGTTGGAGCCTGTGACCTTGTTTAATCGCGCAAATGTTTGATGTCTACTAAGTTCTAAGAGTTTTTGAGAATTACAAGAGTGAGACACATATTGAGACACACTTCAGTCATGTCTCAGAAAGTGTACATTTTGAGACATGCATGTGGAAAAAGCTTGACTGACAACAACTTGAAGGTAATGATGCCAAATCTCATTTTTCCGATTCCCCCTTTTCGGGGGTTTATACAAAAAACCCCATTTTATAGATATCGGACAATAAAGCCCTCTGTAATTATGAAAGTGGAACTAGTTATTGATTGAAATTGCTTGTTAGCTGAGTGACGCATACTCGTTATTCGTTACAAGACCATAACTTTGTGCGGACTCCAACGAAATATCTGGAAGATTACGAAGCATTCCATCCCATGTCGCCTGCGCTTGCAACGCTTCTACGATCATCTGAAGTGGTTCGGCAAGAATTGACTGAAAATCTGCCTCTTCAGGGAACTGAGTCTTATATGCCAACTGTTCTTGGGGCGGATTGAATTGAGCGTTGACTCCTTCTTTGTTACCTCTCGCATCAATCCGATACCAACCACTCTCAGGTAGATAGATGGCATTCAACCCGTGCAGGCTATAAGGTGCGCCTTTATCATCAATACTCAATCTCTGATAGCAGAATCCGGCTGGAATTTGGTTTGCCCGTAGTAATGCGGCTAGCAAATGGCTCTTAGCGTAGCAGTAACCTGTTTTGTATTTAAGAACATCAGAAGCGCGACAGGTTACAGGATTCATCTGATAGTCAAAACTGTGGCAAATTTCATCCCGCACCCACTCGAAGCAAGCTTTGGCGATCGCCGCTGGTGTTTCAGGCTCTGATGCAATTTGTTGGGCAAGCTCAATGATTTCAGCATCCTGCCAATTTATCACTTCACTAACCCTCAAATATTCTTCCATGACAACTACTAAAAAGGCTACAAGCCCAATCTTAAGCTACTTGTTGTGGCTTGCAAACATAAATACCCTGGCTTGCAAATGAGGCGATTCCTGGCTCAAGTTAGGCTGCAACTGAAACTACGCTTCGGCTCAAGTTAAGGCTCTTGTCAGATTTTGATACTGGTGGCGAAATATTGCTTAACTTACTGATTGAGCCATGAGCTTGGCAAACTGTGAAGTTCGCGTGGTGGTTTGTGGCACTCCAGACAACCAGTGGAAGATGCGCTTAAAGTTGATGGCAGTTGCCGTCATCAAGTGTTGCAGATGGGTTTTAGCTAACCCAATATACCGAGCGCGGCGTAGCCGATAAGCACGAATCCCAACAGAGGAGCGTTCCTTCAATTCCAGCCCGTCGAGCATAGTCTGCCTGATAGTCAGCAGTCATAGCTTGTTGTCGGGCAGCTTGCAATGCTTTATAAAGAGTTGGTGATCGTTCCCTCAACTCGGTAGATACAAAGTGCTGCTGTCGTTCGAGCGGGTGACGACAATCTAGCTCAAAACCCAATCGCCGCTACAGCCTTCCGCCTCTGCTCTGGCGTGACTTCTAAATACCTCTGCAATGTACTTAGATCGTTGTGCCCTGATATCTCCTGGATGTGCCGTAGAGGTATGCCAGCACTGCACATCATCGTTAGCGCCGTCCGTCTGAAGCTGTGGGTACTGACTCCCACTAGCCCAACTCTGGCACAAGCATCACGTAGCAGCTTATCTGCCATGAAGCGAGTTAGCACAGTACCAGGGCGACCACCAGGGAACAAAGGACCAGGCTTGATTTGATACACCTTAAGTAGTTGGGCTAGTCCTGGTTGAATGTCCACAACGCGAGTTTTTAACTTGCCTTTGGTTGTAGACTTCCTGAACGTCAATGCACCACCTTTGATATCATTGGTCATAAGTGCCAACGCTTCACTTATCCGACAACCTGTGAATAAACAGATGCCAAAGAGAGCGCGATCGCGTTCCGTTGTGAATCCATCATCAAATAGTTGCCTCAGCTCATCCGAGGTGAGAATCTTCCCTTGCCCATTACCTGCTACTTTCATTGGCTAAATCTGTGTCAGACCACCAGATTACACGAAATAGCCATTATGTGGAATCTAGTTCTGATGAAAATCGGTCTGCCAAAAACACGCCCCCCTATTTGGCTTAATGCTAGGGAAGCTGTTATGTACTGCAAAGTAGTCTAACTTTACCTAAAACGGCAGATTGTAGTATGGTCCTGACATGCCTCAAACCCTAATGATCTCGTAGAAAGGCTATTTAACAATGCCCTTGTTTGGAACTAAGTAGGTAAAGTTGATTCGCCAAAAATCTATGGCTAAAATGCCTGCTATTCACTACTTTCAGCTTACTTTGCAGTACATAACAGCTTCCCTAGCACTACCCCTACATGTTTAAGAGCAAGACAACTGATTTAGAACATGACCTTATTTCATATAGATGTTAATTGATCAACAGGTTGACGACATTTCCTGCAATACCATACTTTGAATAAAATAATACCTAGTTAATTGACTGCTTACTGGTATTGACATATGCAATCAATTTAAAAGATCCTTTACGTAGCCTTTATCAAAGCTATTAAATTATGAAGTTTATGTAAAGACTTGCTGATTCAACTTGCTTAAAATTCGATTTAAGTTAGTATTTAGTCAGTTTATGCCCACTTAAATTAATAACATTACGTTCTACTAAGTGGAGTAAGGTAAATAGATGGTAAATTTCTGAAGTTCTCGAATTTGTTCTGGGAATATAGTGCAAAACTTGTTATGAGCAATCCTGAGTTTTTTCAATTTTTAAGACATTTACTACTAACTTAATTGCATAGGATTAGTAATTATATGCTCGGTAAACAATCAAGCACTAAAGACTACCAAGTTAAGCAGTATTCGTTGCTGAATGATAATGATCTTAAGGGATTAGCTGTACAAAGGACCAATTTAGTTGGACGAATAGCACTCTATAGTCTCACCGTCTTTATGCTCAGTTGTCCTTTAACTATTCTGGCTGCCTGCCTCTGGCTTTTTGCTTCATTGACACAGTATGCTTGGTTCTTGATACTTTACCGCACACTAGTAGCATTCACGCTTAGTTCCATCCTGGCGTTGTTTTTTGTTCTATTCATCCTGTACCGATTCTTAGTACCACAGCGGGAACTCCATTATCTTAATCTTACTAACGCCAAAGTACATGTCTGCCTAACTGCCTATAATGACGAAATCTGTATTGGGGATGCAGTCAAGGAGTTTAAAAGTAACCCACTAGTTAATAAAGTTATTGTTGTCGAGAATAACTCTAGAGACAATACCTATCAAGCTGCCGTCGTGAGCGGTGCTGATGCCGTCGTAACAGAGACAGCTAAAGGATACGGTGCTTGCTGTATGCGAGCTCTAGCCGAAGGTGCCGAGGGACTGGATGACGATGACATTGTGGTTCTTTGTGAAGGAGACATGACCTTCTCTGGCAATGATATTAACAAGTTTATAGCCTATACAGAAAACTGCGATCTTGTGTTGGGGACTCGGGCAACGCAAGAGCTGCGAGCCATGAAGACTCAGATGGACTGGCTGATCAATCCAGCAAATCAAGTTGTAGCCAAAATGATCCAAACCCGCTTTTGGGGTACACGACTCACAGATGTTGGCTGCACATACCGAGCAATACGTGTAGGTGCTTATCGTCGTTTAGCGTCTCACCTCAAAGTCCGAGGCAATCATTTCTCTCCCCATATGTTTATTGAAGCTTTAAAGATGCGGATGCGTGTTATCGAAATTCCTGTGGTGTTTCAAGCGCGTGCTGGTGAGTCAAAAGGAGTCGGCTCCAACAAAATCAAAGCTGCGAGGGTAGCGCTGCGCATGTTAAAGCTACTTTATGCAGCATAGAATACTAGCCTACTCAGCCACTTGTGCTGTTGTGCTAATCTTACTGGCAATTGGTAGTTCTTTACCTATTAACGCCATGCAATTTAACATTTAGGATATCCATGATTAACTACGCCTTTTTCGTCTTTCTCATTCTAGTTTCAGTAATTTTGAATACAGGTGGTCAAACCCTTTTAAAGCTTGGAGCTGGTCAAAATCCAGTAAACCCTTATTTGCTGAGTGGTCTTTTAGCTTACGCACTAAGTACTATATTTTACGTTTTGGTTTTAGGTAAACTCAACTTGTCTCTAGCATATCCAGTTGTGATAGGACTAACTATTACTGCAACAACTATATCAAGTGTAGTTATCCTTAAAGAACAAGTTCCTACCTCTCATTGGGTAGGGATCGGATTAATATTAAGTGGTATTTCTGCGCTTGCTTCTTTCAGAGGTTCTTAACGAGGTTTATCTTAATAGTGCGGACAAGTAAAATCTCTTAAGAAAATAAAGATAAGTGTGCTAACTCAATTTTTAATTCTGAGGTAGAAGTTAGAGGAAAATTGTATTGAACGAATAAGTTAAAGTTCGTGCAAGTCCAGTTGTAAAGCAATGTCTTCAGTATAGTTTGAGTTAATTTTCGTTTGCCGTAATATTTCCCAGCATAATTACTTTTCAATAATTGTATTCTTATGAAGCAAAGTTCATCTCGTTTCATGTTTGTTAACCAGGCACTAACTCCTGACATAGCTAATATTCTAATAATTATTGTCATTTGGATTATGATGGAAGTTATTATAGGTCCTTATGGTGATTTTCCACTTAATGATGATTGGGTTTACGGATTATCCGTAAGCTCAATTCTCAGTAAAGGGGATTTTCAACTTTTTGATAGTACGACAAATCTAGTTTCTCAAGTTTTTTGGGGGGCATTATTTTGCCTGCCGTTTGGTTTTTCTTTCAATGTACTTCGTATCTCATGTCTGGTCCTAGGAATAATAGGTATCATCACAACATATATTATTTTTAGAGAAATAAAAGTTCCACCTAGAATTTCTCTAATTGGAGCCTTAGTTATTGCGGTTAATCCAATATATGTTAACCTTTCTAATACTTTCATGACAGATATACCTTTTTTTACGCTTACTGCTATATCTATTTATCTTTTAATAAGAGGACTTGAACATGATTCAAAAATTGAAGTTACTATTGGTCATGTAATTGCTTATGTAGCATTGCTTATTCGTCAACTTGGCTTAGCTATTTCTATCGCATTTGGAGTAGGATTTTTGATCAAAAAGGGGTTAAGTGTACAAAATTTTATCAAAGCTTTTATCCCAACACTAATAGGTATCGCTATACAACTTTTTTATCAGGGATGGTTAAAGGCGACAATGCGATTGATTCCACATCATGATCTTATGCTTCGTGAAGCAATGGGATTTATTCATAGTGGAAAATCTCATATCGCTTTTAAATTCATAGAAGTTTCATTTGTCGCTATAATATACTTAGGATTATTTATATTTCCTTTATTAATAGTATTATTTTTTATAAAATACAAGGAACTTTCTTCTGTACAAAAGATCTATAGCCTTTTATTTTCGTCATTTATTTCAGTTGTCATAGTTTCAATCATGGTTTCAAAGAATGTACTGATGCCATTGGGGGAAAATATAATCTACAACTGTGGACTTGGTCCTGTAACCCTACGAGATACCTATTTGTTGAGGCTCCCACATCTACCAGTCGCTCCCAAAATATTTTGGTTAATACCAACAACTATAGGTGTAATTGGAGCTACTTTATTACTTCAGTATTTCTTTTTTGCACTGCAAGTTTTCTGGCAAAATCGAAAATTTGAGCTAGATAGGAAGTGGATAATAGTATTTGTTACCTCTGCTATTCTTATTTACTTTATACCTCTTGTTACTGTAAATCATATTTTCGATAGATATTATCTTCCTTTGCTATTATTACTGATGCTACTTGTTTCAGTAACAAATACAAATATTAATAAATGGAACATAAGTAACAGCTCTGTATCTATTGCTTTAGTAACAATCCTGCTCTACGGAATATTTTCTACCGGAGCAACTCACGACTATTTTTCTTGGAATAGAGCTCGGTGGCAAGCTTTAAATGATTTGACAAAAGAATTGAAAATCTCACCTAGAGATATAGATGGTGGATACGAATTTAATGGCTTCTATTTATATGATTCTAACTATAAACCAAGCTCTGGCAAAGATTGGTGGGTGATCGGAAATGATTATATCATCTCTTTTGGACCTATGAACGGTTACAAAGAAGTGGGACAATATAAATTTCAAAGATGGATTCCCTTTGGGCAAGGAGATGTTTTTGTTTTACGCAAAATTGGTTAGCGCGTACAATAATTAGAGTTCTTGCATAAGTGAGAGATGTGGTAGAAGTGGTAGGTTCATAGAAGCCAAATAGGGGGAAAAGTAGCGAGGCTGTCACCAGCCGCCATGTAAAGCTGGAAAATCTTTCCCAGAAAGGGTTTCAGAAAAATTTGTTGCATTTAAAGTGGGAAGAACTCCTTTGAACCTTGAAATCATTGCTGCATAAGATTTGCAGAGAATTCAGGACCCCAAAATAGAGGTGTTTTCAATTTTTTGTGGGACCTCTACTGGGGGTTTTTGCACAACCCCTCAAAAAGGTATAGTCCACAATGAGACATTCGAGACTCACCTCATAGGAATCCTTGCCAACTGCTGAATGATCGCTCTCATATCAATGAGTTCAGGCTGTTTACCG
>JAABUL010007378.1_pt1 | contig 11898 bp, 1 predicted proteins | sample 5559151 | NCBI WGS metagenome assembly JAABUL01 (sample SAMN10711876, study PRJNA513368) | rock metagenome | isolation source: Antarctica rocks | place: Antarctica: Victoria Land, Pudding Butte sud | reverse complement strand
AATAAATTTTTGAAAAATAATAATAATAACGCGTAATAATACCTCTTCTTAAAGTATTATCTTATAATATACTATTATAGCTATTATCTAATATTAAAATAAATGACGTCATCGTATAAGATACCTATTATTATATTAAAAAATATAATTTTAAGGGAGAAGAACCTAAATTATATATATAAGTATATTATTATACTCCGCTTAGACTTTTATAATATCGCGTTAATAATAGGTTAAAAGGAAGCTAATAAGATATTAATAAACCTCTTTAAGTATTTAAAAATATCTTATAATAATCTTATTAAGAAGCTATTAAAATAACCTTAACTATAAGACTTATTAATATATATCTCCTTTAGATTTAACTACCTTTAAATATAGATATATAAATAATTCCTTAATAATATATATTCTTTAGAAAGTCTATTATAAGGCTAGTAACCTATTAATCTACTAGACCCCTTATAATAATAGATTACTTTAGAGACTAATTATAAAATATTAAAATATTAACTATTAATAAAGATATCTAATAGCTTAATTAAAGCTAAGTATTATAACCTTAATAATAAGATTATTTATAATAGAAGTAAGAAAGTAGTTACTATTAATATCTTAATTTCCCTAATACCCTTAAATTACTCTTATAAAGGGAGTAGCTTATAAATATTAGTCCTAGTTAGTACTAGCTGAAGAGTAGAGATATAGAGATATATATATATTATAAATAGGAGATTAAAGCTCTTTAAAAGGATATATATTAATATTATATCTTTAGTATTCTTATATAAATTTAATAACTTACCTTTAAAGTAATTATAAGTTTAATATAAATTAAGGGGATAATCCTTAATAATAATTATTAATAAAAGTAGGCGTTTATAAAGAAACTTTATATAATAAATACCTTCCTCCTAAGCTTTAAAGGCCTAAAGGATATAACTTATATAAGATAATTAAAAGAGTTATTAAGTATTAATAAGAAATATATATTAATAATTATTAAATTTACCTTATTAAACCTTTATCATAGGTATAGATTTACTAGGTATATTATGTTTTAATATTCGTCCTTAGGAACGCTAAGCCCTACCCGTGGACCTTGTAAATCTTGTAAACATGTCTATATCCACGGATTTCATCTATATAGATAGTGAAATAAATTTATAACTATACTACAATATAATAGATCCTTGATAATAGTAGTAATACTAGATATTTAATTATAGCTATATAGTACGCCGTCCCCCTTAGCTACTTAAGCGCCGTCCTACTAGTTATATAGTACGTTGTAGTTACTAAGAGTACTAGATAATAAATAATACTAAGAACCTCTATTAAAACCTCCCTTATAATAAACTATTTAATATATAAATTATACCTCTCCTTACTATACTAGTATACTTATTTAAAAGAGTACCTTTAAAACGTTTATTTATATATAACTTAACTTAATCTACCTCCCTCTAAGTATCTTATATTGCCTTAGAAAGATAATATTAAAATCCTCCCTTAATATTATAATATAATAGTTTTACTAAGGCAAAGGCCTTGATAATACTACTTAGTAGCTTTCTACCTCGTAGATAGCTAGTTATCCTTTAACTGTTTATTAAACTAGATTAATATTCTTAGTAAATAGTAGTAATACCTATTATTACTATTAAGTATTATATCCTACTTAATAGTACTAAGATCTAGTAAACTAAGCTTATAAACTATAGTTTTCATTGCTAACTAGTTATTCACGGTACTACTCCTCTATTAATATTCCTCTATCTCCGCTTTTATATTACCTCGTTAAGACGTTATATTATCTAATATAATAAGGTCCTTTATACAGCCTCTTTATTAAGTTTACCTCCTCCTTATTATTATTATTAGGTAGTGTTAATAGGCTTTTTAATAAATTACTATTACTACTACTAAGAACTTATTAGAGAGGTAAGTATATCTAGAGATACTAAGATTATATTACCGCTCTTTCTACTTTTATACTTTTATACGAAAGACCTTATCCCTTAAGTAAATCTTTCTTTAGAATATTATAAATATCTTATTAGAGTATTTCTTATATTATCTATTTATTAGTAATAGTCCGATTTTAAGTCTTCTACCTTATAAATAGTTTACTATTATTCTAGTAGCCCTTATTACTTAAGATATTATTATCCTAGCCTTTTAACTATTTAATTTTATCGCTATTAGGTATATATACGCTGACTTAATTAATAAGATTAATTATTATCTTATCTACCTTATTATATAAAGGAACTTTAGACCTCCTAGACTAGCTAGTATCCTTCCCTAGAATTAAGATTAAAGTTATTATTCTTAGTTTATCTTTATTAAATCTATTAAGTTAGTTAGCTTAATAAGCTTAAAGCTAATATACCCCTTAGATTAAGTAATAGACTAATTATTATTCTATATCTTAATTACCTATTTAAAGTAATCCCCCTAGATTTAGGACTTATATTAGCTTCTATAATTACCTCTAGCGCCGCGGGAAGATAAATCTTATTCCAATTTATTAATTAGAATCCCGCTGTTATAGTTAAAGTTAATTATAATATTAGAATCTCTAGCTAATAGCTATATTATAACCTAAGTATCCTTTATAAAGGAGGTTATTTATATCCTATTAGCCCTTATAATAAAAATATAATAGTAGAGGTAGATATTAAGTTAATTATCTAATATATAATTACTAACTACGTTAGGAATTACCCGCCTTAGCTTAGTACTACTAGTATACCTAGCGTTAATAGTACTCCTAGTTTATAAGGACCTCTAGGTAATAATAGTATTAATAACGGTAATAGTAATAGTAATAGCGATACTAATACCTCGCTAAAGGCTAAGGATATAGGATATTTCTTTCCTAATATTAAAGGTAAGGGAGCTATTATCTATTAGGAACGCTACGCCTTTTATAAGGATATATATAGATTTATTAATTAGCTATAAGATTTAGCTACCTTTAAGGGAGATAATAAGGTCCTTAATATCTTACTTATTTTTATAATAAGGTATATAAATAGTATTTTACAGAACTAATATCTTTAAAAAAGGACCTCCTTAAGTCTACCTTATTAAAGTTATAGATAGATACCCTAACTAAGTATTTTAAAGAATAGATTATAATTATTATAAAGAAGATATAAATTAAGAGATATACTTTTAATAATACCTAGAATAGAAAGTCTTTATATATATATATTTAGAGTATTATATATTATATAAGGGCTACCTAATTCTAAGATACTTTTAATTAGCTCTTTATTACTTAGAATAATCTTACCTTAAACTTCTAATAAGATATACTTAAATTAACTAAGTTTATAATCCTTAATTAATTCCTAGACGCCGTTAACGCTAAATCTAATATATAATTTAAGTTAGCTTGTCGCGAGAAGTCTTACTTATAATAAGTTAATAGGAAGTTATCTTAAAAGCCTAATTAGTATTAAAATAATACTTATTAATAAGGTAGCTCTTCTTAGCTACTATTTCTTTATAATTAGTTATATGAATTATAGTAGTAATATACTTTATAGGAGTATAATAATTATAGGTATAATAATACTAATTAGTCTCTCTATTAATAGGCCCCTTAATAAAATCTATCTTTACTAGTACCTTATTAATAATTATAGCTTATTATAAGAAATATAAGGATATCTATTTTAATATTAAACTAATAAAATTTATACCCCCGCGTAGTAAATAGTAGTAGAGGATATAGAAGACTTATAAACTTTTAAGGTAATAGGTTTTAATAATATTACTTCTAGAATATAACCTATTAAGCTATTAAGGAAGATAGATAATAATAAGAGGATATTATTAAGTCCTCCTAATTACTAGAAGACGCTAATATTAATAATAGTATTAGAAGTCTTAAAGTATAAATTAATGATTAAAGTAACTATTATATTAATAAGGACCTTAATTATTATTAGCTATATTAAGATAATAATATTAAATAATACTTTAGAGCTACCTTAATATTAGCTCCTAAATATTATTATTAATATTATTATAAGAATTTTACCTCTAAGAACTAGCTTTATAAGTATCTTAGTAGTTCTAGTAAAGGCTATTTATTATTAACTTTATTATACCTAGGACTTATTTAATCCTTACTAATAGCTACATTTATAGCTATAACTAAGGTATCTTATAAAGTGAAAATTATTAAGTCTACTTTAGATTTTATAAAGGAGGTTAGTACTAGTTATACTTTCTAAGAATACTATAATACTATAATTAAGGCTATACTATTACTAGATAACAAAATAAATATATTCTACCTTAATACTAGATATAATATTAGCCTAGGTAATAGAGCTTATTTAAAGGTATTTATTCTAGATATATAAATCTAGATTATAATAAGCTTAACAATAATTTAAGGTATTAGATCTATTAAGTATAAGATATTTAAGTATATAATTATACCTTTATATCTACCTAGTAAATATTAAGGTAAAGATATTATAATTATAACTTCTCCTTAAGAAGTCTATATTAGTAATAATTTAAAGGTAAATATATTTATTAGTATAAATATTATAGTCCTTAAATAGATTAATATCTTAACCTCCTAATTAAGGGCCTTAATTAATAGTTATAACATATAGATCTTATTAGAAATAAAGGTATAAGATAATAAGCCTATTATATATCTAATATATATTAAGTAAACTATTATTATACCTTTAAAATCTTAAATATAAATTTTAATTTATTATACCTTATTATTAGATTATAACTTTTTCTTTAAGCTTAACTAATTATAAGAACTCTCTCTTTATACTTATTTTATTAATATTTCGCTTTCTATTATACTTACGAAGAATAATAGTAATTAGGTAGTTATTATACGTAGAAATTATTAATTAGGTATTATCTAGGAGTTTAAGTTTAATAGATATTATTATATAACCTCTAACTCTAATATAGGAGATATTATAAAATTAGTAACCTATTATTTAAAAAGTAAGTATTATATTAGCTAGCTATAAAAGGTTTTTAATAAGGTAATTATAATATCTATAATTATAATACTAGTAATAACTTTATTAGTACCTCCTACCTTACTATTATTAATACTTTCTACTTTACTATTAACTTTATCTCGCGCGCTAGAAATCTTAGTAGTTCTAATAGTAATTAATTTTATTATACTTAATAGTATTATTGTTTTTAATAGGTACTAGCTAATATAAGATATAGTTAATAAATTTCTTAAAATTTAAGAAGAGGAAGGATTTATAAATATCTTATAATAGGAGTAGATAAGGATACTATTAAAGTCTAACTAGGAATAATAAATCCCTAAGATTATAAGGGTATATTTATTTAATATTAAGTTAAAGAAGGTCCTTAATAGTACCTTTAATAAACTATATAAATAAGATAGACTTAGTTAGATAATTAAGTTAATACTATTTAGTTTCCTAGTTTTTATTATTTAGAAGAGTATATTAAATTGAAAATATAAAGGACGTATAATTATTAATATTTATAAATTAAATATAATTATTTAATTAGATATTTACACCTTATCCTTATAGTTAGAACTTATTACTAGTATTAAAGACTACTAATATATTAGTATTATTAATACTACTAGTTTCTTCTATTATTAGTAGTTATATCCTAAGGACTATTATAAGCTAACTATTATTAGCTATTATAGCTAGGAGTTATTTAATATTACTATTATAGGTTATAAGAACTCCCTAGCTTATATCTAGTAATAGATTAATTATCTCCTTTATACCTATTATAAGTTTATTAAGGTATATATTAATAATATTATTATATACTTTAAGATATTAGAGGAATATACTTAATACCTCTAATAAGTCTTTAAATTACTTTAAAAATATAGTATATTAACAAATCTTATAAAGGCTTTTTTAGGATTTCTATTAATTTAATTATTTAGGTAAAAGGTTAACTTTCTTAATCTTTATATAATAGAGGATAAGCTCCTTATTATATTAAGACTCTTATTTCCTAAGTTATTATCTTAACTTAAGATATATCTTAATATAATAGATTAGCTATAAAGTTATATTACCTATTATATAGCTATTTTAAAACCTCTTTAAGAATATAAGATACTTATACTTATACTCTCCCTTAAGGTAGGTAATAAATATAAAAAATTTATAAGATAATAATAATTAGCTAATCTATCTAACCTTAAATTAATATTATTTAAGGTACTTTAAAAGGCACTTTTATTATTTATATTTATATTATATTTTAATAATAAGATTATTTTTATATATAGATATTAATATAAATAAAGTCTTTAACTTTAAGATTATAGTCTATTATATTAATAAGACTATTAAAGATAGTAAATATCCTAGTTAATCTTAAGTCTACCTTATATTATTCCTTAGCTATCTATTAAAAGATATTAAGATATAGTATTAACCTATAGAATTAAAACTTACTAATATTATTTAGGTATTAAGTAAAGTTTAATATATAATTAAATCTACCTTATAAACTATTATATATATAAATTATAAGGTAGTATTAGGAATTATTAAATAAATATTAATAATAATATCCTTAACTATTAAATTAAACCTCCGCCTTATCTATATATTAAAGTATATCTAGTATTTTAATAATATTAAATTCTATTATAAGCCTAATAAATAGTATATTATTTCTAATACCTTATTATATCTTTATAACTCCGCTATTATAAAAGTTATTAAGGATATTAAAGAGGAGCTTAATACCTTACTAGGTTACATCTATTATACTACTAGCCTTATTAAAATTAGTCTTAATTTAAGGTAGTAACTTATTGATAATTATAAGGTAGATACCTTATAATATAAGATTAATAAGGTCTTTAATAAAAATAAGTCTCTTACTACTAAGGATATAATAAAGCTTCTATTTTATTAGGGGGTTAATAACCTTATATAGAAGATAGATTTTAAATAGCTTAATTATCTTTATATATTAACTACCTACGTTAAAACCTTTCTTAAGAGTACCTATTTAGAATACGTTGGATTTACCTAATATTATAAGATTTTATTAAAATAATAGTATATTAAGGGACTTATAAGGTATTTATAAGACTTCTTAAGATACTATCTTTAATATTAATTATATTAGACGCTATAATATCTACCTAATAGCTTATTATAGCTGATTTTATTACCTTTAGTATCTTTTTATACCTTAATTGTTAATTTTATCCTTATCTTACCTACTTCTATTAAAGGGTATAATACTATTATATTAGTAATAGATAAGTTCTCTTAAAAAATTATACTTATTCCTAGTAAAAGTATATTTAAATTTATAAATTAGGCTAATTAATTACTATATTAGATATTTCTAGATTTATATACTAGAAAATACTTCTACCTAGCTACTTATAATTCTAGCTATCTAAGTAAGTTATAATAACTTACTATCTTCCCTAAGTAGTTAGACGCCTAATAAGGTTACTTATAACTTTTCTTTTAACTAGCCGCTAAATCTTAGTAATTATAAAAGAGAGATAATACCTAAGGATATAACCCGCTTATAAGTATTAAATATAATTACCTTTACCTTAATAAACTTTAAATTTTATTATAATTAATATTATTAATCCTAATTCTTCCGCGTTAAAGATAATATTTATTTACGCCTTTACTAAGGCTACTCTATCCTATTAACGGCCTTATTAGATAGGAAGTATATATAATAATTTATTAAACCTTTTAAAGTTATTAAATAAGTTAGATATCTAGCCTACTACCTTATTATATTAAATTATTAGAAGATTCATAATATCTTTATTATTACCTAATTAGAGTTATATTCTAATCTAGCTACTAATCCTTTTAATTAATTATAACTAGAAGAATTACCTTTTATCTTTATTAAGGGTAATATTAATAAATTCTAGTTATATAAACTTAATAGACTAATTAATAAACGCCTTATTAGAAAGGGATATAATATAGCTATAAAGTATCTTATTAGGTAGAAAGGTTATAATATAAAATATAATAAATAAATAAATATTAAATAGTTAGAGAATATAAGGGAGTTAATTACTACTTATAAGGTAAATAGGTAGTAGTAAAGTCTTTCTAATATACTTACTATTACTATTAATAAGGACGTCGACGTCTTATTTTTATTACTAGTATATTATTATAATATAATAGTTTTACTAAGGCAAATGCCTTAGTAATACTACTTAGTAGCTTTCTACCTTATAGATAGCTAGTTATCCTTTAACTATTTAATAAACTAGACTAATATTCTTAGTACTTAAGAACCTCTATCTAAACCTCTCTTATAAAAGACTATTTAGCTTATTAATAATAATACCTATTTAAATTCTAAAGAAGCTAATAGAATATATAACTCTATTAGGTCTATTTATAATTAATCTACCTTAATCTATTACCTCCTTATCTACTTATACTACTTTAATAAGATTAGTCTAAAATCTTATTATAAATAACTTATTATAAATACCTTATAACTATCCTTACCTACCTTAGAACTTATAGTACTCGCCGGCTTTTAATATATCCTTATACCTTAGTTAAGAGATTATACTACTTATATCTATTATAGTATTACACTTAATAGATAAGAGTTATATAATAATCTAATAAAAGAGTATAAGTATTATATAAAGTATTCCTATATATATAAGCTATAAAATAAGATAGAAGATATTTATAAATAGCTAAAGATCTTATTAATAAGCTTATAAGTACTACCTCTACCTTTATATCCTATACCTAAGGTAAAGATACTAGTAGTAGTCCTATTATTAATAGATTAAGACGTCTCGCCTCCTATAATACTATTATTAATATATTAATTAGTATTACCCCTACTACCTACCTACTAGCTTAGAATATATATAATAATTAATAATCTATATATTAGATACGCCCTACTTATAAGATTAATAACTCCTATTTACCTTATTATCCTTCCTACTATATTAATTTATAATCTTTATAAAAAGTTCTAACTTAGTATATAAACCTCGCTATTAATTATATAGGTAATTATTAAGATACTTATATTAAAGCGGCCTAGCCTAGTAAGAAATATATTAAAGTTTAAAACCTTAGTAATTAACTCCTTTTAACCTTTTAGGATTTCTAATAAATTTATCTAAAATTTAATTAAATAAAATATTAGCCTTATTTACTAACCTACTTCTTAATAATATATATACCTTTTATCTTTATTTCTTAATAGGCTTTAAGATACGCCTCTTACTTATTACTAGAGCTACTTTATAGCTAGACTATTACTGTTACGACCTTATTATTACCTCTAGAGAAGTATAACTAGTAGAAGGTTTATTTTCTTACTATTCTCTCATTATTCTTATTTATATATATAGTGATAGATAGATATATATATATATAAGGACTTCTAATTAGCTACCTACGTAGCTAAAGTACCCCCTAGTATTATAATAGCGAGGACGCTATCTTTCTTTGAAAAAGGTAGTAATTATTATAGGTATAGATTTACCAGGTATATTATGTTTTAATATTCGTCCTCGGGAACGCTAAGCCCTACCTATAGATCCTGTAGATCCTGTAAATACGTCTATATCCATGGATTTCATCTATGTAGATAGTGAAACGAATCTATAACTATACTATAATATAATAGATCCTTAATAACCTTATAAATAAGGTTATAATAAGATTATTATACTTTATAAGAAGTTCTTATTTAATTAAGTATTTTATTTATAATTATAAGTTATAATAGTACTTTTATTATTAGAACTATAGTTACTATATCTATTAATATCCTATTAAGGAATATAATTAATAATATAAAAAAAATAAGTTATTATAATAAGGATAAATATAAGAGTAAATATTATAAGTATATAATTTATATTAAAAAGTATTAGAGTATAGTTAAAAGCTATCCTTATTATAAATATAAGCTTAAGAAGCTTAATTAGGTAAAGAGCCTTTAAAAGGCTCTCTATCTAATAAAGTTAAATTATAAGATAACTAAGTTTAATCCTCCCTTTATATTAATTAACTTAATTACTTCTAATCTAATTATAATAATATATAAAGAGGAGGATATTATTAATATATATTTAAAGGAATCTACTAATAATTAGCCTATTCCCTTAATTATAAATAACTCTCCTTTACCTTATAACTTAGGGGATATTAAGATAGAATATAAATTAAAAGAGATATTAAAGAAAATAATAAAGGAGTAAATTAATAAAAAGTTATTATAATAAAAGATAAAGAAGTAATTTATAAAAGGCCTATTTATATCTAACTTTAAGATTATTACTATTATAATAATATTATAAGTTAGAAGGAAATTTCTATATATCTAACCTACTTTAAAGGCCCTTAAGACCCCTAGGATAAATCCTTAGAAATATAGAAAAGTAAGTAAGGTAAATATCCTTGATAATTATTAAGAGATTAATATAATAAACTATATACCTTTAATAGTAAATAAATAAATCTTGAAGATAAATAAATAACTTAAATTAATAAATTTTAAGCCTATAAATTCTTTAAAAGGAGTAACTTCTAAGGTTATAATCTTTATATAAATAAGTATAAATCCTCTATTAATTCCCTCTTTATATAACTTTACCTTAATATAAGGACTATCTAAATCTTTAAATAAATTAAACTCTAAATTCTTTATATTTTATTTATAACTTATAATATTAGAGCCTTACCTTTTAAAAATTAATACCCTTAAATTTCTTATCTTAAAGAAATTAAAGCTAATAATATAAGAACTTATATTAATAATAATAATATGTTAAAGAAGAAGATAATAACTTTAAAGAAATAAAAGCTCTTAATCTTATAATATAATACTTAATACTCTTATATTAAAATAATAGTATTATTCCTTAAGAATAAGAAGGTATTAAAATTTAATATTATTATAATATAAGAGCCTTAGATAAACCTAAATAATTTAATAACTTATTTCTTTAATTAATAGGAATTCTATTTACGCTACGGAACGGGGTAGGGCGGGGCGGGTAGATGCCCTTAGAATCCGCCCTAGTATTAGGGCGGGTACCCGCCCCGCTTAAAGGGGAGTAGGATAGGTACTTACTCTAGGTAATAATAGGTATCTACCTACTTATTAATAAATAAGGCTTTATTTAAAATTTAAAATTTATCTTAATCTTTATCTTAATCCTCTTTTAATAGGGGAGGAAAAGGATATATAACTTTCTATTATTAAATTAATTAATATAATAAAATATAATTAAAGTTATTATTTTTAAAAACCCTTATAAAATTATTAAATATAATAATAGATATTTATTTATTTATTAATAAAAGAGATTTTATCCTAGATATTTATATAAGTCCTTAGGAAATCTTTATAAAATTATTTTAATCTTTATTTTAATCCTATTTTAAGAGGTATTTAAGTAGGATAAAGTCTCTTCCTCTTATAAAATCTAATATTATAAAATATAAGATATAAATTTTATTAAGGATTATAAATTTAATTTATATATTATAGTAAAATTAAATTCAGATATAAGAGCTAATTAAATTCTTAATTAATTATATATCTTTTTATATAATTATAATATAATTAATATAAATTATAGTTAAATTTATTATTAATATAATAGTTAATTTTCTTATTTAATTAAATTTATATATAATTTACTTTCAAAATATTTTATTAAGTAGGCTTTAATAGCCTCTTATATAATAATAATAATAAAGGATTAAAACTATAAATTACTTTTAAACTTATATATAATTTTTTATAAAAATCTTTAAAATAAGGTTTTTAAGATTAATAATTTTTATAATTTTTAATATTATTAAATCTCTCTTA
>JAABUL010007376.1_pt1 | contig 11901 bp, 17 predicted proteins | sample 5559151 | NCBI WGS metagenome assembly JAABUL01 (sample SAMN10711876, study PRJNA513368) | rock metagenome | isolation source: Antarctica rocks | place: Antarctica: Victoria Land, Pudding Butte sud | reverse complement strand
CCGACCACTCGCGGTAGACGCTAGACGTGCCTACTACGAAATGCAACGATAGACTCCGATGGAGCACAGCCGGGGCCGTTGAGCAACGATGGGTCAGGCCACCTACTGACGGGAGCACTCGTGTGCTACAGAACGTCGTTATCCCGACTAAACTCGGCCTCGACATGGCAGAAGGCGACGATCCAGACGCGCTCTGGATCAACGCCCGCCAGGTCGCGGCCATGCTGGGAATCAGCACCGAAGTGGTCCGGCGGTTGGCGAGGGCCAACAAGCTGCCGCACATCAAGATCGGCGGGTCGCTGCGCTTCAAGCGCTCGACTATCGAGAACCTGGACGAGCTGCCAGCCGACTAGCGGCCGGCCGTGAAGGCCATCCTGGCGGCGGTTGCGAGCATCGCGGTGCTGCCCGCCGTCGCCGCGATGGGCTTGGGCGCCATGCTCTCCGCCAGCGCCAGCCCGGTCCCCAACGGATGCACCAGCGCCTCACCCAGCCCCACCCCGAACAGCCCACCCGGCCCGACCGGCAGCGCCAGCCCCGACCCCTGCGCGGGGATCGCCGGCTATGTGAATCCCTTGCCTGATCCGCAGTGGGGGACCGCCCGGACCGACCAGGGCGTCGACTTCATCCCGACCGTTCCCCTGCCGGTGCTGGCGATCGGGGACGGCGTGGTCACCTACTCGTCAACGTCGTGCGGCTGGCCGGGTGGGGCGTTCGTCGCCTACCGGCTCACCGCCGGATCGCACGCCGGGCTCTATGTGTTCGTCGCCGAACATCTGACGAACCTGCCGCCGGTCGGGACGGTCCTACACGCCGGCGACCCGGTCGCGGTCGGCTGGCCCGGCTATCCCTGGATCGAGACAGGCTGGGCGGCCCCGCAGGGTGACTCGCCCGCCGTCCCGTACAACGGCCTGCCCGATGGGACGCCAACCGCCGGCGGCCTCGCCTTCGCCCGATTCCTCAACGAGCTGGGCCGCACAACGGCACAGGACCCCGGGCCCGGACCCGACCGGCCATAAGGACCGGCTCCGCCGGCGTACAGACACACGGGGACGCCCCCTAGCGCCCGGCCCCCTCATGTCAAGGAGCTGCGCCCGCTACGCGGCCAGCCTCCGGCCGGTCCTTGACACGAGCCTCCCAGCCGGCCGCTTGATCCCCGAATCACGCCCCCTCCGGGGGGTGGAGCCCAATGGGGCGACCCCGGGACAGACATACCGACTTACAGCGACTTTGACGTGCCGCCAGCCGGTTTTCCCCCGGGAAACGGACATAACGCCGCTAGAAATGGCCCGGGGAGAGAAGCGGGTTGAGGGCGGCGTCAAGTGGAGCCTCCCGTAAAAGAAACGCTACTCTCCGTGACGCGGTGGGGTCTTGGCTGGCCTTCACAGTCACGTCACACACACGCGAGTTGATGGCGGGGTCACCAGGGGTCTAACCGCAAAGGATCCGACTGCTCACCAGATGCGGCTGGTTGGGATCCGCCGGTTGGCCTGTGCCTGTTTGCGGCGGGCGTTGGTGATGGCCGCACCGCCTCGGCTGGAGCAGGTGCGACATTCAGGTTGGTAATTGCTCGGTACGGACTGTCCGCCGTGGGTGCGGGCGATGATGTGGCCTCGCACGAGGCGTTGGCCTGGTCGTGGCGGGCGGCCGCAGATGGCGCAGACGCGGGCGATAGCCATGACTGCGGCGGCGGCTTGGGTGTGGGCCCAGCCGAGCCCCGCCTCAGTGGTGGTGCGGGTGTCTCTGTCACGGCGTGGTAGTCGGGTCATGTGCGTCTACCTCCTGTCGCTTGTTGTGATGGTGGGCAAGACGGTCCTGGTGCGTGCGGTCGGCGGGGGCGGGTCGGGCGCCGGATGGCAGGTGGCGCAGACTAGGTCGCGTGCGGTGGTGAGTCGGCGCCCCTTGCTGCCGCAGGCCAGGCAGGGTCCGGGCACGGTGACCACGTCGCCGGTCATGTGAGTTTCACCTTTCGCCGATGTGCCGGAGTGTCAGGTTGAGACGGGCCCGGGTGAGCCCGTCGAGTGGCCCGTCCTGCTGGCCTGGTGCGCACTCCTCGCATGCGCAGCCGAGGGGTAGGCCCGCCGTGTCGTCGTCGTGGACGAGCACCCACGGCCAGGCAGGGCCGTCCGGGAAGATCCGCCAGGCCACCGACATGCCGTCGGCGATGTCGATGCAGTCGGCGACTATGTCGAGCGGTTCGTCGTCGGGCTCCGGTGTCGTCATCGGCTTGGCCTAGGTGAACTGCTCGATTGAGGTGTTGCCGGCCGCGATGTCAATGCCGGCGATGATCCCGCGGAACAGGTCAGCCGTCCGTCCCTGACCCGCGTTGTACGCCGAGTAATAGCCGGCCTCGGCGCGCTTCCGTGCGGCGGCCAGCTCGGCCAGGGTGAGCGGCTTGGGCAATGTCTCTCGCTTTGTCACTGTCCCTCCATTCCGGGTGCGGGCGGCAACGCCTTCACAACCGCGAGCGCGGCCTTGCCCTGAATCGGCGGCCGGGGCGGGGTGACCTTCGGCGCGAGCGCCAGGGTGCGCAGCAGCGCGAGCCGGCCTTGTGGCCGCCGGGTGCCGCGCACTTCCGGCAAGAGGACAACGGATCGCAGGTCACCCCTTCGGGCCGCGGCGATGACGGTGGCCAGCTCGACGCCGCGGCTGGCGGCTAGCCCTCGCAGCGCGCTGATGGAGTCGCCGGTTATCTCGATCGGATCGTCAGTCATGCGTCTCCTCGGATTGCGTGCCGGGCGGCGAGCGCCGGGCATGTCGGGTCGTGCCGGACGTCGAGGACCGGGACGCCGGCCTGTAGGTGCAGGTCGGTGGTGGCGGAGCAGTCGGGACACCTGTAGCTCTCTGCGTAGGTAATCGCGGCCGGCGGGATTCCTGCCCGTAGCGCGGCCCGCCGCTGCTCCCGGTTCACGCCGCACCGCCCGTCGACGTAGGTCGTAACCCATAACCGTCGTAACCGGGAGCGTCACCAGGGTTACGGCCGCCCTGGTCCCCATAACCGGATTCACGCTCAGGGTTACGGGGGTTATCGGTTATGGCCATGTACAGGCCGTTGCCGGCGGCGTCGATGTCCTCGGCCTTCGCCATCTGCCAGAGGCGCTGCTTGGCCGTGTTGTGCTCGATCCCCAGCGCGTCGGCGACCTGCTTGGGCGTGGCGGAGCCGTGGTCGCGGAGGTACTGCAGGATCGTCCGGCGGGTGTCGCTCAGCGCGTAGTCACCGGCCGGGCCGGCGAGCATCTGCCAGGCGCCGAGGTCGGCGGAGAAGCTCATCGCGTATTCGGCCTCGTCAATGTCGCGGCCGGTGACGTACAGGACGGCGTCGGCCTGACCGCGGGACCGCTTCAGGACTAGGACCGCGTCGGCGGCGCCGGCCAACCCTTGCGTCCCGCTGACCGTGTCGAGGAAGTCATCCGACGCCGCCTTGCGGGTGTGATGCACAACCAGGATGGCGACGCTGTACTTGTCCGCGATCGACTTCAGCAGGGCCATCGGGGTGTAGTCCGAGTCGTATGCGCTGGACTGCGCCGAGGACTCGCCTCGCACCCTGGCGAACACGTCGACGACGACGAGGCGGGCGTCGGGGTGCCGGTCCAGCCAGCCGGTGATCCGGTCGGCGCCGCCCTTGGTCAGCGTCTCGCAGGCCGTCTCCACGGTCAGCCGCGCCGGCCTGTCGTCGACGGTGAGGACCTTCCGGAGACGGGACTTCAGCCGGCGGGGTGTGTCCTCCAACGCCAAGTAGAGGACGTCGCCGGCTTCGACGTCGATCTTTCCGAACGCTTTACCGCCCGTAGCGACGGCAACGCCCAGGTTGATCGCAGCCCACGACTTCCCAACCTTCGGTGCGCCGGCGAACAAGGTCAGCCCCTCGGCGATCAGCCCCTCGACCGCCCACCGGGCCTCCGGGAAGTCCTCGGCGAGCAGCTCCACGGCGGTCCACGATGTGCGACGGGCGGCGGGCGGTGAAGGCGTGCCGTTGAGCCCGAGGAGCCGGCGGACCGCGGTCGGCGGGGGCGGAGCCGTCTCCCCGATGTGCACTGCGTGGTCGACCAGGTCGACGTAGTCGGATAGTTGCCGCTGGTGCTCGTGGACCTGCTGTTGCAGGTCGTCGGCGGCGGTCACCTTGTGTACTCCCGCCGGGCACGCCGGACAGCAGGCGGCAGGATCGGACACAGATCCGCGTGGAGAAGGTGATTGATCGCCAGCTGCCACCCGATGAGCGCGCCGTCCGATAGGTCCTCGTCGGGCAAGTGCAGCGGATCATGCCGGCCGTCGTCGAGGGCAGTCAGCCGGCGGGCCGCGGCCCGCCGGCCGCGGAGCTGCCGGGGAATGTCGGACCCCGCGGTTATGATTGGCTGGACCTTGTCCGGGGTCGTCGTGGTGGCGGGGGCCGGTTCGCGCCGGCCTTCCTCCCCGCTCACGGAGTCCCGCGCAATAGGACACTCAGCCGGTCCCTCTGCTCGATCGACAGCGCAGGCGCGGCCGCGACCAGGTCGGCGATGTATTCCTCTGCCCGAGCGGCCCTCAGGTTGCGGCGGGCGTCGAGTAGATCGGGGTCGTCGGGATCGCGGGAGCGTGTGAGCGCGGCGATTCGGGATCGTTCGGATTGCCAGGACATCAGACGTCCTCCGGGGCAGGGAGCATCTGCCCCTGCCGGGGGGCGTGGACGTCGATCGACTGAGCTGCTTAGAGCATAGACCTGCTAAGCGCCTTTAGCGTGATGCAGGGCACGCCCGCGTCCATGTACTTGGCAATCACCGGCAAGAGGTTTTCAGGTCTGCGGGCGTCGGTGAGTCCGCAGACTGGACATTGCAAGCCGCGGTTTCTCTGTGCCTGCCGGTAGGGCGGCGGATCGATCCGGACGCGCTCGTCATTCTCCCCGATGACTTCGCGGAACGTCCCCACCTTCTTGATCCTCCCGTTGTGCGAAGGCTCGTTGCATTCGACGCGGAGGCTCGCACCGTAACCGGACATCAGGACCGCCATTCCATTCGCACTAGGTTCGGGTTGAACACGTTGCCGCGTCGACCGGACGGCAGGATCGTCACGACCATGAGGGCGTCGACCACGGCCCGGCGTCGCCCCAACGTCAGGGCCTCCCAGCGGGCCTGCACGTCCCGGGACCGGATTAGGTCGGCGAGGATCGGGGCCCGCGTCACGGTGGCCTGGTGTTTTTCCACGTCGGCCAGTCGTTCCCTCAGCCGGCCGGTCGCTGTGCGGAGCTGCGACGCGGTCAGGGTGCCGTCTGCGAAGTCGATGGCGAGTGAGTCGAGGCGGGCACGGATCAACTGCGCCTCATCCCGGAGCGCGCTGCTGTCGGGCCGGTCATCGTCGACGAGGAGGTCCCCGGCGTCAGGCCGGGACAACCGGGCGACGACTACGCCGGACACCAGGTCGTCGACGTCTGCGGCGGTGCGTGCGACGTGGCAGCGGTAGAGGGGGCGCATCGCTCTTGTACGCCGGTTGGATATGACGTTGCCGGACTTGACCGGGCCGCCGCAGACGCCGCAGCGGGCCAGTCCGGCGAGGAGCCAGCGCCGGGCGTTCGACGTGGAGTTACGACGGGCGGGGTCATCGAGCACCGCGCTGACGCCACGCCAAGTCTCCTCGGACACGATGGGCCGCCACGACCCGGGGAACAGCTCACCTTTGTAGGCGGCCAGCCCGGCGTTTCGCGGGCGCCGCAGCACTTGCCGGATCGTCGCGTAGGACCAGGGGTTGCCCCGGGCGGAGTTGACACCGCGGGCGTTCAAGTCGCGGACCATCTCGCCGAGGCTGACGCCGGCTAGGAGTGACTGGCACATTCGCTTGATCTCACGTGCCTCTGCCCGGTCCAGGGTGACCCCGTCGGCCTGGTAGCCGAACGGCCGGCCCCCGCCGAGCCAGCGCCCCTGCTGTGCGGCCTGTAGCTGCGCCCGCCGGGTGCGGGCCCCTTTCTGCTCGACCTCGTGGCGGGCGACGGAGCCCATGATGCGGGCGTGCAGGCGGCCGGCGGGACTGCCGAGGTCGACATCGCCTCCGACGCTGGCGAGGGCGACGCCGTGGCGGTCACAAAGGTCTATGAATTGCTCTAGCTCGGCTGGGCGACGGTGCAGCCGGTCGAGTGCCCACACGGCTACGGCGGTGATCTGCCCAGCCTCTATGTCTTCGAACAGCTTGCGGTACGCCGGTCGGGTCCGGCCGGATGACGCCGAGATGTCGTTGTCGCGGTAGACCTGCGCTAGTTTCCAGCCCTTAGCCTTGACGAGCTTTCGGCAGTCCTCGGCCTGGCGGTCGACGCCGAGCCCGCGGCCGTCGCGGTCTTGACTGATGCGCACGTAGACGGCGGCGGCGCGGGGCACGTGTGGATTGTCTCACGCCAATGTCCGGCAGGCCGGAATTCAGCGCGATGAGCAGGTCGAGACATTCCTGCCCGCGACTCCCAGGTAACCAGCCGCATCCCGTTCGCCGTGACGGTGCCAGCGGCCTAGCGACGCTCCGTCCTGTCGACCTTGCTCAGGCGCTACGTCATCGCCGTAGCGGACCTTCTCGGTCGCGGGTCTGGCGTCTCTCGTGAGCCGCGTCCGACCTTGGGCCTGCCGTTCGAGCAGCCTGCTCGTAGCTGCTGGACGGGGCTCTTGCGGCCAATCGCGACGTCCTCGCCGGCCGCCTCGCCGCGCGGATGGCAAGCAGGACCGTGCCGGGAGATCCTCTATCGCGCCTACCGCGCGGGCTACGGCCTCGCCAGGGTGCAGATGGAACTCGACGGTCCAGACGACGCTGACCTACCCGTTCTTGAGTGTCGTCCTCGGGTTGACCCCGCAGAGCTAGTGCTCGTGGTCCCGCCCGATCAGTAGTTCTGGCGGACGTATCCGTAGACGTTGTCGAACAGCGGACCGGTCAATGGCAAGCCGTATTTCTTGAGCACCTGACGCAGTTCCTTCCTCACTGACCGATTGCCTTCTTGGGTCTCGTTCAAGATGGGATGCCCTTGTGACCTCCGGGAAGCCCCGCCCCGCCGTGATCCGCCTCTTTCTGGCCCAAGGCGCGGCTGAGGGCTTCCGCATGTTCGAGAAGTCGAACTGGACCGGCCTGGGGCTGGTGTCCTCCCGCGCCGATTACCTCGACGCCCGCCAGCGCGAGGAGTGGGCCCGCCCCGGCGTGTACTTCTTGACCGCTGACGGCGAGGACAGCGCTCGGCCGGTGCTGCACGTCGGTGAGGCCGATGACGTACGCAACCGGGTGGACGACCACGTCAAGCACAGGGACTTTTGGACCAGCGTGGTGGCCTTCACGAGCAAGGAGGGCAACCTCAACAAGGCACACGTGCGCTACCTCGAAGCGCGCCTCCTTGCCCTGGCAGCAGCCGCCGACCGGGTGACGCTGCTCAACGGGACCGGCCCAGCCCTGCCGAGGCTCTCCGAAGCCGACATCGCAGAGATGGAGGGCTACCTCAGCGAGATGCTCGTCATCCTGCCGCTGGCCGGGATCATCGCCTTCCAGGCCGTACAACGGCAGCACGCTACCGGCGACGACCTTGTGCTGACAGGACGGGGATCCCAAGCCAGCGGAACGGACACCTCCGAGGGCTTCGTGGTCTTCGAGGGATCCTTGGCACGGACCGATGAGGTCGCCTCCATCAACCCCGGCACGACCCGCCTTCGCGCCCGGCTCCTCAACGAGGGCGTCCTCGTACAAGAGGGCGACCACCTTCGCTTCGCCAAGCCGCACCTGTTCGACTCCCCCTCAACAGCCGCCGCCGTGGTCCTTGGCCGCACGGCCAACGGGCGGGTCGAGTGGCAGGACCGGACCGGGCGGACGCTCAAAGCAGCCCAGGAAGCGGCGCTTGACCAGCACCCGCAGTGAACGGGCTATTTACTGCGGTAGTATGGACCGGGAGGCTCGGGGCACGCTCACCGAGCCTCTCACGTGAACCTGACTTGGACACGTTTACTGCGAGACAGTCCCGGAGGCCGTCGTGGCAGCCGCCCGTACTCTAAATCGGTTGCCCGCGCCGGTCTGCGACGCCACCTGGCAGCAGGCGAGCGAGGCGTTCCTTCGACGCGACCTGGCCCCTGGCTCACGGCGGATCTACCGGCTCACCCTGGACCGGCTCGGATCGGCAGTCGGCGCAGACCGGCGGCTCGCCGATCTCACCCCCCGACGCCTAGCGCAGGCCTTGCACGACGCCTACCCCGATGCCGCCCCAGCCTCGTGGAACCGTCATGTCGCCACCGTTCGCTCTTTCGCCGCGTTCGCCCAGCGGCAGGGCTGGCTCGACAACGACCCCACCACCGCCATCGAGCGCCGCCGGGTGCCGGAGGACCACAGTCGGGCGCTGTCCCGCGACGACCTCGACCGGCTCTTCACCCGCCGGGACGCCAGCGTCCGGGACCGCTGCCTGTGGCGGTTTCTGTATGAGAGTGCTGCCCGGGCCCAGGAGGTGCTCGGGCTCAACATCCAAGACCTCGACCTCGCGGCCCGGCGGGCGACGACCATCCGCAAGGGTGGCGACGTCGACGTGCTGCACTACGCCACCGGCACCGCCCGGCTCCTGCCCAAGGTCATCGACGGCCGCAGCACGGGCCCGCTCTTCCTCGCCGAGCGAGCACCAAGCCCCAGCCGGGCCCCCGCCCTGCTCGACACCGACCCGGCTACGGGCCGTTCCCGGCTCTCGTACCGGCGGGCAGCCGAACTCTTCACCGAGGCCAGCGACGGAGCCACCCTCCACCACCTCCGGCACTCAGCTCTGACCCACCTGGCCGAGGACGGCGTACCGACCGTCCTCCTCATGGCGAAGTCTCGACACGCCAGCCTGCGGACCTTGCAGCGGTACGCACGCCCCAGCGCTGACGCCGTCGGCCGCCTCACCGCCGAGCACGACCCAGCACGCCGCAGATCAGCCCGGTAGACCCCGACGATGGGCCGGTGCCGGAGCAGGACGACCGGCAGCCAGGTGCCGCGCCACTCCGGTGCAGACCCCGACGGTGCAAGTGGATGGCGGTGCCCGTCGCGGCACACACACAGGGTCGTAAGGGTGACTCGCTCCTCTTTCGACGCCTCGAACCCAACGAGAGCCGGCCGTGGGTGGCTCATGATCCATCGGCGCAGTAAGTGATCCTCGTGACGCCGGTGCACTACGTCGGCATGAATCTCACCGCCGAAGCGTCGGCTACGACGGCCCGCGTCCCCTAATGTGCTGCTCGGCGGGTGGCCTGGAAACGCTAGTGTCGCGTGTCGCATACCTGGGCGATCTATTGTACGGACTGCGCAGCCCGCCCCATCGGGTGAGGGACTATGCACCCATAGTGGCGACTCCGAAGGCCCAAAGGCTGGCATTGACCCGATGAGGGTGCCGGGCCTTGTGGTCGCCTTCCTGCCGGGATGTCATAGTTAGCGGCCTAAATGATATGACAGATGCAACCTCGCGGCCAGAACGAGGGATCGGCGGACAGTCATGGCCCCAACGAGCGGTGATCATGGTGAAGACGAGACCGCTTCTCCGCCTAGTTTCTTCGAAGTACAAGGCCGTCACCTTACCGCCTTGCTATTAGAGATCGCCGGCGGAATCGGTGCGGTCGTGGCCTTGCCGCAAAGAGCCGTCGCCTTCGTCGGGGCGATCGCGCTCATTGCGGGCGTGGCGTGGATCTGGTCAGTTAGGGCTTCGGTACAGCATCGTGACCGAAGAGGCTTTCGGGCTCTTAGTGTCATCTCCATTGCAGTTGCAGTCGCGCTTCTTGCATGGGGATTGAAGCCCGAGACATCTGCGGAGGCGACGCAGGCTCGTCACGAAGCCTGCGCCACTACGGCCGACATTCGAGATAGTCTATCGACTTTCATGGAAGCGGCGACCCAGCAGCCCGTGATGCCGAAATTTTCGGGGCCACTTTGGATCGTTGTGCAGGGCGATCTGAAGAGACTGACCGAACAGGCCAACCGCGCTGATTCGCCGTCTTTGTCTCTGCACGCCGCTACGATGCGGGAGTCTTTTGTTGCGGTAGGCTCGGAAAGTTTTCCTAACAATCAAGGTAAGCATCCTTGGCTAGACGGGCTGATTGCCTTGGGCGGCGTGGTGAAGGACTGCAAGTCTCTAGGACAGGCAGTTCCGGGATCAGCAACGGGAGGGCCACCACCTGCCACTGACGCGGCCCTTTGTTCCGCAGGGCAAAAAGCAACTCAATACACAAATGTGATTGTCGACACGGGTAGGCCAGCCAATCTGGACGAGCGCTTTCTTTTATCGCAGAGGGCGTCCGTGCTGGTTGTAGGGGCGTTGGACTCGAGAACCAATATTGGTGCGATAGCGCTGCGAATCGGCGACGGCCTCTTGTCTGGAAGACTGGGAGAAGCTGAATCACGTCGACTGCCCTTTTGGCGGGCATGTCGCGACGCTGGATATCCTGTTGACCTGGGCATTCACACGAGGCCGAAGGGACCCTCGGATCGGCTGCCCTAGGCCGATACATTGTCACCAGGCCCCGAAGCTTCTGCTTGACCGCTTCGCTAGGTCTCCCCGCGGTTGCCGACGCTTCGTGGCGCTGTGCAATGGGATATTCCTCCGCCGCCTCGGCTAGCCGCCGAGCCAGAAGACGTACGGCCGTATGAGAGAGAGCGTCGTCTTTGGGCCAGGGCGCCCCGTGTGCGAACTACGTGCGGGTTGTGGCTCCCGCTGGTCGTCGCTCTACTATTGCTTTCCGACTTTCTGGTCGATGGCAACGCGCAGGCATTCGACGGACGTTGGCGCGGATCGCCAGGGGCGCACCGTGCCGCTGGGTCCCTCCGGGAGCACAACAGGTGCTGAGCGCCGGGGAAGCCCCTATCCGTCGAATAGGCAGGTCAGGCCCCGGGAGCGAGGGTTTCACATCGCGAGGTCCGACCCGATTAGGGTGCCCTTAGCTGGTGACGAAAGCGTCGATGTCAATGCGCCCAGACCGAACGACGACCTTGAAAGTGTGGTAACCGGTAACTGAAGGCCGAGAAGTCGATCACTCGGTTTGCCGTGACCGATGACTGCTCGTTGATGTTGGGCCTTCAGCACCCCATCGAAGTAGACATCGGCGGTGCCACGGTTTAGGGGTCCTGTCTGTCACCAGACCGAAGTTGTGGGCGTTGGCGTTGAAGGACGCCGAGGCCCCAACCTGAGTGGAGTAACTGACTGTACCGCCCGAGAAGCACCCACAACTGCTCGCATGGAAAGTTCCGACAGTAGAAACGGTATACTCCGGGTCAACAGCCAACTGGTGTACTGGTAGTAGTCATTCATGCCTGTTTGATTTCCGGCACAGTCGGTCGCATAGACCGTGGTCACATACCTGTGCCCTGTCGTTGCCGTAGATGGAATCGAGGTGCGGATGTCGTTCCATTGTGCGGGGAAAGCGTTGTTATACGTGTTGTTGACCAAACCCATCCCGTCACATATGCCATCGGAATCAGTTTGACCTGATCTTCTTCGTCTCTACTGAGGAACGAATGAGGTGGAGCACTTGGCGACCTGGTTACCTAGACTTACCGACAAATCCACTAGCACTCGGTAACCTACGGTAGCCGGACCGATATCCCGCACGATATCGGCGCGACCGGTGCTAGAGGCCGTTGCTTTCGAATACGAGGTGGTTGTCTTGTAGTAGAAGTAGGCCTGGACGAGGGCGTACGGCTTGGTGGACACCACAATATCGACATTGCTGTTCTGGTGAGGACTCGCTGGGCTAGCGTATGCGGTGCAGTACAGCGCAGTAGGCGGAGGCGCTGTACCCCGGAACACAGCAAGATCAGCATGGCCATCGCCGTTGTAATAGCCCGGTACGGGCCTGTCGGTCGAGTTCCCATACTGAACATTGGCCACATTGCGCAGGTACCAGGTCCCATTCGACGGGCGATACACCGCTAGATCAGGGACGTGGTCGCCGCTGTAGTCCTTAGCTACCGGGA
>JAABUL010007375.1_pt1 | contig 11901 bp, 4 predicted proteins | sample 5559151 | NCBI WGS metagenome assembly JAABUL01 (sample SAMN10711876, study PRJNA513368) | rock metagenome | isolation source: Antarctica rocks | place: Antarctica: Victoria Land, Pudding Butte sud | reverse complement strand
GTGCACCTATGTGTAGTCAAGGCATTGAACCTGAAAAGTATGTGCTTGCAATCACATAGATATAACGAGAGATTGAAACAGCGGAACAGCATCTCAGACCCAACTCCGAAGTAAGGTAGGGAAGGGGTCTCGACGACTTTCAGCTCGTGTGTGCCTTGGTTGCCTCCGTGTAACCTCATATGCACGTCAAATGTGGTCAGCGTATCATCGAGCGACGCCAAGAGTCCTCACCAAAGATTATTCCTCGATCAATTCCCGTTTGTTTTGGCCTAATATTTGACATAGCCTAATGGACCACTTGCCTCAGTAGTCAGACCTAATGCCAAAAAAAAAAAAAACCCTGAACCGAACTCTAGCGGATTCGCTTATGTTAGAACCGCGCTAAAGCTGTTACTAGAGATTAGTTTCAACATAGTAAATATACTAGCACTTAGTATATTTAAGCATATTTGTATCGAGCATAATATTTGTTATTTGATTACAGGTGTCGACTCGGCCGGGTTTGGCGTCCTCTCGATCGGGCAAGGCGCGCGCCCACAGCCCCTCGCCGCTTTCCCATCGCATAAATATCGCCAGATCTCTTTCTCTCCTCTTTCAACTTTTCTTTCTTATTTCTATCTCTCTTTCGATCCGTCTGGTGCTTCTCTCTTCGGCGTTGCTCGCTCGCTTACTTGCTCAGCTGCCGGCTTCTTCTAATTATTCTGGCGCCTCCGCTCGGACCTCGACCTATACCTGCACAACGCCGAAGGCTGCAACGCTCGCTTTACTGGCAATAGCTACTATTTCTTGCTGGCGCTTCTGCTCGCTTTTCTGCTCAAAATTTTCTCTCGCTTTTGGTAACGCGCATTTGGTTTTCCGAATTGTAATCTATTGCAGGTCTCGTTTCTATCTGGCTTTTAAACATCTTTATCTTTTCGATATCTTATCTCTGGCTCGACGTCTCTCTATTTCTTATCAGTAATCTTTTCAGCTTCAATTCAACAGTATAGCGGTCTATCTATCTGTTCGTTCGCCACTTCACGTGCATAGCCTATTAGCGATCGTCATAGCCACAATTAATGCGCTAACACTGTAGATCTGGTCCAAAGTTGCTGCACGTATGCTCTCAAGATCAATCGAACAAATGTCTTATTGTGCATTGGTGAAATGTTCTTTGGCTGCGTCGTCGACAAAGAGCGATTCAATATTGTCAACAATCTGATAACGTCTTCGACGAGAATCTGGCGAGAGCGATAATTGGATATCGATATCAAGAATAGATTAGTTGCGTCTTAGATATTAGTTATTGCTGACGTGTTAGCAACTCGATTGCAAGAACGTTTATATATACTGCTCAATAATATCTGTATCGACAATTTGAAAATGTAACGCTTTGTTGTGCCGCTCTTTCTAGCGCTTTTTACTCGAACCAATTGCGATAATATCTCGAACTTGCAACAATAAAGATTTCAGCCGTGCAGACATTGATTATGCAAAATCGGTTGATCAGCAACTACTAGCTTTTCAAAAGACAAAAATCTGCATTGCGAGAGCACTATCATATATTCTATAAAGTATTTTGCGAGACAAAAAGCTGCAACTATCCAATTGGCTGTCGCGACGAAGCTTGATCGAAATAGAAAATCAAAAGTAGAACAAGAAATAATTGAATATCGAGAGAAACAAGATTTTGAAAAAAAGCTATCTAGACAGCGTCTCGATACATAGATTTTGTTCCCGTCGGACATCGTAAACCGTATAATATATTTGATGCGTTATAATAGTCTTAGCTCGAAGGTCTAGACTGCTGCGACTGACGTATTCTATCGGATATAAACGTGTGCGAGAGACACAATTGAAATTATGCTACATAGAATGTCGATCGAATACGAGACTCCAGTGAATAGGAGTTGCGCCAAGACCTGTCTCCTGAGATGCGACGAGTGCTTGGGATCGGCGATCGATAAGCTCTGGGGTGTGGATGGGAAGGAGTAGGATTTTGAGTGGAGAACAGTCTTTGGATACATATGTCGCGCCTTCCGCCTCGTCTACTGGCTTCAGATTTTTTTTCAGGCATTTAACAATAAGCGCAATCAATTTGTTACTCTTTGTCCTCTTTGCAACTCTATTCTACAATAGTCTCTATCAATATAAATTTCGTTCACTTTTATCAATCTCGAAGCATGGCAGGCTAGCATGGGAAAAGATCGTTTGCAGCGTCCAATCTCGATATCTGCGTAGTCAGCAACAAAAGCTATAATTCTATAATTTTCGAGTCAAGTAGCAATTTGAGTCGTAGACTCGAAGACTACGATTTGATCAAATTTGTTGATTAGATTGTCTTGTTGTGTTACGCTGCTACTTCCTAAGAGATCTTAGGGGTATCAGAGAGAGTTGTACTGTTGGAGAGATTTGTAGGCGTCTTCAGGCAATGCAAGCAATCACTTGGTAACAAGGGTTGCAGCTAGATGTAGTAATAACAATAAGTAAGAACTTATCTTAAGTTGAACACGATCTATAAGGGAGTCGTGTTCGAGAATCTATATACTGAATAAGATTCTCCTTGCTCTTTTTGCTCTCTCGCAGAGCAAAGAGAGCAAGTCTCTATGCTTCTGTTGCTCTCTCGAGAAGCAAAGGGAGCAGTGCTTCTAGTGCTCTCTCGCAGAGCTGTAAGAGCATATATAGCTATTCGTTCCCAATGCTACATACTGTGCGTAGACTATATACTGGCGTAGGCTCGTAACATGTTGTCAAAAGAATCTCTTAATTTGTCTCGCGAGTCAATAGTAGATTCTCGTGATGCTCAATCGCACGCTTTGGATATTCTTTATTCTTATCGATTGTAATAGACGATTATTGATGTTTTTAAATCTCTTGAACGAAGTCGAGATCGAGTGTAGCCATAATTGTAGCAACTATAAGGACGACGATAATCTTTCATCTCTCAATAAACTACTATTTGGTGTCGAAGAAGCGCAAGAGTTACATCGAGCGCAAATCAATAACAAAAACGGAATGGAGAGATTTGATAGCATTATTGAATATCTAGCCCAAAACAATTGAAATTACGTTCTTATTCGCGGATCGAAACAGCGTAAAGATAACGGTAGAGATATCGACAGCAGTATGTTACGCTGCTACTTTCTAAGAGATCTTAGAAATATCAGAGAGAATTGTACTGTTAAAGAGATCTGTAGATGTCTTCAGACAATACAAGCAATTACTTGATAACAAAAATTGCAGCTAGATATAGCAATAACAATAAATAAAAATTTATCTTGAGTTAAACACAATTTATAAGAAAGTCGTATCTAGAAAATCTATATACTAAAAAAAATCTTTTTTGCTTGCTATATTTGCTGTCGAATATATCAAGTTCTGTTTACTCTATTTGCTGTCAAATATATCGAGTTTGTTTGCTCTGTTTGCTGTTAAATATATCGAGCTTGTTTATTCTATTTGCTGTTAAATATATCGAGCTTATCTATTAGCGTGTCGAGCAATTGCTTGTCTGTCAAATTATCAAGTATACAAATAATTGTACTATATACTATAGACTATTTTGTAGAATATATATTAGCTGTAACAAGCTAGAGTTGTAATACTATCTTTTTTTTTTAAATTTTTTTGTTCCGAAAAACAAATACTTATATACTATATTTTTTTATCAAAATTGTATCTGTCTTGTTTCCGAAATAGATTGCTACAGAATATTTGTTAATTTTGTCTGTAAATATTGTTGCTGTACTAGCAAATTTTGTATTATTATAAAAAATTTGTTATTTTGTCTGAAATGTTCGAAATATGTTCGCGCGAACAAACTGTATATAAATATATTGTAAATTTTTTTAAATTGTATCAGAAAAGATTTATTCTCTAAAATAACAAAAAATAAAATTGTATTAACAATTGTAATTACGCGATTGCTTTGCAATAAAAAAATACTGAAAAAAGTTAATACAAAAACAAAACAGAAAATACAGTATTTACTGTTCGATATAAAAAAGTCGAATACTATAGAGTTGTCAAACTGTTCTGCTGCAAATATTCTGATTAAGACTTTTTCTATTATTTGATTTTCTTTTGCTATACTGAATAATTTCTCGAGTATTAATAGAATTTCTGAATAAAAATATTGCAGTTGTCGAGATTGCTAATTGATTTTTATATATTCTCTATTGTAGAATATTTTTTCTATTTTACAAAATACTGCTAATTTTGCTGTTCTAGAATTCTCTCAATCTTAAATCGATTTTTTTTCTGCAGCTTATAATAAAATATTTTCTGTATAAATGTGTTTGAATCGGCTGATTTTAACAGTAATATATAGAATACTGAAAATATTTTGATATTTTTGAGTAAGTTGAATTTGTAGTTAACTGATTTTTTAATTTTTTTGACAAGAAACAATTCGACTTTAATATAATTTAATTTTTTGTTTAATTTTTTTGTTCTGAGATTTTTTGTAAAAAAATATACTTTATTTTTCTCTTTTAGCTAAGATACTGTTTTTTGTTTTTTATTTTGATATTTGACCGACTTTTCTTGTATTCTCGAGATATTGTTGTGTATTTTTTTTAATATTACTACTTTTTCAATAGCTGACTGCGCAGACAGATATATATATTTTTTTTCGAAAAAATTTGATTTCTTGTTATAATTGATAAAAAATAGAGTTATTTTAGTAATATCCGAAATCTTTGTATTGAGTGCCAGTTGTACTATAGATAGAAGTAATACTCAATTGCTGTAAATATTGTTAATATAATATTTTAAATACTATTTAAAACTCTGATTTGTTTTTTCTGTCTGACTATTTGTAATCGAATAATAGACAGTAGATATTCGGAGTCTTGTATCTAATATTAAAAAAAGCATTTTTTAATAATTAGATATAAAGAGCTTGTCTCTGTTACTGATTAGTTTTTTGAATATACTATAGTACTGTATAAATCGATTCAATATAATATATTTCAATTGTTCTGCGATAAACTTCTCTTTGCATACAATAATATATAAGTATTTAATAAGTTTATTAACTATTATCAGTATCGAATTATATCTGTTTTCAGTTGCTGAATTTGTCGATTTGAGCAACTTGATAATAAAATTTATTATAATTTTATTTTATAACAATTCAGATAGTTTCTGATATTGAATTTTGTTATAGTTTGTATATATATTATATTTGTTCTGCTGACAGCTAAAATATTGCTTAATATATATCTCGACAGTTTGTTTTATCTGTAAAAACTGACAATATTAATATAAAAACTAAAAAGTTTTTGTTATTTCTGAATATTTTTGCAGTAATCTGTTATAATACTCTTTTATATATTTGTTAATTTTGTTAATAGATATTTGAATTTTTTTTTTTTCTATTAAAAACTTTTCTGTATTATCTCGGAATATCTGTAGTGTAGTATTTAGTTTGTATTTGTTTGCTGATAGTAATCTGTTTTTATTGATTTTGAATATACTATAGTTGAACAATTTCTTTGTTTCTATATAATTATTTTTTCTGCTAAATATATCTGTTCTGTTATTATCTTTGTCTGAAATATACTGTATTCTGAATTTGTACTATTTAAATTTTTCTGACTATTGTATTTGTTTTCTGTTAAACTGTTTAGTAGTAGTAAAATATACAAGATTTTTGTAATCTGTAAAAATTGTAAATTCTAATAATTTTTCTATATATACTCTCTATAATTTCAAGAAAATTACTATAGCAAATAATTTTTTATTGTAAATATTATAGTTCTGTTCGACTAACAAAAATTTTCTCGAAAAATATATTACTAAATATTATATATTTTTATATTTCTGACTAAAATATATATCGATAGCTAAATCTGATGCGTCGATTTTAATTCTGCTTAGTAATTGCAAATTGTATATTTTTAGTACTGATTTTTTTAAATATTCTAGTTTAAAATTCTGAAATAATTTCTTTTCTGTAAATTTCTATAATTATAGCGTATTCTTTTTTGTAAGATTTGTCAGTAAAATTGTATTTACTAAATAGTTTTTAATAAACTTTTTGTTGTAGTTTATAAAATCTAGAAAAAATTGTACTTTTTTAATATTTGTGGATAGTTTCTATTCTCTGACTGCTTGTAGTTTCTCGGAATTTATATATATTTTGTATTATTTAATAACAAATTTAAAAAAGTCAATTTTTTCTCGATAAAATTTGCATTTTTCTGACTTAAAATATAAGTTTTTTATATTTAGATATTCTAATATTTTGAAAATATAGCTAATATACTTTTTCAAGATTTTTAAGTAAATTATAATATTGTTCAAATATACTATAACAAATCGATCTAGATATTGTTGTAGTATATTATTAATTATTTTTTAATATATTGCCGGAATGTTTGTAAGCCCGAATAGTATTACTGTATATTTGTATAATTTATATTGTATACAAAAAACTGTTTTCTATTTTTTCTCTGTTTTTATTCTAATCTGATTGTATATTTCTTGTAAATTCAGTTTAATAAAATATTTTGTTCCGAATAGTCGATTCTGAAGTTTGCTGATATTAAATAGTAAATATCGATTCTTGATTGTAATATTGTTTAGCTTTCGATAATCGATATATAGACAAAAAATTCTATTTTTTTTTAATACAAAAAAAATCGAATATTCTGTCTGTAATTAAAATTTTCTAATAATTTTTTTTTTGTTTTCTGTCAGATATTCGCAAAACACTTTAAGTTTTTTCTCGAATAGAATATATATAAATTTAAATATAGACTGCTTGTCTGATTCAAATCTGATTTTATAATTTTACAATTAATATTTAGAAAAAGTCTCTGTCGTTTTTTTTTCTTAAAACAGATATTTTCAACTATTGTATATTTGTAATACGTGTTTTAGCAATTTTTTTGCTGTATCAGATAGTTCAAAACTTTCAAAAAATTTATAATTTTTTTTATTTATTCTGATTTTATAATCTGACTGATTTCTGTCAGTATCTGTCGAGTCGGACTTTGTTAGATTATTTTTTTGCAAAAATACAAGTTTGCTGTTTGCAATCGATTTTCGATTTGTTCTTTTATTTACTATCGAATACTGTCAATATATAGATTAAATATAAATTATATAGTTATATTGCGCAAATCTAAATACTTATATATTTCAGTCGACTTCTGAATTGTACTGTTTTAATCAAGATATTTCTAGAACAATATTGTAAATAGCTATTTTTACTATATTAAAGATTAGTTTTTTGTAATATTGCTGAATAGCTATCGATAGTAATTTTGTTTTTTTATTTATTTTTCTATTTTTGTCGAATAATAGATTTTTATCTACAATTACTAGATTGTATACGTCAGACTTCTTTTAAATAGAATATTTTTCTCTTTTAACAAAAGTTCTGATTATAAAATTATCTGTCGTATCAGAATCGATTATTGCAATAAGTTAACAGCTATTAATCTTAACTGATATAATAAAATATTGTATATATGCTGTTAAGTTTAGTTGCTGCTATTAAACTAATATATTGCATTTCTCTGATATATTTTTTATTAAAAAATTTGAACTTTTCTCTGTTTTTGTATTGTAACTTCTGTTTCGAGCATCTGTTTGCGCTGAACTTTTTTTCTGTACTAAATTAATAATTTTAATTTTTTAGAAAATTAATTAATTTCTTTTTTGTCTTCTAGATAAGTCTAGTATAAATTGTTATAATATTCTATTTAACTGAGTATTGTATATTTCTTTGCTTTCTCTATCTTCTCTCGGAATAGACTTACGCTGCTCAGTTGTTGTTCGATTTTATCGAAAATATTTCTTTTTATAGTAATATCGCTTTCTAGCGCTTTCTCGCATTTATTTACAGTTTAATTAATTTTTTTTTCTTTTAATAAACTAGCTAAAGCGTCAAGATAGTTTGTAATATTGTTTAAATATTTGTAAAAGTTTTTTCAGTTATATTTGTTGTCTAAATCTGTTACTGAGTAAAAATATAATATTTCTGATTGTTGTATTTTTATAGTTTTATTAAGTTTTCTGTTAATTTTCTGTATAAATACAAATATTTTGTCTGATAATATTCTATTTAGAATTTTCTGTAACTGATCTGAATTTTCTATCAGATAGTAGTTGTTATTCGATTCAGTTTCGGAAATATTTATTTCTGTATCGATTTGTTTTTTGATATTGTTTTAACTATCGAATATCTTTTTTAATATAATATTAATCTGTCGACAATTTATCAAATTCTGTAATCGACAATCTTTTGCGAAGTAATTCGATTTGCTATATAAATAGTATATTTTCTGAGATTTGTTATTTTGTTTTTCTCTAGAATTTTTCTTTTTATATTGCTGAATAAAATTCAGTTTTATAAATACAGATTTACAATAATCGGAATTACTGTATTTCTGATTAGAACAAAATTTTTTCTACTAATATTTAATTACTGATTCGAAAAAGATTTCTGCTTTTTCTCGAAATTAATTGTATTTTTTTTTTATAGTTTTTTTATACAGTTTGTTGTTAAGATCGATAGCTATTTCGATAAAATCGAATATATTACTAATATATTTTTTGTTATATATTATTTTGTCTTTTAGATTGTTTTTGAAATCTTGTCGAAATATTGTTATAAATACAGTATTATTTTATTCGATTAGATTAATATATTTCTGAAATCTAGCTGTATAGTCTGCTGCAAAAATTTGTTAAATTAGATACTGAATTATTTTTTTCGCAATTTGTTTTTTGTTAAATATTTTAAAAATTCTTCGAAACTCTCTTTTGAAATTGTCGAAATTCGTAAATATTGCACAAAAATTTTTGTTATAATTTTTCAGATATTTTTGTAAGTTTAATTTGAGTTAATACTGAACTCTTTTTTTGAGAAATATTAATGCAAAAATTGTCTTATAATCTACTGAAACAGAATAGAAAATAAAATAGATATCTATCTGTATAAATCAGTTTTTCAGATCGATACAATTTTTATAATAGATATCGAATTTATTGATTCTGATTTTGTTGTTTTCTATAACTGATAGTTAATATAATACTGATAAACTAGTACTCGGAATAGAGACACGTTAATCTGATACAGATATTTTTAGAGTATTCAAAATATTACACTGCTACTTTCTAAAAAATCTTAGAAATATCAGAGAGAATTGTACTATTAAAAAAATCTGTAAATATTTTCAGACAATGCAAACAATTACTTGATAACAAGAGTTGCAGCTAAATATAGCAATAACAATAAATAAAAACTTATTTTAAGTTGAACACAATCTATAAGAGAGTTATATCTAGAAAATCTATATACTAAAAAAGATTTTTTTTGCTTATTATATTTGTTGTTAAATATATCGAACTCTGTTTGCTCTGTTTGCTATCGAGTATATCGAGCTTGTTTGTTCTGCTTGCTATCAAATATATCGAGCTTGCTTGTTCTGCTTGCTGTCAAGTATATCGAGCTTGTTTACTAGCGTGTCGAGCAATTGCTTGTCTGTCAAGTTGTCGAGCATGCAGATAACCGTGCTATATGCTACAGACTACTCTGTAGAGTATATATCAGCTGTAACAAGCTAGAATTGTAACACAGTAATCTTTACTTTAGCAGCGACAACCCAACCTGTAAGAAGCAAGATAGAATGCACTATTTCTTTAGTACTCTATCGACTGTAACAGATTCAGAAGCTAGATACAATTTTTGAAATTCTCGCTTGTTGATTCTAGTACTGACAGATAGTGTCTATCTAGACGTTTTATTTTTTGCAGAAAGACAAAAAATTCTATCTTTTATTTTTCTTCTTTATTTTGTAATATTTTTCTCTCGTCAACACACAATACACAAATCTGCTTCAAAAATATCGAGTCTTATTATCTTAATAGAAAAGAAGAGCAAAAGAACAAAGAAGCAAGCTGCAGTACAGATATTATTATTTCAAACTCTCTCCGATTGCTTATTGCGTTGCCAACTTCTGAGCTGTTATTAAATTTGTAATAGTCTCCGCTCCGAGAAGACGCTGCAGAAATAGCGGCAGATCAGACTGACTTATTGTAAATATAAAGCTCAACAAATACTACGGACGCCAAGTCAGTAACAGCTATAGGCGCTATCGATATTCGGAATTCCTTTAAGCGTACAGCAGATAAAATAGATTTGAACAATAGTGGCGAAAATATATATAGATTGGAAAAGATTCGGTGTGCAGATAAGTGCGTAGATCTTTATTGTTGTAAGCGCGTCTAATACTTTTAAGAAGATTCGATTGTAATCAACGAGACAGATAATATCGACAATAATATAAATAACTCTGTCGGACATTGTCGATCTCTCTCGATAGACAAATTACTTTCTCTGATTGTCTTCAGAAATTTCTTTGAGCGATTTTATCAGCAACACGAGAATACAAGTTCAAATCGATCTAGTAATATTAACAACAATCTAAATAAATGCTAATATCGTGTTTCTAATTAACAGTCTAGATTCTCTCTGATATACTTCAGATAACTCTCTCGTAATTGAGAATAACGACAAAACGATCAGCGTAACCGGCGCTTTCACGAGAGCCACGAACGTTGAGTCTGAGATTGATATCGCATATCTCTCAAGCTCTTACCCGAAAAAACAGTCAAAGACGCACAGTTGCTTGAATTCTTATACTGCTATCGAATCTATTATCTTATTTCTTGATTGCCCGATTACTGTTAGTATTGATCTATCTCAGAATCGAGTTGAGCAGACTGTGCGCGAAAGCAAATACGAAGTAGCAGCAATCGTCAATCTCTCGGGCGTTATCGTCGCCACTCTATTGTTTTCCGAGCGGAAGAGCCAGCGAGATCTAGCACAGAATAAAGAGAAGAACTAGAAAATCGTAAAAATTGTTGGCAAAAGACGAACAAGAAAGAATTGCGAGTACAAAATACGCTAGAAGAATACATAGATGTCTGATAGTAAATTGCGAAACGCGGCGCGACTAGTGCAGAAGTATAATGCACAAGTCAGAGAGCAACATAGAGATAAAAGAGACAGATCGACTTGTATAGAAAAGAATAAGCGATCGGTAGCTGTTCCAAGATACAGCTGACATATAGTATTGTTACTACGGGTTTTATAACAGTCTTTACGAACAATTGCAAGAATTCAGATTACTTTTGAGCTTGCGCAACGTTTTTGCAGCAATATATTTTTAGCGATACGTAATACTTCTTTATATTGTTCTAGACTTCAAGTACTTCGGTAAGAGTGTCTTGTAAGAATCGATGTTATCGATAAAGTGTGTCGAAGCTTTACTATACTGTGTAGAGATTTTGTTGTTAATTTGATCGGAGAGACGCAAAGCGCTATCGAGATTCTTTTGTTCTATAAGTACAGATATATGGTTGTATAATTCAAGACGTTGACAATTCTTCTGAAATCGACATTTCAACTTCTGCAGGTGTCTAGTATCAATGTTAATATTGGGAAAGACTAGCCACTGCAGCGCAACACGCTGACCCGGTTAGAGAGACTAAAAAGAAAGAGTGCTAGCGAGACCGTAGACAGTCTTTCTGTTTCTCTGAACAGACTAGCGGCTCGGAAAACCGCAGACAATTTTCAGAAGCGACAGAATTTGAATCAAAATGTTCGGATTTGTCAGAGAAATTCCGAAATATCTCTCAGAATGCTCTCAAAAAGCAGTCAAAATTGGATATTCTACTTATTCTAGAAGCAGAAGCCGAAAAGACAGACTAGAAGCGTTTCTTTATAGATGCGGTCTCGCCCAGACTTATTCTGTGGGTTCAAGGTCGTGTGGCTTCCGGGAAGTGATAAAGTTGTGCGGATTGGGAACAGTATGCACACTTTCCATGCTAACACGATTTAGAAACGATCTTGGGTGCAAAGACGGGCTATAACCTCCCCCAATGTTACGGAACCCCCTGTGT
>JAABUL010007371.1_pt1 | contig 11905 bp, 14 predicted proteins | sample 5559151 | NCBI WGS metagenome assembly JAABUL01 (sample SAMN10711876, study PRJNA513368) | rock metagenome | isolation source: Antarctica rocks | place: Antarctica: Victoria Land, Pudding Butte sud | reverse complement strand
CGAGTTGGCGTATCTGGAAGCCATACATTTTTTCGTGGAGGTGCTGGATAGTTTTTTTGGGAATGTGTGTGAGTTGGATTTGGTGTTTAATTTCTATAAGGTGAGTGGGAATTCTGGGATGAGGGGGTGGACGGGGTGGAGTAGGGGGAGGGATTGGCTAATGAGGGTGGGGGGATAGGTGTATGCGATTTTAGATGAGGTTTTCTTGGCTGGGGAGATTGAGGAGACGAGTAAGCAGGTTGTGTTGACGCGGTTGGAGCATTTGGATAAGCTGGAGTGAGTCGTGGAGGTTTGAGCGTGGTTCAAGGTGGAAACGAATGGGAAGCCCAGAGGTCTAAAGTGTCGGGAATCTGTCAGGCTCCAAGACTTTGCGCAGGAAGGGCTCAATGTCTGAAGGCATACGGTTTACGACGAGATGACAATGTCCGAGGGGAGAGCGAGGATCGGAATGGTTTACACTTATGGTGAGTGACGAGCAGGAGCGCGATGGTGTGAGCGTGATGCCATGGCTTTATCACAATACCAGCGCAACGAAGCATGGTAATGCAACAATCAAGCGTTCCGTCTGCAAGACTGTTCGCTTTTCGGGCGGAACAGGCCTGCAAAGCACAACGTATCATTGCCAAAATCCTCGTAACTCATCACATCGTTTACGAAGCCTATCCAGTACAAGCTGCGCTTTAGCCAGTACTGAATGATCTTTTGCCAGCTTTCTTGAAACGCCCAATCAACTTCCGCCCTTCATCCGCTCTGCCACTTCTTTCCACCCATCCCACAGCCCATCCCCCCTCCACCCAAAACAAACGCAATAGTGGCTGGCCAACAATTCCCACTCCTCGACCTCATCCATCATCTCCAGTCCCGCTACCCGCTCCTTCTCCCTCTTCTCGACGCCCACTTCCCACAGCGTTTTCACATCTGCTTCGCCACTTCCCTCAAACCCATAAGCTTTCATCCTTGCCGCTTGCGCTTCTAACGATCCATACTTCCGCAAAGTCTGTAAGACTATGCCTCGTGAAGCAAGGTTGGAGATCATGACTTTTCCAAAGGCATCGTGTGGGTTTATAGGCTCGTATAAGACGAGGCCGAGAGGCGTTGTTGTGGGGAAGAGATGTTGCGTAAAGTACAGCGCTACTGTGTCCGCAGCTGCAGGGGCTAGATAGACGAGGCAGCATTCCGATATAATTAGGGTGGGCAGGTCTTTCTCAATGTACTCGAACGAGGTTGGGGGTGGTTTTGAAGGGTCAAGCGAGCGTAGGTCCAGTGGGTGGACATGATAGTTTCCTGCATGGATTGTATCCGACGGAGGAGATGTGTCTGTAGAGCTCGACCATAACCAAGGTGTAATGACGTGCCCGCAAAGCTCGCTAAACTCGGACACAGGCTTCAACTTCGCAATTGTGTTCTCGGGGAAGTCGATCTCATGGTAGATAAGATTGGGCTTTTGGTAGAAGCCTTCTCCAAGAGTAGGATGTGGTGTTCTGGTCATGAGTCGAAAGAAGCGCGTGTCAGAGCCTGCACCTAACGATATGATCTGCTTTTTCTGTGACGGATTGTTGTCGATGAATGTATGGACAAGATCATCGATGGCTTTGGTCCTTACATAGGTTCCTGGCTTGCTCAGTCAGTCTCCCTATCAACGGCCTGAATGCGGCGTTACATACCTCGATTGATAATGGGAAATCTCCTCTGCCCTTCCCCAGAAACAAAGTACTTTGCGAATGGATCATCCAAGTATCCCACCTCCACAGCACTCAGTCTCGAAACACTAGCATCCTGATCTGTCTGCTGAACGATCCTGTCTGTGACACCCCTATCTTTTTCCAAGCTGAGACCCGATGGACCACCTTGACCGCGCCCTCGGCCCCGACCTGATCCTCTGGCATTGCGGAGCGTATTCAGATTGGGAATCTGGGGTGCCGCCATGCTTGCGCACTTGGATTGGAGGCAGTCCGCGGTGTAGATCAATACGAGGGAGGGAAATTCCTCGCCATCCATCCTGTTTACCGCCACATCAATCTGCTCTTGCCATCCATCAATGGATGTTTCACTGGATGTTTTATCACATGTCGTCGTTGAGAGAGCGCCATGAGAGTCCAACGCCCGCCGTAGAATAACCTTAGCTCTTGTTATACGGTTGACCAGGCGCACGACAACTAGCGTATCGACTCTGGTGTCACGGGTTTAGCAACTGCAATCAGTAAATTTAACATCTTGACTGCGCCTATGTACTTGGCGGTGATAGGGCTACAAAGTGATCTTAAGGGACAAGTATCTAGGCTGAGCCGAAAGTGTAACATTGCGGAACCAAGAACTAGTCATTTGATCACATTTACCCTATCCTCAATCCGCCAATTGATGACCAGTATAATGCTCTAGTCAAAGCTAACGTGCAATTTCATAGTTGCCTGATTTCAAACCCGAGCTGTCAGGTTCCTCTGTTGCCAGAGTCAACAAAGACGTCGGACCCTGCGAGCAGACCATTATTGACCCCTAGGGATGGCCTGTATTCATTGTGGTTTCGAATCCGCTCCCTCCATCGCATGTCCAATATCAAAACGATTCAGCACAAGCGCTACGAACACAAGCATCTCTCGTTTGGCCAGAAGTTGACCCGGACAGTGGCTCACGCCAGCACCGAATAGTCTGAAGCTAGGGCTGTTCCTCAGGTCTTTATTTTCCGAAAATCGATCGGAGTCAAAGTGATCCGAGTCATTACCAAAAGCGACTGGTCATAATGTAGCTGCCGAAGCGGGATGAGCACAGTATTGCCACCCCAGAACTCTGCTACCCAATGGAGTAGGAGCCATGATCTTCCGAGCAGACAAAGCTTTACTGGTCACTCTCAGGGTTTCCCAAAAACACAGTAGACGTGGACAACTGTGGATCAGATAGTCCTGGTTAACCTCGTCGCTTTGGAAGGCGAGACAGGTTTCGTTAGGGTAGGCAGTAATCCTGGATCGAGTTGAATCTAGGAGATCACCCAGAACGCAAATTTGTATCGGTTGATGTTGCCTCTGGATATGCTGTCAGGAAAGAAGGGGATGAATAACTATGGAAATACGTTTTTTCAAGGAATGTCGCGAGAGCAGAACTCATCCCCTGTATATCATGAGTAAAAAAAGTGCACGATCCTCATCACACATATCAATAGCCTTCATATCTCGGAGGACCCTTTCGATCATCCATGCTTGCTCAGAGCGCAACTCTTCTGGACCCTGCATGTATCTCAGGAAGAAGTCGAGGAGCTTGCGCCTTGCCTCGTGCATTTTGCTTTCAGGTGAGGGGATATTGGAAAATTAGCATCCAAGCATCATCATTAGAATTAAGCATCTTCTGTACTAGGTCCAGCTCCACTTCAAATATTCGATTACCAAACATGGCTCGGCTCAATGCTTCGACAAGTATTTCGCCACCGAATTTATTCAAAGAGACTTTGCTCGTTGTTGCTCCAAACCGCTGGTAGACCTTGTCCCAGCACAGGAAGTCACTGATGTAGCCGAGGAGCGAGTCACTGAATTTGTAGAGTCTTTGTTCCGGAAGCAATCTACTCTTATAATGATCCAAGGTTGCAGGTATGTGAGACAAGCGTCTTGTACGAGCCCCTAAATCTGTCTCATCGGCCACATCGAAATCCGGCGTTTACAACAGTTTTGGGATGATGACAGACTCAACCCCAAATGCGATCATCAGATCATTCAGCATTGCGTCCCAAAATAGGGTCGTGTTGGTCTTGTAAACCGCATTGACGTCTGCTGCGGACGTCACAACATACAATTTCTTTCTCCCAGCCGTGAGGGCGAACGGCTCGCTGGAGTCCTGGAAATACTTCCTAGAGTAACGTCAGCCAACCACTGAGAGAACTTTCGGCAATCGATCATCGTATCTTCCGTACGATACAAGTCTTTGAGCGTCACCAAAGAAGGAGCGCGCTTGACCTACACGCAACTTAGTAAGCTGGATGATGAAGCTGACTATCCTTACCAAGAACTAGCATTGAGCTTAGTGTGGTGCTTAATGTTGACCTTCTTTTCTCGGTAGTTAGCAGTCTCTAGGAGTACTCACTAGGAATCCAATACGGACGCTCTGGACGCTCATGAGGTCGTAGCATGGGAAGTAACCTGAAGGCGCAGCTGCGCCATGAAATATATAGAGCAGCCATGAGAGGTACAATCTTGAGTGTGATTGGTCTTCGCCCAATTAGCTTATGGTATCTTATAATAGACTCTAGTTCAATGATCATGTCTGAAGGTCTTCTACGTTCGACGACGATTAGTATGGAGAATATAGCGAGCAAGTTACTCAAGAGCTGGCAGGGCAGTGAAAGAGTCGACTCAGGAAACACAAGGGAGAAAGGAGAATAGAGAAGTCAGTCGTGCCGGCAATACCTCCTAGAGCCTAGACTAGAGTAATCCGCCTCATGAACCACCAGGTTTCTTACATCGTCTATCAATAGTCTATGGAAACGTCAAGAGATGGTGTTTAGGAAGGTTCCATACACCGGCTGCCTCTATCAGCTGGCTCTCCGCCATAAGCAGGAGGAAATGAGGCTTATAATCTTTTCTGTCAACATTCGATTCGTTGGACCGCCTACGAATCCAGCTTACTTTACCACAGTTACGCAAGTCGTGTTGCTTTGCATCTTTCAAAAAGTCATGGTGGAGAGGAGACGGTCCTGCAGCGTGCGGAGTAGCGAACCTTGCCATGCCGTACACCATGACTTCGGAGACTCCCTCCACCAGTCAACATTGCTTCCAGCCAGACAAGATTGGGGCTAGGACGAAGGATGCATGAGTCCTTGCAAGTTTGTTTCCAGTTCCTCTGACATGCTTCATTCGGCTCATCAGCGGCATACGCGGTTTTCGAAAGGGCAGCCGGTTGGTAACGATCTGCACAATGGCCGTCTCAATTATCATGTTCCAACCCAGAACGGGGCGTTGCTGGTTGCTATCAATTGGAAGAGGTGGCATCAATTTCTGACACGCCGCAGGCTGACTTCTTGAGCGAGGGTGGGAGTGGCTATCATATGACGATTTGTCCCTCAATTCGATGCATATGCAAATAGTGTGCATTTATGCTCGACGCTGGCAGCGGGGCACACGTCTCCTTTGGCGGTTGCCGTGTACATTTGATACGTTCGCTTGCTTTGTGCCTGCAAATGCCTTTCCCTAAGAATGCCTTTGCCGATAATGCCTTTGCCTACAAACGCCTTATTGCTGCATACACATTGGGAATGTGCAGTATATCACAATCTGAAGGGTTTAAGATATACTTTACAGTGTTTCAATACATCAGACAATTATGATACATAAATAAGTTACGGTGGCTAATTTCAGCCTTCTCCTCCTATCGACCATTGATCGTTCTCTGACGCAAATTCATCCCTTAGTCAAGAATCAATTTTCGCTAGGATACAGTCGATATAGATGTTTCGAGCCCATCAGCGCCTATGCCTGCAGCTCTTGAGTACGCCCTGGCGCTGCAGCGGATCTTTATAGTGGCACTTTCGGCGGGCTGCGCCGCGGCAGTATATACCTTTGGTATGGAAATGAAGAACGTCGAGGAGGTGCAAAAGGCAAGATGTGGCAGGAGAGGAAGCCGGAGAATGAATTGTGGGTCAGGTGGGGATGTCAAGATCGAGGATCCAAAATAGCTACCTTGAAGTCATTTGCAAATTCTCTTTGAACCATAATTGATAATAGGCAGCTATCGATAAAACGATGTTTATTTTCTGACTCAAAAAAAGCAGCGAAGAGACTTGTGATCGACATATATGCTTGAGCTCCGACACCACCTTTTACCTTCGGCTCCATCTCACTGAAACGCTGTCCGGGTTTCGCATTTGGAGCAATAATTCCACGTTGCTATCCTTGACCACATCCAACACCCTTTTCCTTGCGGCAGCTGGCGTCTCTCCAGCCTTTAGGATGGGCTCAGCGCGGTAACTACGAAACAGAGCCGCCATCGTTGCTACGAACTCCACCTGGGCAAACTTTTTGCCGGGGCAGCTCCTTGCGCCTTCGGACCACGCAATGAAGGTTCCTGCCTGCGGGGTTAAGAGGCTCTCTTGTGCAAGGCGAGTGCCAAGATCGACTTGCGTATCGATCGAGGAGCTGACAATCCATCTGGAAGGGCGCCAGGTCAGAGAATCCTTGCCCCAGTACCGGGGGTGAGTTTGCAGTGCGTTGAGATTAGCCACGACGAGAGTATCTTCTGGGATGGTTATCTCCTGGCTTCCCGATCGGATGACACGAGGCTGCTGGCCCGTATACTTCGGCACGCCGGGCAGTGGATTGTACAGTCGCAGGGTTTCAAGCTAGGCTATATATTAGAAATGACGAGTGATAGCACGATGCATACGTACCAAGATTGCAAGGCATCTTTTAAGCTTAGGAAACACGACCTCATATCTCCAAGCCTCCTTTTCATCGGTATCAAGATAAAAATTGAGCTCCTGCGAGATCCAATCCTGCATTTCCGGGTGAGCAACGAGAAGTAGTACGCTAAAGGCCAAAGAAATGGCAGTAGTGTCATGTCCTGCAAAATTGAAGACGAAGATGTTTCCTAGTATTTCGTCAACGCTCAAAGATTTCATCTCATGGGGTCTTCCATCCATTCCAGTCCTCTCATTTCCATCCCCTTCGACATCATACCGTGCTTCCGATGCTCGCACGAGGTTGCTCATGAGAGTTCCAGATCCAGGCTTCCCTTCCTCGACCAGTCGCTTTTCGTCGGCGAGCTGATCCAACATGTACTTCCGAAAATTAGTGACCGCCAAGCCGATCTTTCTCCATTTTGCAGGCAGAATCGGTATCCGGAATGCAGTTGCTGGCAGAACGAAGATCACAAGAATATTTTTTAGGATTATAGCTAAAGAATCTCTGTATGTCGAGGGCTGTTGCACCTCGACGCCCTTTACAACGCTTTTGAAAGGGTATGACTTTTGAAATCCAACGTAGGCTAGAACGTGCAGAGCCAACGTCCTTGTGTCTTCTGATGTGCTTTTTGAACCCATTGTATTGTCGGATAGCCACGAGTCCATCATATCGGACGCTTGACGCAATGCTTCTGACCAAACGAGGCGGCTCTTTTGCTCATTGAAAGGGGTAGCAGTGAGTTTTCTCTGCCGCTGCCACTCGGATCCTTCTGCCTACACGCTACAGTCAGCGACACGCTTGAGAAGTACCAAGAGCCTTCTACCGTGGCAACATTAGGCCCGAAAATATTAAGCGCACCTGGAGTGCAGTCAGCTACGGCTTACAATCACTAACACTAAATGAATACGTCATCGTACTCATCATCCACACAGGTCTCCCAAAGTCGCGGCTCCGGGATAGTATTTCGTGCGCAGCATCAGCATGAGAGGTGTGAAACCAGTTCTTTGCAGGCGTAACCAGGATCCAACTGTCGCCCAGCCTCTCGTGTGTTTGGTATCTATCGTGAAACTCCCACCCAAGTCGACTGTATCTAGTAAATGAGAAGGCATCGAAAGGGATATTCTTGAAAAAGGACGAGAATCCAGTCTCGAAAGCGATCCAAAGAGGGTTGTCAGGACTAATGGCAACTGCCACAATAGGGATTTTGAGCGAGAAGCTTTTCGATAATTGAGTAATAGGCAATAGGCATTGTAGATGCACCAGCATGCTATTAGACAAGCTGACGGTAGGAGAATAGCCATTCTGAATGGTGAAGAGACCTCTTACAGGCTGCTGACGATATCGGAGGTGCTGAGTGCCAGTGAGAGTGGTCCCTAGACGGTGTCAAAAGTCATTGTGGGACAAGTGACACATTCTTACTAGTCGGTCATATGTATAACGAAACTTCCAAAATCAGACCCAATATCCAATTACCCTCTTGATACCACCTGTACCGGAACAGGCAGCATGGATACCAATGAAGGTGCTTAGGAGCACGGAGCTCACTAGCGCACGTTATGCAGCCATGCGCAAACGGGAACCCGCGTCTTATTTCCGAGTGGGTACGCGATGTACATCGTGAAAGAGGCCCTGCAACAACATGCAAAAACATCCTTAGCCTGCCTCAAAAATGTTGGCTAACAGCGGTCTTTTAATAGCCTTAAAATTAAAATTATATATTAATTTAATATTTAAATTATAAATAAATTTATTATTATAACCTTAAGATTATAATAATAGCTTATTTACTTTAATAATTATATTATTACTTCTACTTTAAGTAATCTTATAAAAGCTCTTATATAAGAGTATAAGATTAGGAATAAAAGCCTAGATAAGAAGTTATATAAAGAGATTTTAATAATATAAAAGTATATAAATAAGAAATATTAGAATAATAATATATTTAAAGTATATTATTAAATTAATAATTCTTATAATTATATATTCTTTATAATTAAATAGGTTAAAGTCTAAGTTAATACTATCTTATAAGATAATATAAGAAGGATTATAGAATAGATCCTACTAATAATACTTATAAGTAATATAAGGATATATATAAAGAAATAATTAAAATTAAATAAATAGAAGGAATAAAAAAAGTAATAAATTAAAATACCTTTCTTATTTAAAAGTTACTCTTAGGTAACTCCTTTATATAATTAATATAATACTTTTAAAGGAATATTTAAATAAGCTATTCTTATATTATATTTTCTTTATAATAGACCTTTTACCTTATTAATTTAACTTCCTCTTATACTTCCCCCTACTCTACTGTTACGACCCTGTCGTCCGAAGGTCGATCAGGGTCTGGGATTAATCTCTTAGAGAGGAGTGTCAAGGACAGGATAGGTAGGCTTCATACTAGGCTAGTCTAGTATAATGGTATTATGTTCAGTGTCTAGGAGATAGCTAGGTTAGTAACATAAGTTAAGTACGAAGCTCCTATCTACTAGAAAGCATCGCTACTTATATAGACATAGGAAATGCTAGATCAGTTGGATTAGTACTAATACCACTGACTTATCTAGATTAGTTAGATTAGTACTAATACTACTAACTTGTCTAGATTAGTTAGATTAGTACTAATACTACTAACTTGTCTAGATTAGTTAGATTAGTACTAATACCACTTATCGTGACAAGAAGTACTTCGTCTAAGCGGAGTACAAGAACCGCGGGTTCAGGCTGTAATATTAGGTTCCCCCTTATTAGTTTTTGTCTTGAAAGCTTTACTACTCTGTAATACTACCTATTAGATCTAAACCTAAGTCTATATTCCTCTATTATTAACTAGTTAATATTATTCTTAAAACTAGTTCTATCGCTATAAGGGTCTATTTAAACTATAAGCGTGCGGGTTAGGCTAATAAGTATAAGGTCGGGGTCTCCGCTAGTCGCTATATAAAGTGCGCCTAGAAGGGTTCCTTAGACTATAACCTCTTACCTTTCTCTCCGGTAAAATAGATAAAGATATAGAATTAACGGAATTAAAAGGCTACTAAGGCCAAAGAGGCTTTAACTAAATTTACCTAGTTATAAAGAGAGGTAGAGGTATTAGAAAGAAAGGGAATCGCTATAATAGAAGGCGAAATTCAAAATATTAAGGAGACGGAGTAAGAGGAGTAATTAAATATAATTAATCCTAGCGACTTCCTCTTCAATATTTCTTCAGAATAGGTTGAAGTTCCTAAGGATTTTAACTGGTCTAGTCTTATTAATATTAGTGGAATTATTATAGGAGGTCCTTATAGTTCCTAAGGTTCCTAATAGGTTCCTAGGTACTTTCTAACTCCTCGTAGTTATTCTATTTAATAAGGTAATTCTAACCCTTTTATTCTAGGATCTTTTTAACCTCGTATTCTTCGGTCTTAACCTTATATTTCTAATCTTCCTAGATCGGTGTTTTAGAGTCGGCTAGTTCTAGTAAAGAGATATAGAACACTGGGTATACTCTAACGTCAGGTAGTAACTATAACTTATAATTAATAGGTCCTTTAGCTTACTTAATTAAAAATGGTCTAACTTTAATATAGTCTAGTTTCTTATTTAGCCTCTTGCTTTTCAGGTTTTTTATATGGAGGTAAACCTTATCCCTCTTCTTTAGTAGAGGATACATTTTTCTTTTCTTATTAACTCGTTGCTAAGTCTTAGTATTAACCTCGCTGATTATCTTCTACATGTCGCTATATAGTCTTTTCATATCGGATGATAACACTGTTACCCTCTCTGCCCTAGAACCGCTCCTCGGTTCTAGGAATAAGTTAGCATGTCTCCTATAATTTATAAAGAATGGAGATAGTCCGATCGTTTCCAATCTCTTATCATTAAGTACCAATTATACTATAAGAAGTAAAGAGACCCAGTTATTTTATTTATAACTAACGTAGTATCTTAGGTACGCTTCCATTATTTAATTTATTCATTCTATCTAATCATTAGTTTCTAGATGATAGGCGGTTAATATTTATAGTTTTATTCTAATTATAGCGATTAGAGTCTTCTAATAATAAGATATAAAGAGTCTATCTCTATCTAATATAATAGATTCAGGTATATTATAATCCCTTATCAGCCTGTTTAATAGGATGAATCCTAGTTAATAGGCCTTATACGTTTCTTTATAAGGAATCAGGATTATATACTTTATTAACTTATTAATAATTACTATTATCAAGTTAAAGGTACCTCTTATAACTAGATCTTTTAACTCTAGTAGCTTAATAATAAAGTCTATTATTACATCCTTCTATAGTATATCTAGAACTGGCGCAAATTATATTTACCTATATTTGGCGTAGCGTGCAGACTTATTCTACTAGCATTAAATATATTCTCTGATATATTTCTTAACATGCGCACGCAGTTATAGCGTCGTATATTCTCGTTGAAGGAGCTCTACTATCTTGGATACTCCTAGATATCCTTATAAAGGATTATTATAATAATCCTAGATTACCTCTTTAATATATTTCTTAGGTAAGTATATCCTCCCCTTATACTAGAGGAGCTCTTATCCTAGTTATTAATTCTTTAGCTATATAACTAAGTTATTATTAATATAGCCTTCCTTCAGGGTTAGCGCGATATCTTAGACTATAATTCATATAATAGCTACTAGACTTTATACTAGTATTAATAATCCGTCTCTTTTTTACTTAAGAATTAGCTTCTTTATAATATCCTTAGATTCTATATAATTAGTACGCCTACTTAGGGCGTCTACTTAATTATTATCTTTTCCTAGGATATATAGTATTTTAAACTTATACTATCTAAGTAATTTAGATTAATGGATTTACCTCTAATTTAACTCCTTTATTATTATAAAGTTAAGGAGGTTCTTATAATCTATAAAGATAGTAAGTTCTAAATAACTCTCTATATATACCCTCTAGTTTTAAAGTATATATACTACTACTAGTAACTCTTTATTATATATATTATAGTTCTATTCTACTACTAATATCTTTCGCGAGTAATAGGTAATTAGGTACTATTTTCCATCTTTTTCCTAATATAGATAAGCGCCTACTATAAGATCCGAGGCATCTATTTTAATATAAGCCGGTTCGTTTACTTAAAAGGTATAGAGTACTAGTAGATTTTAACAGGCTTCTTTTAATATTATAAATACTTTCTACTAACTAGGTCCCTATTAAAATCCCTTTTCCTTCTTAGTTATATCTATAAGTGGTAGGGCTATTTTTGAATACCCTTTAATAAACCTTCTATTAAAGTTCGTAAATCCTAAGAAGCTCTAGACTAATTTCACGTCGTATAGTATAGGCTATTCCACGATGGCCTTGATTTTTTCAGGGCTTATACGAATACCTGTGGTACTTACTATAAATCCTAGGAATTCTATTAATTCCTTATAGAATTCGTACTTCTCTAGCTTAAGGAGTAATCTAGCTTATAATAGGTAGGTTAAGATATCTTATATATACTAGATATATTCTTCCTTAATCTTAGAGTAGATT
>JAABUL010007367.1_pt1 | contig 11912 bp, 20 predicted proteins | sample 5559151 | NCBI WGS metagenome assembly JAABUL01 (sample SAMN10711876, study PRJNA513368) | rock metagenome | isolation source: Antarctica rocks | place: Antarctica: Victoria Land, Pudding Butte sud | reverse complement strand
AAGACCAACAAGCCTTGGCAAGTGTACAGCAGACATCAGACAGTCAGAGTTTCTTAGCAGCACCATGTGGAGTCCTTCAGTACAAGCAGATCTGGTGGCACCGCCTGACTGTACAGTCTGACTGAACCTGTTCTGCATTTCATGATACCATACAGGTAAGAAGGCCAGATGTCATTCGCCACACAAGAAGCTGCCCAACCAGCGGTGCCTTGACATCCAGGTGCCTTTCTGAGCATATGACTGGGTGATTGCGATGCAGTGGCCATATGAAGAGGTAGTACGCCTCGTCGTACCAGGTCCTGCAACAATTATTTGTTGACCTAGATCAAACAGAAGCTTCCACAGCACCTGCAGAGTGACGCTGCAGCCGTGCACGCACAGCGCACTGCGTTGCTCTCCGTCAAGCAATATGCGACGTGCGTTGCAATTTCTGCAAATCTGCAAGTTCTGAAGCGCAAGCAGCCTGCAGCGGGCAACTGGAAGACATTGCACAAGCTCAATATGAGCATTGTTGGGTGCTATGCACAAAGCCTGGCCAAGCGCCCTCAGGAAGCAGGGGAGAGGCATCACTATGCGTTGCCGTGTATGAAAAGACGCATGACGCTCAAGCGTACTCTGCATGTTATTCTCTGAGAGACGTAATTTGGATTTCAGCCAGTCCTCTCTTGCCCATCTTGAAATTACGCGTACCCGACGCAGCTGCACTTACTGCAAACTCGAGTGATCACTCGAAGAGAATTATGGAGGACGGGAGCGGAGCCAGCCGGCCGAAACGCCGATGTTCATCCCGGGCTAAAGCCTCCGCAGCTCCCAGCGCTGTCCATTATGTGGGGTACGTGGAGGAAGATGAAACTCCTGAGGCGATCATGAAGAAGTTTGAGGAATTAGACAAGGTACATGCAGCAGGCGACCGGAGGCCAAACGACGAAGCCTTCCAAGAAGGTGCATTTCCCAACTTTGGACATGTTTGTAGGTTATGGCAGCTCGGCAAGGTGAAGCCAGCACGTCCAAAGCTGCAAGTGACACAGAGGGTGAACAGGTGGACCAGCCTGAAGCAAGTTCTTCTGCTGCCATTGGACTGACAGATGATCAGCTCATGGAGGTTTTCAAACAGACCAGTATCTTCAATGTCAAAAGTGCTCTGGCCAACAACCAGAATCTTATGCAAAACGAGACTGCAGAGGACCAGCAGCATGACTTCTTTAGTGATTCTGACATGTCAGATACGGATGAATGGGACTATCTCCGAGGCTTCTGGTCAGGTTAGTTCTGTCAGCACATGATTGACACGCTGACTCAGAGACCAAATTGTGCACTGGTGCCACCATCTGCATAATGTTTAGTGCTGCAGACTTGCTGAAAGTCATGCACTCTCCTGATCTGCTCTGTGTCACTTGCACATCCCCATTGCTTAAGGCTCAAGTATGACCTTCAAGCCTAGGGTGTCCTGACTTACATTGCATACCAGCAAAACTGCATGCTTGCCTGCCAAGGTATGCATGTCGAGTGTATCTGCTGGTCACAGCCTTGTACAGTCAGGCTTTGATGCAATGCATTGATGTCCAGATGAGGAAGATATGAGCTACAGTGATCACTGGAAGAAGCTGAAGAAGCTGAAGAGCAAGGGCGGCCAGATCAGGCAACGTGGCGGTAGCTATGCTAAGCCTGGTCAGCACATTGTCACTCACTACAATGCTACAACACAGGCGCTCATACGGCGCAAGGTCAAGGTCATTGACAAGGATGCACTGTATCATGTCAAGGTCAGCTAGCCACAGACTATAATCCTGTCTTGGCATCACATGTCTCTAGCATAGCGAACAAACAGCCGTAGTCAGCTTGCAGGTCTGTATTGTCTCAAACTCTCTTGCTATATACATATTGGCTAATCTGTACACTCCAAGCATGAGCAGCCATCTTACCAGCCCTCAGCTGAAAGACAATGACATGCATCAAATGGCCCCACAAACAGTCATCACATGACAGGTCCAAATCCATACTATGTCTGCCAGGTGCCCCATCCCCTGCCCTTGTCATGGGGCCGCACCGTAAAGCCCTATATACCAGCGTCAGTGCGACAGCAGCCTTCAGTGGCAGCAGCAGCAGACACTGAAAATGTTGACAGCAGCAATGGCCAGTCGGTGGGCACCTCCTACCAGGAAGAGGAAGACTTGCTGGATGCCGACTTCAAGCCCTTCAAGCAGGCCTTCCAAGCTGTCCTGATCAACCCTGGTACGTCTGGAGGTTGCTGAAGAAGCAGCCTGCCCTGTTACTTTACCTGTTACATGACCTGTTACGTGGCCTCTGTAACCCCTGATTGTTGTGTGTGCTGCTGGGCAGGGTGTGTCACAGTGCACCTCCACAGCCTATAGCATGGCAAAGCGCAGAGTATGCTCACCAATGCTAACTATGCTATCTGTGGTACAAACTCACTGTCCATTTGGCAAGAGAGCCTGATCTTGAACCCTCAGTGCTTCAAGCATGTGCCGTTACAGTGGCTCCATTCAGTTTGCCTGTATGGGTTGCCTGTTGCTCACGTTGGAGTGGTTTCATCACAAGCTGTTACTTTACCTGTTACATGACCTGTTTTTCACTGTCCATTTGGCAAAAGAGCCTGATCTGGAACCCTCATCAAGAGCATGCTTGCAGAAAGACACAGAATCGAAGTGATTACTTGTGCTTTGAGTGAAATGGCAGAACACCCGCTTGTGCAGACACCTGTTGATTGAGGTCCTGAATATTCCAAGCCTTGGCATTATAGTGGTGCCATGCAGTCTGCCTGTATGGGTTGACTGTTGCTCAGGTTGGAGCGGTCCCACCACAAGCTGTTCTGACATAGACCCAGGGCCGCGTCTTGCAGCCCTGCCCCTGCCCAAGCTGTGTCCTGTTGGCTTTGTTTTCATCTGGGCTGAGAAGGAGCACCTCAGTACTGTAGTCAAGCAGGCAAGGAAACACGACAATGCTAATTGCATGCTAGCTCTTGCTGTATAGCACGCATTGCATTGTGGGGTCCACACATGGCATGATGTTCTTGTCGGATGACTTGCATTTGGTCATCAGGCTATCCCTATGTTGATCATGCAGGCGCAACCTTTGCCAGCTACTTGATACAACTGCATAAGTAGGCATGCATGCATTGTTGAGTGTGAACAGATGCAAACTTGTTGATTTTCGAAGAGATGCAAGTATTGTTGATTCTGAAGAGATGCATCTGTTGGCTGCAGTTGTATAAATGGGGCTACCAGTACGTGGAAAATCTGACATGGGTGTACATGGATGCCAACAATACCATTTTGACAACTCCATCAGACTACGCTCAGAAGTCACACCTGACGCTCTTCATCTTCAGGAAAGAAGGTATTTGTGTATTGCTACGCATTACCGTCCAAAACAGAGGTGCATGCTGATCAGATTACGCCATTAAAGGTCACAAACCTATCATGTGGTGTACCTTGCAAGATTCTGCAGCTGACTGAGAATTGCGTGTATGTGCTCTCAAGTGTTTTTCGGTAAGATCCCCGCAAGCAGCACTATAGCTGGACTTGAATGGCGCCCAGATGCTCTAACGTTCTGCTGGCAATTCTCTGTCCATGCAGATAAAGGCAAGGACATTGAGCTTCGGCATCAACGGAATCCTGATGTCACTTTTGACTGCGTGAGAGCCTCTAAAGGTGCTTATAGAAATAAACTTGATACATAATTGCTTGTACGAACTTGCATTGGACATGCATGAGCTGGAGTGCACTGCCTGCTGCATATTCCCAGTCTGGACTGCGCCCGTGTGCTAGACTCAGATGCACTACGCTCGTGGTGTCGCTTGGGCAGGTGATGATCGCAAGGCAGGGCAGACAGGGCTGTTGCTATCTGTCCTGCCTTTGCTGGACCCGATGATTTGCCTACTTGTGTCACGAGCAATCTCGGGTTACCATACATGTATTGAGCTTGCAGTGCTGTGATATGCTGAATGTATCTGCAGTGATAAGCATGAGGTCATGATGTAGCCTCATAGGGCTGTGCTCATTGCTTATTGGCTTAGCATTGACAAAAGTGAAGCTCGTGTGCAGGTCAGGGGAAGGACATTTCAGAGGAGATCTTTATGGCTATGGAGACGCTGTTGCCAACAGGCAAAGGCAAATTTCTAGAGCTGTGGGCAGCAAGAAACGTACACAGGCCAGGCTGGACTCACATGGTCGAAAGGCCGTATAAGGATTCCAAATAACGCTTATTTTGCTCCGTTTGTTCACACTCTATGCTTCCTGCCTCTCATCACACCATGCACTGGTGATCAGCTCATCATTGAGCACACGTTGAAGTCTTGAGTCACTAGACCACATCTGGATTCAAGCTGGTAAGCTATGTCTCAAAGACGCTTCTTGTGATACTTTAGTTGTTCCAAGGTTGGCCGCCTTGGTTCATCAACAAATTTGTTATCAACTGATAGCTTCTGTTTAGGTTTCAGCCTTTATCATGTTAATGTTGTGCACACACATTTTGCCACATCTTAGCATTGCAAGCAGAACGAGAAGACAGGCAACAGCGTACAGCAGCAACACACTATAAACACGTTGCTATGAAACAACTGTGAATCGTGCTCAGGACAAGCTTGTTCTTCGTGGGGTTCTGAAAGAAGTTCGTTTTCTGGGTACGCTGGTGCAAAAACGCTGGTACAGCACAGGACTGACTGCCAGTATTGCACAGACACCAAGTTTTGATACATTCCAGAAGCTGTAGAGATCGCTGTAGCTGTGCAACTGACCCAGAGTCTGGCCAGCCTGCACAAGTATGAAATTTAATGGCTGCAGCCCCACAGCAGTTCCCATGATGTACTCTCTGAATGGGAAGCCGACAACAGGGGAGGCTGTGTTGATGAACAGGATGGAAGGAATGGTGTCACACGGAGAAATATCATGTAATTAGTCAGATGCTGCTTGTGCTTCAGTAATGTTTTGCCAAAAGCATCTATGCGCCCAGGGAAAAGTCCCAGCAAGATCTCCTGCACAGTAGCATGCAGCCTTGAACATAAACGCTTTCTTGTGACAATGCACTCAAGCCTGTTGTTGCTCTTGTGGTGTTTGTAATGCACTCAACCCTGTTGTTGCTGGGATATACAGCCAGGTGTGCATCATGCACCAGCTTCAGAATGTGTGAGTTGTAAACTGTTTGCTAGCTGTCAGTATAGGCAGATATACAAACATTATGAACAGAGGGTTACCCTGACAAGCAATCTGGCCAGCCAATAGTTGAGCCCAGCACCCAGTGTGCTGACACAGGCAATGACACAGAAAGTGCCCCATAAACCATACAGGGAGCCTGCCAATACATTGATGAACATAGCGCCAGGGATCATGAACACCTGCATCCACAAAGACATTGCTTGTTTTGGAGCACAGCAACCATTATGAGGAACAGTATATAAGGCATAGTATATACGTGCTCAGGGAGAGCAACACGCAGGGAGGGTAATATTGTTATCATTATGAAAGGAACACAAAGCATGGACGTAAGTTGTCACGTGTCTGCAGGGCCTGACTGAATGCACATTTATGACAGACTGTTCTGCTACTGACAAGCTGTGAATGCCATCAAGCATGCGTGAGGTGAATTGCACCTGCATGAAGAGGTATAGGCAGATCAGGAGGGCAATGACATGCCCACTGCAGTTCTCCTTGTACAGTGCAAGAGTGGCCTTGACAGCCTGTGCCTCCTGGAAGTTGGTTGGAAGCTTCAGCAGCAGCTCCTCATCCTCTGAATGCAAAAGTAGCATATCTCAGACAACGCATGTTATGTGATGCGCTTCATGCATCATGTGACGCAGTTATGCTGCAATACCCAACCCATGCTGGAGTATGTCATATGTAATAGCTACTGCTGGATGTGGCAACTGTACAGTTGAGTAAACCAGTTGCAATGTGTGATTTGCAGCAACAGCCATGCAGACTGACATATGACTGGGTCAAAGCTTGTCAGCTCTTTTGCATGTGCAACAGGTGCATCATGTACCTCCATGACAACCATGCTTCCCCATCAAGTGGTGTCACATTAGCAGCGTGTCATGCAGGCTGCAGCTTGCACATGACAGGACAAGCTCAAGGATACGCAGACCTTGCAGATGAGCTTTGGAGGACAATGTGTCTCTGCTGGGCAATTGCCAGAAGAGGTTGAGCAGCAGGAGGAGGGCCACGCAGTATAGCAACACCAGCACTGCAATTGGTCGGGCCCATTTGAAGGATGCAATGTAGCTCCATGAGGAAGGACCATGACTTTTGCTTGGGCTTGGAGGCAACTGAAAGCGCACAGTGAAGTTTTCAAATGCAGCAGCGTTTGAATTCGGCAGGCCTGCATTGTGCGTGTATTTCAGGCTCCCATGGAGTGACATTGCACTATGACACATAACAGATGTCAAGTGACAAAAAGGGAAAATGCGACAGCAAATGAGTCACCCTTACCCCAGACTCAAGGTCAAGCAGGTCCTGTTTTTTGAGGTTGATAGGGGCTGCTGCTGTCAAGATGTCTGAAGCCTGTGGGAGAACACAAGGCATGCTGAGCAACTGAACGAAGGTTGCTCAGACTGTAAATGACCCCCGATAGCTATGAGACCACTAGACCTTGTCCTTGACAGTGTAGACAGCAGTGCTGATCTGTTGCTTAGCGGCATCGACGATGCTCATATTCCACCATCGACGACCAAGAACGCATTGCTGTCTTCAGGTGTGGTACTCATATGGACTTGAGTCCCGTAGTCGTCGTGCGTTCACGGTGGTGCCTCGAGTGTTCCTCGGACCTGCCCAACTCGCGCGTTCCTTTGCACGTGAAGGGTCAAGTAATGTCTGACGGTGTAAGGGAAATACAGATGGTCGCTGATCAATCAGCCGCGGATGTATTAGACGCCGTGTCCCGCTTCATAAAACAATGTACGAGTCTGTGCAATGGCTCCGAAACACTTTGTACATTGATCGATTGACTGATTGATGGTGCAGAAGTCAGAATTCTTCGTTGACTGTGCTCCCTGGGATCAGCGTCGGCAAGCAGCACAGGCATAACTGTGTGGCACAACTCATCTCACCACGATAAAGATGCAAGCGCTGAGTTCGGCACATTTCCGCGCTGGCTGCGGTGTCTTAGGCCTACAGCGTTTAACAAATCTCAAAAATCTGGCTGTCGCCTGTCGTAGCCCCTTGAACCGCAGCCCTGCTTTTCGAAGGCGCCAGACCAGTCAGTATAGGCCAGCTGTCGCATCTGCTTCAGCTGCAGCAACAGCTGCAGCAGGTTTGCCCCAGACATATGGGTAAGCCCTTCTCCACTGATCGACACAAAGCGTGAGTCAGGAAGGAACTCTGGTTGGCAAGATTGACATGGTTTGTGCTTTGCATTCAGTCCTGTCGTACAGGTACTTGATGGCATCAGTGGCTTTCACAGCTGCTGTGGTGCAGTGGATGGTGCTTCAGGTTATTCAAGCAAGGAAGGCAGCGTAAGACAAGTCAAGCATCTGTATCATGTCATGTCATGACTATGGCAGAAGGTTTGAAAATGACCTGCTCCACAGCAGTATGTGTTGCAAGCTCACAGAATAGATCACAGCTGCGCATCTGTCCTATCCTCCAGAGCTTGCTCAGAATAATCAGCATGCTTGGCTGCACTGCATCTCAAGGTTGCTGACCCTACTATGCTTGTCTGACCAGGGGTGTACAGTATCCAAAGCTCTACGCAGAAGGGACCAACGCAGTCTCAGTCAAGTTCAACTGCACCCAGCGAGTGCATCAAAATACCATGGAGAACCTGCCGAGCTTCCTGATCATGCAAATCCTGCTTGCACAGGCTTACCCCTTGCTGGCGTCTGTGCTGGGAGTGGCTTGGGCTGTAGGTGATTCACATGCTGCTCAGGAATCTCACAAGCGGTTTGCCAATGGCGTGAGTTACAATCAGATTGCACAAAGGCTGCCAGGTCATGCTGTCCTCAGTTGCTGTGACTCATGATCCTGGCAATTGTGCAGGAAGCTGTTTGTGCGCCCTGCTATGCATGAGCATCTCCCTGTTCTTGCTGATTGATGTCAAGCAATGTGACTTTTGCAGACTTCACTGTGTGAGCCTCTGAGTATATGCAGGTCGTATCATCTACTCTCTTGGGTACTCTTCTGGTGATGCCAATAAGCGGTTGCCAGGGGCAATAATTTCCAACTATGTGCAGCTGGGCACCCTTGGGACTTTGGCTTTCACTGCCTTCAAAGTTCTCACAGGCCGACCAATTTGAAGCTAGCGCCTAGATATTGTCTACAGCATGCAATGTAAGCATTCATTAGTGAGATAGGCCTTTTGCTTCATCTGTGTAGTTCTTGAGCTGCTGATATTGCTGTTACATGTGTACAAGCGTCAAGAGTTTTCAAAAATGGTTTGTTGCCCTGCATAGTCACTGATGGTGTGCTCCATTCCGGCTGCTTCCTTTGAAATGACTGTAACGACTGATACTCAGAGACTGTGTTGTGACTGTACCTTTGCAACTTGGATTGCCTGTGACGCATGCGCTGCGCATGCATAGTTTCCACGGTGCGGCAATTATTGAAGTTGGGTGCGGCGGTGCGCGTACCCGGTGCGCGTACCCGGTGCGCGTACCCGGTGCGCGCACCGAGGTACTAGCGTGATTAGTCAACCGTAACAAGCACATAACGGTCTCAGGCTGCTCTGTAACACATGTAAAGTCGTAACAAGCACCGCAAATGCAGTCCGCACTTGAACACACAGCGGTCGCGGCAGCAACTTGCCAACAAACGTGACCTCATTGCATGAAGGTTTAGCATTTGCAAGCATGCATTAATGTCAATATTGCCCTGCTGTCAATATTGCCCTGCTGTCAATATTGCCCTGCTGTCAATATTGCCCTGCTGTCAATATTGCCCTGCTGTCTGGTACTCAGTGTTTGCCAATTGCTGTGGTCAGTCATCATCATCACTGCCAACTGCCTGGAGTCTGATGCGAGGCGGACCAGACACCTGTCAAATTGCTATCTTGGTAGCAAACACTGGCCGCGATTGACTGCATGTGCAAATGGATACACATGAGCTAAGGGCAGCTTCGAGAAGAGAGGGCCGTTGCACACAGTCCTGGCCAGGAATCACTGAATGGTCTGCTGGTCAACAAGTCAACTGATAGCAGGCCAACTTCGACGCGCAGCGGGACACACGCTCTGCATCACAGTAGACATACTCGAACTTGCCTGTGCATCCTCGTCCTTCTGCGATACTCGGCTGTTGCTTGCTGATCGGTCTGTTGCGGAGGATGCAATAAAGATCCTTCGGCATAAGACAAACTGCAAAATAAACAGGCTGCCCTGCGCGAATGGTTCATTGCCATTGCAGCACGTCCCAGACTTCCTCCTCCAGCCCGTTCCTCAGCACTCACAGTCCCGGCTATCGTCAGCCCAGTCATCGTCACAGCTGGCTGGGAAGGCAGCCTCAGCAACAAGCTCCGCAGCCTGCTTCCGTAGGCAGTCAAGTAGCCTATGCGGCAAGCGCATCTCGCCTCCTTACCTCTTCTGTCCCCAATTCACACAGGAACGTGAGTGTAGCTGCGCATCACAGGTATGTTGACAGTGTGTACTCAAGTTCGGCTCCAATTTCCTATGAGTCCAGACTCTAGCTTGCTGAGTCAGACGTTGCTCACAGACTCGAGGACCAGGACTTGCCTGTAAGCTTGTATTGGCCGTACAAGAATCTCCCACCTGATGGCCAGGTGAGTGTGTGTCAGTCACAACGCTGCGGCCCATAGACAAGTGTTCCATCCTGCAACCAGAAACAATAGCCAAATCACAAACCTTTGACATGCAGACGCGAACAGAAAAAGAGGAGTCATGTAACCCTGAAGAGAAGTCCTGCCAGGTATATGGCATACTGAGTAACAGGCAAAGGCCTTTCAGCGTTGACCTGACTGGCGCGCTTCGCACACATTGTATTACTTCTGCATCGTGTGTGCTGAATCTGCAGTAATTGCAAATCTGTTTCATCCTGGACTGTGTGCTGCAGACTCCCATGCATGTATTTGAGAGGGCATGCAAAGCGTGCACAGGGACGGGCTCTATCTCATCAAACAGTCGAGGGAGGCGACGAACAGCTTCTTATGTGTGTACCATATGCCATGGACTAGGTCAGCTGCTCATGCAAACACAGCATGTCACAACATCTGTCTGGGCACTTGCTTTGTGCTGTTCAGAACACATGTGCACTCAGATGCCACATGCTTCGCAGCTCCAACCAGGCATCAACACATCTATGAGTGCGTCCGTCACTGTGCATCCCTCACAATGCTCCCTCAATGTTTCACCCCCACGCCTGGTGTATCACATGCCGCATCACAACAAAGCAGCCAACGCTGTGATGCTCATGCCTTTTGTCTCTGCAGTTACTTCATGGGACAATCCAGTATGTGCCAACAAAAGTTGCAATGCTCAAAACATGTTGTTGCGACCGCCCTGCATTGCATGCATGCTACGTTGTCGTATTGCTGTGCTTCTTGGTGCCGGACAACATTCAGAGCTGTTTGCGTCAAGTGCATGTTACCATGCAGGGTATGTGCGGCATACCTCCAGTCGATTCATGCCACCCAACCTCAACAATGGCAGCGGGGACTTCACAATAGGCAGACCTGTGCCTCCTCCACCTGAAGAAGATGACAAAAAGAGAAAGTATAGAAGCCTTAGAAGATGACCGTCATCACCATGATCAGTAGTGAATTTCATGCCAGATCAAATTCTCATAGCCTTCAGATGTAGTCAGCTCAAGTGTCCAAAAAATAAGTTTTGCTATCTGTGTTGCCCGGATATGTTTGTCAAGGTCAGTGTAGTAAGTTTCATTTTGATTGAAGATGACAGAGGATTGTGACATAGACACAGACTGTGCAGCATTAGTTGGCAATCACCAACAGGGTGGTCATGTCAGCTGTGGGTGGGACTCATTTACAAGTCTTCATCACTACCAGTCACGTCTTGCAGTGTGTTTGACAGACAGCATTCTATGCACTTTTTGTGTGCACTAGACGTCAATTCTAGTCATTCTATACAAAGTAGTAGCCATCACCAAGTTCTGTTCAGAGGAATCCCATGTTATAACTGATGCAAGCCCACTAATTGTGCTTTGCAAAACTAGTGTGTTGCTGGCTGATGCTGGTCGCAGGTGTTTTCTCCATTTCATCCCATGCAGATGAGCTCAGCTGAAGACTACATCAGCTGCACAGGGCACTGCCGCTATTGGCCAAAGGATGGAGTGAAGCTTTGCCGCAGAGCAGTCCATGCTGTTATGCTCCATTGCTGCTCCTGCTTCTGAATCAGACCAGCTTCGTTCACAGTGTACACCTGCCACATCAGAAGCTGCAGCTGAAACCCAATGGCATACAGCCTGCAGTCTACCAAAGGTGGATGCAACAAACAGACTGCTTGTCAGGGATTAGTTCCCAGGTGGGTGACAGTCTTATCACAGCTTCCATTGAGCGTATGGTGTCGTCTGCAGACTAGAAGCACTGCTGTGGTGATGTACAGTTTGCGTTAGGCCACAGCAGAATGACATACTTACTGTGTGGCCACTTATGGTCTGAATGCGCGGCTGCCAGGGCAGCTTCAGGATGCCCCCAAGGGTCCAGTCTGCTTCCACTGTTGCTGGTCCAGAAACCCAAATCTGCTTGAGTTTCACCTCTGACCGGGCAGGGTCAAAAAGGATGGTCAATGCCTTACGATACCTACTCAAGCCTGTCACATCGTTGGTGGGATCCACAAACCTGCAAAGAGCATTGCTTTCCTGTCCAGTCACATTTGTGCCAGACTCCTGAACAAACTCACCTGCAAGTGACAAAGTGCTCCCTGCCCAAAACAACACAAGTCATCTGGCCCAAGAGCACTGCCCCTGACATGATGGGCCCATCACCTCATGTTC
>JAABUL010007366.1_pt1 | contig 11913 bp, 14 predicted proteins | sample 5559151 | NCBI WGS metagenome assembly JAABUL01 (sample SAMN10711876, study PRJNA513368) | rock metagenome | isolation source: Antarctica rocks | place: Antarctica: Victoria Land, Pudding Butte sud | reverse complement strand
AAGGAAACAGGCTTGCAGATCGGAAGCGGGCGCCGCTGGAGTTGGGTTGGAGCGACTGCTGCACGACTGTAAACACTAGCGCAACGCCGGCCGCTGGCGGTGCGCGTCTTCGAGGTCACGACACGAGCGGATCGAGGCTGCGGAAGTTTGCAAGGCTGGCAAGCCGCTGCAGCTGCACTCAGCCCTAGATCCTGTGCAACACGGGTGTTTCTTGCAATCTGCTGTTTGTCTGAGGTGTGCTAAACTGGAGGGCTCATCCCTCATGGGAAGTGCGGCCGGCGAGGAGATTCTGGCGACAAACGGCCGTCTGAGATTCTGACCCGCTGTGTCCAAAGACGTGACACGTGACAGGCGTGACTGACGACTGGCCATCAGCAGCGCAGCCGCACGCGGAGCTTGGAGCCAGATTGAGTCGACATATACGGAGCAGGAGTGATTGACTTGCTTCCTTTGGCTTCTTGACAACTCTCAGAATGTCCTGATATGGCCAGGGCGTGGCGCACGTTGTGCGGACTCGCCATCTCGCTATTCGCGTACGCGTTGGTCGCAGCCGTTGCATCGACCAGCCACATCCTCAACATGAGCAACTCCGCCGATGCTTTGTTTACGGTGGTGTCGAAGCTGGCGAAAGAGGGAGAAGGCAAAGTGGCGTGCATTGCCCAGGGTGCTGAAAGCGGCTCATCACTCGGTGCGTGCCGGGATCACTTTCAAGCAAGAGCCGACACGCGCCAGGCATCGAGGGGCGTCTCGTTTCGGCTTCACAGGATGTCAAACATAACGGAAGATGCATTGTACCCTTGAAACACAGCGCGTGCCTCTTGGGGAGTCTGTTCGCTGCTTCGGCAAGACTGCTGTGCTTCGGCGCGCCGAACCCGTGCGAAGGCAAGTTCGGCGCTGTTTCGGCGCCCCGAAGCGCAACAGCTCATCCGGTTCGGCCGCCGGCTGTTTCGACGCCGAAATTTGGTTCGGCGCGCCGCACCGGCGCCGAACCCGCCTTCAGCGCGCCAAAACCCTGCCTTAAATCACCAGACGTATGCTGACGATCTGCACTGGCAGCTCATCAGTCTTCGACGGCATCTGGGAGGGTGATGCTTGAAAGGAAAATACGGAAGACTGTGAGCTCTAAGAGCAGCGGAGGCGCACTCTGTACGCTCTAGCCGGCTGCGAACCGGTGCGGATGTTTTTCGTGTCGGCCGCTCGTAAGCAGCTTTCCTGCAGAGATTGCAATCCAGACTGGTCGAGTCATCAGTATGCAACAACATCATTGGTGTGGCGAGCAGGAGCAGCTAAATTCGATTCGCCCTGCCTAGGACTTCGACATTTTTCTTGGGAACACGAGAGTCCCGCCGGGAACGTGCAGATTGCCCTGCTCGAGGACAAATTGAGTGCTGCAGCACAAACAGCGTCGACGGAAAGGCTGAAACGGCGGACATATCGATGGAGGAGCTCGCAGAAGTGCTCGTCGACCTGGACGCGGTTGTGTGCAGCCAGGGATCGGTGCGCGTCGAATCTCCGCTTGCCCCCTTCCCAAAAACGCAGATGGTGAACCATTCGCCATCAGCCTGATTTCAGATGAAGGATCTGAGATGAAGCCGCTGTTGGACACCTGCACGCCTGCCAGCTTTGGGCGCAGCTCTGAGCAGGTGCGCTGCGCGCGCACATTCATGCAGAGAGTATGCGCCTCTTGACACCGCTGCAGGTTGCGGAGCTTCGCAATACATGAACCGAATGGAAATATTAGCTGCTAGGATGTCCTCTCCGATACCTGAAAAGCAGGCCAAACTGCACGCGGCATGACAATTCAGCAACAGCGGGTGGCAGCACCGGCCGCCCAGCTGCGTCCGAACATGTGGTAGACAAGCCAACAATCTTGCTTCAGTGTCACGTGCTTCCTTCAGGGTTAATTCGTCGCAGGCTCAGTGTTGTGGAAGACACGTTCCATGGTTCTGAATATTAGTGCGCCGCTGCTGCCGCCCTGGTGCACATACTTTCATGGTGTTGGAAATGATGCGCCGCTGTTGCCACCTTGTGATTGACTGCGATGCGCGTCTGACTATGCAGAAGAGATACAATGAGGTTGTAGACAAACGAGACACAATGCCTCGGTGTGTAGACCAGTATTTGTTGGATAGTCTGCCACGAGTCCACATTTTGCATGATAATCGATGAGCAGGATCCTGAGCGCTCGGGAGCTAGTGGGGTGCATCACAACAGTGCCACAGAAAACCATACATTCACGCAAACGAACAGGTCACAGCACGTCACAGCAAGAATGCAGGATGTGCAGAGCCGCAAACCAGTAGTGCGCAAACCTGAAAACCCTACGAAGGCACAGCTGCGTTGTCCCTCCAACCGTACGACTGCCATGACATGCAATGCCAGGAACTTCGAACATCGACGCAATGGCCGCTGCGGAGCAAGCGGCAGTCCTTCTCACCTTCCAAAACCACAAGCGTCCCTCGCCAGATGCCCCATTGCCACCGTCCCAGTTTCGCTCGTGCGACAGACCCGCAGAGTGGTAGAGTTCGACCTTTTCTTGCTGACCGCTGATGTGCCGATCAGCCCGGCAGGTTGCTCAGCACGCCGGAGGCGCCCGGACTGGCCCCTGGACCACTGGGTGCAGCCGTACCAGCTGTGGGTGCAGCCGTACCAGCTGTGGGCGGAGGAGCAGCGGTGGGGACGGTAGTGGGCGCCGCCAGTGGGGTTACAACGGCAGTCGGTGCGGGAGTCGGTGCAGATGTTGGCGCCGGAGTCGGGCCCGCGGTGAGAATTGCCGTCGGCGCCGGTGTGGCGGCCAGAACCGGGGACATCGGGGCACTCCCCGGCGGCAGTATTGCAGGGAGGGGGATTGTTATCGCTGGAGTCGGCGCATAGGCCGGAGGAAGGTTTCGGATGTAAGTTATCTGGGCTACGAGTGTCGTCGGCGCAGGGGTGCGGACCGCCGTCGGCAGTGGCGTTGGGGCAGCGGTCGGGGGAGCAGCAGTGGGGGGCGGAGTCACGGGCGGCGGGATTGCGGCGGCGGTGAGCGCCGTCGGTGATGGCGTGTTACTGGGGACGGGACTGGAGGCGATGTGGAAGACGACAGGGGCGAGGGGTTGGGCATAAGTGGTGATGACACCAGGCCGTGGCTGGATGTAGCCCGTGAGCGAGATCGGCGACGGCGCCGGGACAGACACGCCCAGCGGGATTGCGTAGTAGTAGCCGCCGGGCGCGCCTGTTTGGGTCAAAAAGCAGGCGCGTTATCAATCAGAGCTTCCAGGGTCCGATGTCTGCCAGCAAACCCGTGCTATGCTGTGGGGTTGGTTCGTCAACGAATGCTCAGCAGACTCGGATGATTTTGGGCTGCATCTGCCAGACAGTAGACGCCCAGTCGGCCGTCAGCGCACATTCCTGATGACAACGCCACGAATTCGAGATAAATGCACATTGAACCTCGACGCTGGAGGAGGGGCAATCGACCTGGGGCGCCAGGAGTGCCGGGAGATCCCGCGACGCCATACCTGCAGACATCGAGAGGTGCATTTGAGAGTGTTCTCTGTGATCCACCTGCTGCACAGCGAAGACGACGAGCTGCAGCCTGGAGTTGCTTGCAGCGGCCTATCATGAGCGTGTCGAATGTTGATCACAGTGAGGCTAGCACGCATGACACTGTCGGGACATAAACGGTTCACCCTGCAGCAAGAAAGGCGCGCAGCAGAATGGCCATCCGCAGAACAAACAAATGCATCCTGATCAGTTTGCAGGCAGAACAGGTCGGAGGGTTTCAATTTTGTTTTTCCGCACCCGGCAACGCCGGCGGCGCCGACGCCGCCGATTGCGCCGGCGGCGCCCACTGTCCCTGGCGGTCCTGGAGCTCCTGTGCAGCGACGGATGGTGTGTCAGTTGCCGAGTCGACTGGCCAGCTTCCATGGGGATCAGCTCAACGGAGGGACGCTGCACGAGGGCAAGATTGTGCCCGGAACTCGTGTAGGCTGCCAGCCGACGCAAGCTGCCAGCTTGGTAGTGCCTGTGTTCAGATGGGACAAGCAGCAGTTCAGACAGCACATCCCGAAATCTTTTTTGAATTGAGATTTGTCGAACCCTACACAACGGCTCACCTGCAGAGCCGGACGCGCCCGGCAGGCCGAGAGGTCCTTGTAGGCCGGAATGTCCAGGGTAGCCATAGCCGATGCCGGTGGGACCGGGCGGCCCTACAGCAAAAACGCAGACACACAGGTCACATCCCTTTTCGTCTCAGCGGACTTGTTCGTGTGCGGCTTCAGGGTTTGCTTGGCATGCTTGGCTTGCTTCGCTGATGCACGTCCAGTCAGATTCAACCAGCGTCGCGACCGCACACACCTGGCAGGCCGAGGCCGGGGGCGCCGACAGGCCCCTGCAGCCCATTTGGCCCGACGCTTCCGGTAGCGCCCGCAGCTCCAGGAGGAGCCGGCTGCCCTGGAGTGCCTGCAAATGAAAAGGAAAGTTTAGATAATGATATATAATAATAATATAAAAAAGAAATAAATTATCCATTTATTTATTAATGGATAAACAATAATCCATTGGAATTTGGATATTCCATATCCAAATTTTGGAGGCGACGGGAAAACGATTCCAAATCGTGATCGTCGTCTCTGCTGGCTGCTGCTGACAGCAAATGGTTTTATGCGTCGTCTCGTGTGCAGCAGCGAGCCAGCCCCTGCTTGCAGTGTTTGAACGCTGCGTCAGATGCCGCTGCTCCAGCGCTGATGCACCAGACGCAGCTCTGCCCATCACCGGCAGGTCAAACCATTCGAGGCGGATACGTCACCAGCTCCTCAGCGATCCTGCTGCGCATGCGAAACCAACGCTTCAGCCTTGTAGGTTTCACTGCTGCAGGGCTGTTCAAATGTCTCGTCGCACCTCCGGGCCCGGGAGCGCCTGCGAGGCCGGGCGTGCCGCTCTGTCCGGGCGCGCCGTTGGCGCCTCCAGCTCCAGGGGCGCCTGCGCGGCGGCAGATATGCAGATCTCGGCTTCCGAAGACCATCGTTGACTCAGAGGCAAGGCCAGGCGTGCACGACCGATGCGTACAGCAGGGCAGGAACCGCATCCTCATAATTTTTGCAGGAGACCACCAGAGACTCAGTACTCCAGTGTTCAATACGACCAAGCTATGTGTGGCAGGAGGGCGCCTATCTCAGGCACGAGCACTTGCCGTGTCTGGCAGGGTTTTAGGGTTTAGGGTGTGACATTCTCACCGGGCAGCCCGATGCCGGGCGCTCCTCCCTTCCCTGGCGGCCCTGGAATCGGACCTGCAGAGGCGTGCAGCAGCTTTACAGTTTGGTGCAATTCAACCCGCGTCAGGCTGGCCAGCCTCACGGCCAGCCTCACGGATGGAAACCACCCATGGGTGTTCCCAGCATGCGACAGGCTGGGCTGCAGCGCATGCAGAGAACAGCAGCAAGCCGCTTCCCCCTTTCGGAACTGAGCTTGAAGCGGAGTCGGAACTTGAGCCGACTGCGCTATACGTACCCGCAGCAATGGCGAGGGCGGCGATCTGCGCAGCGGAGCCGGCTGCAGTGGCGGCCTGTGCCGCTTCTGCAGCAGCGCCGGAGGCCGCACCTGCCACCTGGGCACTCTGGCCTGTTCAGACAGAACTGCGCACAGTGAGTTGCGAATCAGCTCCGATGTCAATGTCCCGGCGCATGCGGACCGTGTGAACAGCTGCATTCGTCGACTCGTGATGACATGCGATACGTCTCTGGCGGCGGGCAGGCCTGGCGACTGACGAATGACGGGGAGGCCATCAGGGCATGTCTTGTGAAATATCTCAGCTGGCAGAGGTGCGGGGGGCCACATGATTTTATTTATTTATTTATTTATTTTTTTATTTAATGATTCATTTATTTATTTATGGGCGCCGGGGTGGGGGTCATGCAGAGTGTCCGCTGTAAAATCGACAATGAACCGCTAGATTGATCAAATGCAGGAGGCGAATGCACTGGCAAGCGCCAGAGCGGCGGCGACGGCGGATGCGGTGCAGAGGTCCTGCATGTATGTGCTTGATGTCGTTGTTCACCACACTTTGCCATGAAAATTTCAAGTGCAGGCAAGGGAGCTCACTAGCTGCCGCGAGGGCGGCGGCGACGACGATAGCGGTGCTGAAGCTCCGGTTGGCGCTGCTGACGCAGGTGCTGCCCAGCACATCACATCAAGAGAACAATACAACAAGACGCATAACAGATGCGGTAAAGGACGCACCGGCGGCCGCGAGGGCGGCGGCGATGGCGGAGGCGGTGATGAACGTCCGGTTGACGCCGCTGACGGAGCCGTTGCCTAGCAGCGGGAGCACGCCGAGGCCGGTGGCGTTGAGGGTGGTGAGGTTGAGCGCCGTCAGGTTGAGGCCGGGGAGGCCCAGGGAGGTAGCATTGAGCGGGGTGCCGTTGGCGGTAGTCAGGAAGTTTGTGCCGTTGAGGCTGAACACCTTGGTGCCGCCGGCCGTCTATGCTGAGCGGATTTACAGGATGTAAGCACCGGAAAGTGAGAACAGCAGCTGCCGCTGGAGTGTGGTGAGGAGGTTCCATGACATTGAGAAGGAACACCTTGATTCACTGATCGTCTGCCCAGCACTTTTTAAATCTGGCGTTGTGCACCACCCTGGTGCACAACGAGTCTGTGTGCTGATGGATTTGCGCAGTTGGCGGTGCTCGGATGTTCAAAATTGAACTCCGAGTGCAGTATTGCATGCACGACACCGCCATCAGCTGTGCGGTAGACTTTGACTAAACATTATTGAATACGAAGCAGCAGAAAGGAAAGAGTTGTGCACCGTATTTGATTGGAAGACCTGCTGCAGGGCGCGCCGCTGCGGCGTCGAGCTGATGGTTGCCGTGGCGCCATCTGCACACGGTGTCTGCCGCAAATGATGATTTGCAGAATGTATTGTTCATGTTTCAGGTGCTCATCGCGCGGCTGTCAGGTGATGTGTCACAGACTGTCAACGCTGCTGGCAATGGCGCCATTTGCCCGGCGGCGGCGGCATCCAGGACAGGTGGTATGCAGGATGTCATATGACATCACCGTGTGATGTCACATGACATCACAGCTAATTGATGCATCGATTAGCTGGCTCACCGCCATGGGCGCTGGCAGCTGAGTTCTGGGCGGCGCCACCGGAACGCCTGCTCTCTACTGACGTGGCCGCGATGCCTGCAAACACAAACAAGGGATACCTGAGAGAGAAGCAAAAGAACACGTCTTTTCTTCTGCAGACACTGACGATGACTGTCGATGCAATACAGGGCTGCTGCAGGTTGTGCAGACCTTCAGGGACATGCCAGGCCTGATCTGCCCTTGCATGTGGCTCTCAAAGCAAAAGACTTTCAACGGCAAGTCTAGTCTCTCACGAAGAACGCATAAGTAGAGGACTCCTTGTCAGCACAGCTTCCGGAAGTTCCTGCTGATTTGAGTTCAGGGGTCGGCCGCAGTCGAACTCACTGGCGGCGAGTGCCGTCAACAGCAGCAGGCAGTGCACCGCTGTGGATGTCGCCATGAGGGCGCGATGATGCCGCTGCCCCTCAGGCTGTGACGCACCAAAACGGGCAGAATGTATGACCAGGACTGAGCCCAGCAGCTGCGTCCAAGAAGATTGCCGCTTGATCGGTCGGCCTGGTGTGAGACTGCCGTCGAGGAGGCTGCTGGCTGTTGGTCCCCTTCTCGTAGCAGCTGCTGTGTGTGCACAAATGCATGGACCCAGCGGCACATGCATCTGGAAGATGCATCGACTGCTGACAGGCAGGGTTTGTGTGACGACTGCTAGCAAGGGCCATCAAAAAACGTGGGTGGCTTTAGATTCTGCACGTGCATCTGCACGCCCAGATGACCCCTGCCGGCACAGAAACGTGAAACGTGACCGCCGACGATATATGCGACGGCGCTTATCAGCCTCACACAATCGATTGCACGCGCTTCGATCTTTCATCCCAGCACCCAGATTTTCCAACATGGCGTCGATGGCTGCACTCCTGGTACTGTCCGTCCTCGTCGCGGCGGCGACCTTCGACATCGTGCACGCGCAGGTGCGACAGCGGTAGCTCTGCTGCTCAAACATGCGTCTGTGCAAGTTCGTCCAAGCACGTGTCAGTGGTGGACATCGATGAAAGTAACAGCACCGTCAGGCTTGACCTCCGGCAGTGTTGCACGGGCTTCCTGTTCTTGTTCGATACTGATCAGCGAGCGTACTGTGAGACGTCCTTATGGTGTGGGATTCTCCCATTACTGACCGTGCCGTGGCTCCTACAGCCTCCATTTCAACCTGCTTCGCCTGGACAGGGGTGTGCACACATAGGATTGCAAATTCTGGTTTGCATGCGCTGCCGCAGGAGGGCACTGAGGCGTCTCCTTTTGTGTGGGGCCGACCTCGCAAACTGGGTGCGAAGTCGATATTGGACAGTTTCTGCAGTTGATGTCTCAGCACCGCCTTGCATTCTGCGGACAAGATTCGGCAGCAGTGATGCATTCGGCAAACCGAGTGATGCGTGCCAGAGTGTTGACATGAGAAACTGGTACAGCGTCTTGCCAGAGTGCTTGAAGCAAGTCCTACGCTGCCACAGTCCTAGCAGGCGGCATCACTGAATAGCACAGCATTGACGGTGCAGCACACTCACCGCACTGACAAAATTCGCGCCCCTTCTGCATTCAGTCGGGACGCCTTACGCCTCTGAGGTTGAACCCAGTGGAAACGGAGGCTACCAGTATGTGGTGAGTCTTCTGCACGTCACCTTCCACCCCTGCATCGATCATGACGGAACTGATTCCGCGGAATGAACACCTCTGCAGACGCATGATAAACACCGGCATTTTTGTGTTGCTGGCGGCGACACTGTCGAGATGGCATTGCAACACGCTCGTGCTATCGTAGCATGGCTGCCTGAAGCTGATCATGTATCATTGAGGTACAATCACGTCGCTATGTACTGTCCTGAAGTGCTGTGGCATGTATTCGCACGCAGCCGGTCACCACCAGCTCGAAGACATTCTACATCAGGTAATCGTCCTGTCCATCCGGAGCATGTAGCTGAGCTCTCCGTATGTGCTGCGCTGTCGTCGGCCCTCTGTATGTGCTCCGCTGGCAGCTGACCAGCACAGCGACAACAATTAGCACCGACACCCATCGACCAGTCTGCTGCCGCCTTTCATAAGACCAGACAGTCAACCAGCTTCGAATCCACTACGTACAGGATGGTACCACATGTTTTAAATGCGGTGACGTGCTGCATGGCTTTGCAGGTACAACAAGACACCCCACCACTTGTACCTTTCGAACCAGGCTATTGGTGGCAAGGATCTCGGAGAAGTCGCTCCCGAGGTGAACTCCGCTGGGAATTCTGCATCCATGCTGATTTCACGTCTACCGAGATCTCCAACTCGTTTGACTGCCCACATGTGTCAACACCACCGGCGTGGCACTGCATCGGAAGGCGTGCCGCTTAGAACGGCTTGATGGACGATTTCCATGCTTGGAAATGCTCAATATCGGCTGCACATTTGTGTGTCCATTACCGCGACAGGAATTTGTCGAGGGCAAGGTCTACAAGGTTCCCCTTGCCAGCCCCGGCAAGTACTGGATATCAGGTCCGTCGCTGCCCTCATGTTTTCTAGAGCAAACTGTTCACCGCCTATGTTGAGTTGCTCGGCTTTTAGACAATTTGGCAAAGCTACCTGTGCTGACGATTTGATTCGGACGATACGTCGCAGATGTCTACCAGAACTATGTCACTACCGAGGGGCGTTCTTTCCCCAGGCTTGAGAGATTTTTGTCTGCTTTGCTTTGCAGTACTGTACGCACAGCCTGCTCGATAGCATCGAGGTTTTCCAGAGTAACCAGTCAACATGCAAATTCCTGTGGTTGTCCAATTGCGAGCTGGGGGCAGGCTTGCCCGGTCTGCCAGCTGAAGGGTTGCATGTGAGCCTTCATATTTGTATCGTTTTTGACCGCAGAACGCGTACCTGCCCATCACCAGAACCGCCTGAGGTCGTCTGCCGTCGAAGGGTCGCTGGTGCGACGATAGAGTGATATCGTCGCTGCGCCAACAACAAGCATCAGTCTTAGCGGCGACAGCAGGCGCTATTGCCATCGAGTTTCAGAACACTTTTGCGGCGCTGGCAGAAAAAACATCACACCTGCAGGCCTTCAGCTTTGTCATCACTTCGCTGGTTGAGATTTATCGAAACAAGCTCCGCTGTGGTCTGACTAGTTGCCGGTCCGGATGTCTCACGATGAAGATGACGCACATTGTTGTGCCCCGCACAGCATTCGAAGCATAGCGTTCAACGGTTATTGCAACACAAGGACTTCTGCATGATGATGTAAATACCTTCAAGGTCAGCCGCTGAAAACACATCGTCGCTGTGAGTCTGTTGGGCTGGAATTGACCAGTTTCTGACACATCTTTGCGGCGCAGACCCGTTGCGCAACGATATGCACGCAGCTCTGGCCGCCACTCTGCGCTGTTCGCATCGGCACATCGCAAAGGTGACAGGCTGCGAGTGGCAAACTTCATATTATCGTGTCTGTCAAATGTGGGGCTGATTACTTGGAGGGATTAATATTGCTGCTGCAAACGCTACCGTGCCTGTCCTTTCCTGCTGCAGACATCAGACATCAAATGCGCAGGCAATTCGAAGTGGCGTGGACATTCGAGACGACAGTGCCGCGATGAAGACGTCGCCAAAACATTTGAAGATGATGGCAACAGAGGATGACGGCGGCAGAAAATGACGGCGGCAGTGGAACACGGTGGAGGCGGCAAGGTCTCCGATGATGGTGAATTCGGAGTGGGAGTGGCAAGAAAGGTCCGCAGCACACGGCAGCGGCAGCATGGCAGATTTCACCATAGCTTGCAATCTTCATTCACACCGCATGCAGCTCGTCCGCTGCTGCAGATTCTGAAGGCCAATTGCAAGAGAGAAATGTTACACTGTTCCAGCCTCACTCGGGCGGATTAGCGTTCATAGAGGTCAAAGTTGAGCAATCCGTGCTGAAGTAGGACGGCCAGAAGTAGGGTCTTGTCCAGAGTCGCCTGGGATTGCCCTTGGACTTGTACCTCCGGCCGAAGGGAACAGAACCGGGCAAGGGCATACGTTATACAAGACGACGACTATGGCGGCCGCCAGTCGCGCATTGCCGCGGCGTCCGCCAGAGCTCTGGCGGACGGAGCGGTAGGCAGCGCGCCGCCGTCAGCGCCTCCCCCTGCGCCTTGATCCTGCAGGATGTCACAAGTGTGTCAAGGTGGCATGGAGTCCAAAAACATCATGGCGCAAGCCTCAAACGGCAGCATGCCGATACAAAGCGTCCGCCATGCATAATTGAGATATCTGCTGATTGCTGTGATGTGAAGTCCAGCAGGGTTAGTTGTTGCACTCTTACACACCTCAGCTGGTTGGCTTCCGGAGTCACTGGGTAACAGCTGCCAATGCTCTGGCAGAGAAAGTAAAGCACGTGAGGTGCTGAGTTGAGACGTGCGACAGGCCACCCACCTCTGCCGACTCGCTGACTGCGCCGGTGCCCATGCTGGAGAGCTCCCGCGCCGCTGATTCATGCAAGCCGGTCTGAGGCACCGCCGCCGGACCCTGCGGCGACGCGGCGCCAGCGTCCGTCTGCCCGCCGTCTGCTGCCGCCGCCGCAGTTGCCGCTGCCAGCTGTGGCTGCAGGTATGCATCCAGGCGCCCCTGCCGCTGCCGGCTGCCGCCGGCACCCGTCGCGCTTGCCGACACCGCTGACGCCGACGGCGCACCACCGGCAGCAGCCGCCGCTGCCGCCTCTGTCGCGCGTGCACCTGCCGTGCTGCCGCTGCCGATCTGTCGCTGCTGCTGTGCTGCCGGCTGCAGGACGCCTTGCAGCAGCCCGTGCCGGCTGCCATCGGCGGCCAGCTCCGCCCGCTTGCGGCGGTTCAG
>JAABUL010007365.1_pt1 | contig 11914 bp, 12 predicted proteins | sample 5559151 | NCBI WGS metagenome assembly JAABUL01 (sample SAMN10711876, study PRJNA513368) | rock metagenome | isolation source: Antarctica rocks | place: Antarctica: Victoria Land, Pudding Butte sud | reverse complement strand
GAGCCAGCCGCCGCCCAGCCGGCCGCGACGCGCAGCGCCTCGGCGAGCACCCACGCGGTCAAAGGGCCGATCAGGCTGGTGCTCTCCGCGACCTCGAGGAAGTCACCGGGGGGCAGCAGGCCGCGCTCCGGGTGCTGCCAGCGAACCAAGGCCTCCACTGCATGGACCCCCCCGCTCGGCAGCGAAGCCTTCGGCTGCACGTGGAGCACCAGCTGGCCGGTCTCGATGGCGTGCCGCAGCTGGCTCGCCAGGGCGAGCCGGGCCGGGTTCATCCGCGCAGACCTCGCGTCGTGGACGGCCACCCCCTCCGGCCGGAGCTTCGCCGTGCCCAGAACCGTGTCGGCGCATTGCAGCAGCCGCGCCACGTCGGTGCCGTCCTGCGGGGACAGGGCGACTCCGATGCTCACGTCGACCGCTACCGGCACGGCCCCGAGATCGACGTCGGCCGCGAGCAGGGAGCGCAAACTCACCGCGCGGCGTACGACATCGCCCTCCGACAGCCCCACCATCGCCAGGCCGAACTCGTCGCCCCCGAGACGCGCCAGTGCCTCGCCCGGCAGCAGGGCCCCCGTCAACCGCGCCCCGAGCCGGCACAGCAGCTCGTCGCCGGCGTCGGTGCCGAGCGCGTCGTTGACCCGGCGCAGGCCGTCCACGTCCAGGACCGCGACGGCGACCGGCCCGGCGGCGACGAGCGCGGCCACCTGCACGGTGAATTGCGAACGTGACGCCAGCCCGGTGAGGGTGTCGACCTCAACGGCGGCGCGGGCTGCCCCGGCGTAGCGCCTGACCCGGCGGCGGGCCCAGCCGACCAGCGCGACCTGCACCAGCCAGAGCAGGCCGAGCCCCGCCGCGAGCACCTCGTCGGTGGCATGCGCCTGGCGCCTGGCGGCCGCGAGGAGCGGGGCGTACGCCCGGTAGATCTCCGCGACCGCGATCACGTGGTGGCGGGCGTCGAACAGTGGCTGATAGACCTCCACCGCCTGGTCGAGGAGGGTCAGCCCCTGATGCTCGGGCTTGGCGGGGTCCAGCCGCCCCACCGCGGCGTGCGGCTGGCCCGCGAAGGCCACCGCGAGGTCCTCGTCGATCTCGAAGTACCTGCCGATCAGTGCTGCGGAGTCCGACCAGGCGACCCGCCCGGTGCTGTCCCAGAGCTTGACCTGGATGAACTCGCCGCCGGACCGGAGGCCCGCGCCGAGCTCGTCGAGCCGCCGCAGCTGCTGGTCGCCCAGGCCCGCCGTCAGGTCCCGACCGGCCAGGATGGGCGCGATGGCGGTCTCGGCCAGGGTCTGCGCCTGCGTCCGCCCGACGCGCTGCGCCTCGGCGGCGCTGTCGGTCGTCAGCCGGTGGCCGATAACCAGCCCGAGCACGATCACTGCCACGGCGGTCACCAGCGCGAAGACCGCGGGAGTGGTGCGCTCACCCCCGGGCCGCCGCATCACCCTGGGGTGATCGACCGCTCCGGCTGGCACCTTGACCTGGCCGGACCGCGGGCACGGCGGGACAGTACGACGGCGTGCCCGCGCCCCCGCGGGGGAGGAGACCGGCGTGACAGCGCCCTCCGAGCCCACCCCCGCCGAACCCGCCGTCCCGCCCGACACCGTGCCGCTGCCGAGCGGTCGCGCGATGCCCCTGCTCGGCTTCGGCACCTGGCAGCTGCGCGACGCGACCGCGCGGGACGCCACCGGGGTCGCCCTGGCCACCGGCTACCGCCACCTCGACACGGCCACGATGTACCGCAACGAACGGGAGGTCGGACACGCGCTGCGGGACAGCGGGATCGCCGACAAGGAGGTGTTCGTGACCACCAAGCTGCCGCCCGACCGGGCCGGGTCGGCGCGCCCCACGCTGGCGGCATCGTTGACTGCACTCGGGGTCGCGGCCGTGGACCTGTGGCTGGTGCACTGGCCGCCGGCCGACAACGTGGCCCTGTGGCGGGAGTTCGTCGCCGCGCGGGACGAGGGGCTGGCCCGCGACATCGGGGTCAGCAACTACGACCTGGAGGGACTCGACGAGCTGGCCGAGGCGACCGGGGTGATGCCCGCGGTGAACCAGATCCGCTGGAGCCCCAAGCTGTTCGACGCCGCGGTGCTCCAGGGCCACCGTGAGCGGGGGGTGGTGCTGGAGGGATACAGCACCCTGAGGGGCGGCACCCTGACTGACAGGCTGGTGACCGGGATCGCCGCGCGGCTGGGTCGCACGCCGGCGCAGGTGCTGGTGCGCTGGCACGTGCAGCACGGCATCGTCGTGATCCCCCGGTCCTCCAACCCCGGGCGGATCGCGGCCAACGCCGACGTCGGCGGCTTCACCCTCGGCGAGGACGACATGGCCGCCCTGGACGCGCTGGGGCGGTGAACCGTGCTGGGGCGCTGACCGCGCCCTCAGCGCCCTCAGCGCCCTCAGGCGGAGGTGCTGGCCGGGGGCTCCCCGCTGCCGCCCTCGTGCTCCGGGACGGTCGCGCTCGCGGCGGCGAGCGCGGCGCCGCGACGCTTGACCACGAGCGAGACCGCGACCGGGATGCTGGCGATGCCGGCGAGCCGCATCCACGGCTTGTTGACCCGGTGCCCGAGCGCGGCGTCCAGGCTGAGCTGGCCGGGTCCGCCGAGCGCGAGCGACGCGGCGGTGAGGGCGAGGACGGCCGGGTACTCGTAGCCACCGCCCTGCGCGAAGAAGCCGTGGTCCTTGTGCATCGACGCGGCGACGACCATGGTCCCGGCAGCGGCGGCCCCCGCGGCCGGGGTGGCCAGGCCCAGCGCGAGCAGCGCACCCCCACCCGCCTCACCGGCACCCGCCAGCACCGCGTTGAGCTTGCCAGGGCTGAAGCCCACCGAGTCGAAGAAGCCGCCGGTGCCGGCGAGTCCCCCGCCGCCGAACCAGCCGAACAGCTTCTGCGCACCGTGGGCCATCAGCGTCGCGCCGACCCCCACGCGGAGCGTCAGCAGCCCCAGGTCACGCCCGTCCGTCATGGTGCCTCCGTCAAGTGGTTGTGTGTGCACACACTAGACGATCCCGTCCAAGGGTCTCCGCGGGATCCGGGGGGCGGCCACGGCCACGGCAGGACAGTACGGCGCAGGGCCCGCGCCGCCGCCAGGCTGAGGCACCGGCGTCGTTGCAGCGCGAAACGGGCCGTCCCCGCGGGGCCGGCCCGTCCGCGTCGACTACCCGGAGGTCAGAGACTGCTGGGTGGCACCCCAAAGGCCGTTTCGATGAAGCCGCCGGTGTCGACATAGGAGGCGCCGCTGCCGTTGGGTCCGAGATGCGCGTCGGCGTACCGGTGGCGAAGTGCAGCTGGGAGAAGGCGCACCCGGAGTGCGCCGGGTTGGTCTTGCCCACGCCGTTGTTTCGGTCGCATTCCTAGCCTGCGTTGTGGTCGCTGCCGTTGGGGGCCTGCCCAGGCGGGTTCTTGTTGTCGGCGTTGCCGTTGCCGTTGCCGTTCAGCGACGGGCTCCCGTCACAGGTGCTGCCGTTACTGGCCGGCACCGTTCGCTCCCCCACCATTGCCGCGGCTGCCGCTGTGCGGGTTCGGACAGTCGGCGGTCCGAGCCGAAGGAGGCAGGGCCACCGTGAGCGTGTGTGCGCGGCCGTCCCCGGAGAACGTGCCGGTGGTGGCGGCGAACAGGGTCTGCTGGCTGGCGGTCGCCTGCGAGTACCCGGCGATCGGGTCGCGGTAGGTCGCGACCACGAAGGGCACGTTCGTGCACCCCGGGCGCACGACCAGCGAGACCGTCGCCGTCCCGCCGCCGGGGATGTGGGCCCCGTCCAGGCTCGCCCGGCTGGTCGTGACGCCGGTCGGCGAGGCGAGTCAAGCGCATCGCGGACTGCGCGGCGGGCCCCGATGGTGGTGCCTGTATCCCCCATTCGGGTGAAGAGCCCGGCGGCGATGGGGGCTGGGCGGTCCTCTGCCGCATCTGCAAGACGATGCACGAGCCGGCCGTGGTGCACAGGAGGCAGTTGTGGACGGGCCCGCCCAGCGCGCATCGCCCTACATATGCGCGCATGGCCCTCCCACCTCGCGGATAACGCCCCGACCACGGGCGAGCCCCGCGGTCTCGGCCTAGCCCTCGCGCTCCGCCCGCGACGCCGCCAGGATGTCGAGCACCTCGTCCACGTCGTCGGTGAGCCGGAACAGCTCCAGGTCGGCGGCACCGATCTTGCCCTGGGCGAGCACCGTGTCACGGCCCCAGTCCAGCAGCCCCTGCCAGAACGACGACCCGAACAGCACCAACGGGAACGACGTGATCTTGCCGGTCTGGATGAGCGTGATCGCCTCGAAGATCTCGTCGAGGGTGCCGTAGCCGCCGGGGAAGCCGATATAGCCGGTGGAGTACTTGAGGAAGCAGGTCTTGCGGGCGAAGAAGTAGCGGAAGGTCATCCCGAGGTCGACGTGGTCGTTGAGCGCTTGCTCGAAGGGCAGCTCGATGCCGAGGCCGACGCTGGTGCCACCGGCCTCCCGGCAGCCACGGTTGGCGGCAGCCATGATCCCAGGACCACCACCGGTGATCACGGCGTACCCAGCCCCCGCCAATGCCGCGCCGAGCCGGCGGGCCTCGGCGTAGAACGGGTCGTCCGGCTTGGTCCTGGCCGAGCCGAAGACGGTGATCGCCGGACCAAGCTCGGCCAGCATACCGAAGCCCTCCACGAACTCGGACTGGATCCGCAGCACCCTCCACGGGTCGGTGTGGACGAAGTCGGTCGGCCCGCGACTGTCGAGCAGCCGCTGGTCGGTCGTGGTGCCCTGCACCTGCGACCCGCGGGTGGTGACCGGCCCCGCCTGCCGGGCCCCCCGGCCGCCCGTCGCCGACCCCTCCTCCTGGGCCGCCTCGGCGACCGCCTCGCGCTCCACGTCCCGCCTCGACTGCGCCGTCACGCCCAGGAACCTACGGCCAGCGGGCGGCATAACCCCGGCTGTGCTTCAGTTGCAGGCGCAACCACATTCGCTCACGGAGGTCACCATGGCAGCACAGACCAAGATCGCGATCATCTACTACTCGGCGACCGGCACCATCTATCAGCTGGTGCAGGCCGCCGTCGAGGGCGCCGAGAAGGCCGGGGCCGAGGTGCGCCTGCGCAAGGTGCACGAGCTGGCCCCGGAGGAGGCCATCGCCAACAACGAGGGCTGGAGCAACCACCGGCTGGAGACCCAGCACGTGCCGGAGGCGACGCTGGACGACCTGGACTGGGCTGACGGCGTGATCTTCGGGACCCCCACCCGCTATGGCCTGCCCGCCGCGCAGCTCAAGCAGTTCATCGACACCACCGGGCCGCTGTGGGGACAGGGCAAGCTGGCCGACAAGGTCTACGGCTCGATCATCGCGGCGAGCACCACCCACGGCGGCATCGAGTCCACCGCGCTGGCGCTGAACAACGTCTTCACCCACTGGGGCGGGATCATCGTTCCCCCCGGCTACACCGACGGCATCAAGTTCGCCGACGGCAACCCCTACGGCACCGGGCACGTCGCCGGCCAGGGCACCATCCCGGTCGACGACCAGGCGCGGGCCGCGGCGGCCTACCAGGCGACCCGCATCGTCACCATCACGACCGCCCTCAAGGCCGGGCTCGCCGGCTGACCGCAGGCAGGACCCGGGGGGGTACGCCGGACAGCGGCAGCGCGTGGCCGCTGTCCGGCGTACTCGCACCCTGGTTGTCATCCTTGGCCATCTCTGGTCGCTGCTCCCCGCGCGGTGCACCTAGCGTGGCGGCATGACGACGGACAGCCGCCCCGACGCGGACGACCTTCGGCAGGAGCGCTGGCTGCGCCTGGAGGGGGCGGTCAACGTCCGCGACCTCGGCGGCCTGCCCACGCTCGACGGCCGGCGGACGGCGCACGGCGTGCTGCTGCGCTCGGACAACCTGCAGGACCTCACCCCAGCGGACGTCGAGGTGCTGCACGAGCGGCTGGGAGTGCGCACCGTTGTCGACCTGCGCACCGCCGGCGAGGCCGCCCGCGAGGGCGCGACCCCGCTGCACGCGCTCGGTGTCGACCACCGGCAGCACTCGCTGGTGCCCGAGGTGCTCGCCGCCGGGGACCCGGCGCTCGATGCCCGCGTGCTGCCCGACCGCACCGGCATGCCGCCGCTGCAGGTCTACCGCGGGTATCTGGAGGAGGCGTCGGACGCCGTCGTTGCCGCGGTGCGCGTGCTGGCCGACCCCGCCGCCGGGACCACCGTCTTCCACTGCGCCGCAGGCAAGGACCGCACGGGCGTCGTCGCAGCCCTGGTCGAGAGCGCCGTCGGTGTCACCAGGGAGGCCGTTCTTGCGGACTACCTGCTGACCGCGGAGCGGGTGCCGGCGATCGTGGCGCGGCTGTCCTCGAGCGCGACGTACGCCGCCGACGTCACCGGGCGCCCGCTGTCGGGGCATTTCCCCCAGCCGGAGACCATGGCCGGGATCCTCGACCTGCTCGACACCGAGTGGGGCGGCGCGCGCGGGTGGCTGCTGGCGCACGGCCTCACCGAGGCCGAGCTCGCGTCGCTGGAGCGGCGGCTGCTCACCGGCTGACCCCCGCCGGGTCAGCCGGTGAGGCCGGGTCAGCCGGTGAGATAGGCCCGCAGCAGGGCGACGGCCGCGCCGATCCGGTCCACCCGGACGTGCTCGTCGACCGTGTGCGCGAGCAGGGCATCGCCCGGGCCGTAGTTGACCGCCGGGATCCCGAGCGCGCTGAACCGCGACACGTCGGTCCAGCCCAGCTTGGCCGCGGGCGGCCGGCCGGTCCGGGCGACGAAGGCCGCCGCCGCGGGTGCCCCCAGGCCCGGGAGCGCACCGGGAGCGGAGTCCACGAGCTCGACGGCGTACCCGTCGAGCACCTCCCGCACGTGGGCCAGCGCATCGGCCTCGCTGCGGTCCGGGCCGAAGCGGTGGTTCACCACGACCGTGCAGAGGTCCGGGACGACGTTGCCGGCGACCCCGCCCTCGATGCGCACGGCCTGCAGCCCCTCGCGGAAGTCGCAGCCGTCGATCGTCACGTCCCGCGGGACGTGCAACCGCAGCCGCTCCAGCAGCGGGCCTGCCGCGTGCACGGCGTTGACCCCCAGCCAGGCCCTGGCCGTGTGGGCGCGGCGGCCGGGGACGGTGACACGCACCCGCAGCGTGCCCTGGCAGCCGGCCTCGACCGCGCCGTCGGTGGGCTCCATCAGCACCGCGAGGTCGGCGGCGAGCCATTCGGGGTGCCGGCGCTGCAGCCGGCCGAGACCGTTGAGCGGGGCCTCCACCTCCTCGTGGTCGTAGCACACCCAGGTGACGTCGCGGGTCGGTGCGGTGACGGTCGCGGCGAGGTGCAATGCGACCGCGACGCCGGCCTTCATGTCGCTCGCGCCGCAGCCGTAGAGGAGGCCGCCCGCGCGCCGGCTCGGCAGGTTGCCGGCGACCGGCACGGTGTCGAGGTGACCGGCGACGACCACCCGCTCGGGGCGGCCGAACGTGGTCCGCGCAACGACGGCATCGCCGTCCCGGTCGACGGTGAGGTGGGGGTACGCCGACAGCGCGGCCTCGACGAGATCGGCCAGCGCGGTCTCGGCCCCGGAGACGCTGGGGACGTCGACCAGCGCCGCGGTCAGCGCCACCGGGTCACCGGCCAGGTCCAACGCCGCCCGGGTCACGGCGCCCTGGTCACGGCACTCAGGGCGCGACCCCGTGCTCGCGCAGGACGTCGTTGAGCACCAGCTTGTCGTGGATCTCGTCCTCGGCCAGGGTGCGGAGCACGAGCAGCACCGGCATCCCGAAGTCGCCACCCGGGAAGCTCTTCACGCGGGTGGAACCGACGGCGACGGCGCGGGCGGGGACCTCGCCGCGGGGGTACTCCTCCCCCGTGGTCGCGTCCACCACGTGGGTGCTGGCGGTGAGGATCGCGCCGGCCCCGAGCTTGGCGCCGCGCCGCACCCGCGCCCCCTCCACGACCATCGCCCGCGACCCCACGAACGCGTCGTCCTCGACCACCACCGGCGCGGCCTGCGCGGGCTCCAGCACGCCGCCGAGGCCGACCCCGCCGGAGAGGTGGACGCGCCGGCCCACCTGGGCGCAGGAGCCGACGGTGGCCCAGGTGTCGACAAGGGTGCCGGCCCCGACGTAGCCCCCGATGTTGGTGTAGCTCGGCATCAGGACCACGCCGCGCTCCATGTGCGAGCCCCAGCGGGCGATCGCCCCGGGGACCACGCGCACCCCCTCGAAGCTGGTCTTGAGCGGCACCCGGTCGTGGTGATAGAGGCCCCCGATGCTGCCCTCCAGCATGGGCAGCAACCGGAAGGCCAGCAGGATCGCCCGCTTGGCGCGCTCGTCGACCACCACCTGGTCGGTCGTCGGGTCGATCTGGGCCACCCGGGCGGTGCCGGCGTCGAGGGCGTCGACGGCCGCGAGCACGACGCGGGCGGCGTCGATGTCGGCCGGCGTGATGGCATCCCGGCGCGCCCAGATGCTGTCCAGCTCGGGGTCGAGGGGGCTGTCCGCACGCATGCTGCTCACGTCGCGAGGCTACGAGCTGCGGGTATCCCGCGGTATGGCGTTGCGGTTTGTCGCACCGGCTCACTAGCTTCCTGGGCATGGCGGCGACAGCGGAGGTGGCGGTCCTCGTCGAGGATCTGGTGAAGACCTACAAGGGCAATGTGCGCGCCCTCGACGGCGTCAGCTTCCAGGTGCCCGAGGCGACGGTGCTGGGGCTGCTGGGGCCCAATGGCGCCGGCAAGACCACGGCGGTGCGGGTGCTGTCCACCCTGCTGAGGCCCGACTCCGGGCGCGCCGTGGTCGCCGGCGTGGACGTGCTGGCCGACCCCGAGGCGGCCAGGCGGGTGATCGGCCTGGCGGGGCAGTATGCCGCGGTCGACGAGGCGCTCACCGGCGAGGAGAACCTCGTCCTCGTCGGCCGACTCAACCACCTGCCCGTCGCGGAGTGCCGCGAGCGCGCGAGGGTGCTGCTGGAGCGCTTCGAGCTGGCCGACGCCGCCCGCCGCACGCTCAAGACCTATTCCGGGGGCATGCGCCGGCGGCTCGACCTCGCGGCCGCCCTGGTCGCCCGGCCGCCGGTGCTGTTCCTCGACGAGCCGACCACCGGGCTCGACCCCAGGAGCCGGATCGAGCTGTGGGGCGTGATCGAGGAGCTGGTCGCCGACGGCACCACCCTGCTGCTGACCACGCAGTATCTGGAGGAGGCCGATCGGTTGGCCTCCCGGATCTGCGTGATCGACCACGGCAAGGTGATCGCCGAGGGCACCGCCGCCGAGCTCAAGCAGCGGCTGGGAGGCACCGTCGTGGAGGTCGCCCTGGCCGACGGGGAGGCGGCCGGGCGAGCGCTCTCGGCGCTGGCCGGCGCGGGCGACGGGGAGCCGACGCGGGAGGGCGACACGGTGCGGGTGGGGGCGGCCCAGGGGCCGCGGGTGCTCACCGAGGTCGTGCGCCGGCTCGACGCCGAGGGGCTCACCCCGACCGGGCTGCAGCTGCGCCAGCCGAGCCTCGACGACGTGTTCCTCTCCCTCACCGGCCGGCCGGCCGAGGAGGGCCCCGACGAGAGCGGCGGCGCGACCAGGCGCGGCCGCGGCAGGAAGGCGGCGGCATGAGCACCACCACGGAGGCCCCGCCGGAGCGCGGAGCCCTCGCGCCGGCCAGCCCAGACCGGCGGCCCTCCCACGGGCGGGTCGGCTGGGCGGTGCGCGACACCCGGTCGATGACCGGGCGCAACCTGCGCAAGCTGATGCGCGCCCCGGACCAGGTCGTGTTCACCCTGGTCTCGCCCATCATGTTCACCTTGCTCTTCCGCTATGTGTTCGGCGGGGCCATCCCGATCCCGGGCGTGGCCTACGTCGATTACCTCATCCCCGGCATCGCCGTGCAGACCGCGATCTTCGCCGCCGGCAACACCGGTTTTGCCCTTGCCGAGGACCACGGGAAGGGTTTCATCGACCGGCTGCGCTCGCTGCCGATGGCGCGCAGCGCGGTGCTCACCGGCCGGGTCGCGGCCGACATCCTGGCCAACGCCACCGGCCTGGTGATCATCGTGGTCGTCGGCCTGGCGGTGGGCTTCCGTCCGCACAATGTGGTGGGGCTGGTGTTGGCGCTGCTGCTGCTGCTGACCTTCGCGGTGGCCTGCTCGTTCGTCTTCGCGCTGGTCGGCCTCTATGCGAGCAACACCCAGACGGTGAACGCCGCGACGTTCCCGGTCGTCTTCCCCCTCACCTTCGCCAGCAGCGCGTTCGTGCCCACCGCGACCCTGCCGTCCTGGCTGCGGGCGTTCGCCGACCACCAGCCGGTGAGCCTGCTGATCAACGCGATGCGCTCCCTGATCCTGGGCGACCAGGTCACCCCCGCGCTGCGCGCTCGGCTGTTCGCCGGTCAGGGCACCGCCACGCTGGTGGTGGAGTCGCTGCTGTGGGCGGCCGGCATCGCGCTGGTCTTCGGCACCCTCGCGGTCCGGCGCTACAACTCCTCCTCCACCTGAGCCGCCCCCGCCGCGCGCAACGCCTCGGGGCCATCCTGGTGGGCGGCGCGCTGCTCACGGGGTGCGCGGGCAGTGGGATGGCCAGCTATCCGCCACCTCCCACGCCGGTCCCGGTGCCGGCCACGAGCCCGGTCTCGCCGACGTTGCCCCCGCCTGCCGCCGCCGCCGCCGCCAGTCCCCCCGCCGCCACGATTGCCACCGCCGGTGGACCGGCCTGCGGGGTTGCCCGACCGGCAGCCACGGTCCGGCTGTCGGGAGCGCAGTCCGGTCGCACGGCACTGCTGCGGGTCCCTGCGTCCTACGACGGCCGGCACCGGCTGCCCCTGGTCGTGGCGTTGCACGGGTACGACCAGACCGCAGCCGGCTTCGACGCCTACACCGGCATCAGGGCGGCCGGTGCAGCCCTGGGCGCGGTCGTCGCGGTGCCCCAGGGCGTCGGCACCCCGCCGGGGTGGGACGTCCCGGACACCCAGGAGCTCGGCCCCCGGGACACCGGGATGCTGCGGAGCCTGCTCGACGTGCTCGCGAGGACCGCCTGCGTCGACCCGGCCCGCGTGCTGCTGGCGGGGCTGTCCGACGGCGCCGACATGGCGGTCACGGCGGCCTGCGTGCTGGGGCCGACGCGGGTGCGTGCAGTGCTCCTGGTCGCGGCGTCGACGGCGCCGTCGCCCCGGTGTGCGGCGATCGGCGTGCTGCAGGTGCACGGCACGGCGGACCCGGTGGACGCCTATACCGGGCGGGGGGTGGACACGCGCAGGGGCTTCGGGTCGGTGAAGGCAGCCGGGGCCGAGCAGGCGTTCGCGCGCTGGTCGGCGCTGGCCGGCTGCACCGGGCGCCGGGCGACCGACCAGGCGGACCTGCGGGTGCTCGACGGCACCGGCTGCCGACGTCCCGTCCGCCTGGTCGCCGTGCAGGGTGGCGGCCACACCTGGCCGGGGGCGGGCCCGCGGCCCAGCCTGGGCGCAACCACCCGCAGCCTGGACACCCGCGCCCTGCTCCGCGACGCCGCCCGCTGAAGCACCTCAGTCCGAGCGTGTCCGGCGACCGCCGCGTGGTCGGAGTGGACGTGGTCGGAGCGACAGGAGTCGCAGGCACCCCTTCCGCGAGCCGCGCTGTGTCGGTCCGACAGACCGGCGCCCGGTACACCGGGATCAGCCGGCCGGCACCCCGGCGCGTGGATGACGCCGGCGGTGCGGCGCCGGCAGCGGGGCCGCCCGACCATCGACCAGCAGCTCCGCGACGTCGCCGGGGCGCAGCACGCCTGGCACCTCGACCCGGGCGTTGATGCCAAAGGCGCCGCCGCGCTCGGCCAGCAGATAGGCGAGCAGCCCCGGGTCGCGGGCCCCACCGCCGGGAGGCCAGGTCGGGATCGTGCACCGCCCGCACGGGTGGAGCAGCCGCAGGACCACCTCGCCCACCTGCAATCGGCACCCCTCCCAGGCCGCCTCGGCGAAGGCCGGCGCGTCCAGGTCGAGGTGCAGGTTGGTCCGCCAG
>JAABUL010007364.1_pt1 | contig 11923 bp, 18 predicted proteins | sample 5559151 | NCBI WGS metagenome assembly JAABUL01 (sample SAMN10711876, study PRJNA513368) | rock metagenome | isolation source: Antarctica rocks | place: Antarctica: Victoria Land, Pudding Butte sud | reverse complement strand
CCCAAGACCTGTAGGTCACTGACTTGCAGGTGCTTCAACTCTACCAAAAGTGGATATGCAGGAACCATGCTTGTGCTGCATAACTGGCAGAAGCAAATAAATGTCACAGCAGCTGGAATGCATTGCATGCACGCATACAAAACTTTGCTCGACAGCTGTGAGGCTGAGAAAGTCGCTTAAAGTACTGCACGTCGACTAAGCTTCTGCGCCAGGTGCATGCTGACTCGCTCTACTCAACTTTGTGTCGCAATCGCTTTCCGCTACAGACGTGAGTCAGTGCTTGTCCTTTCACATCCGCGTACCGCACGCGGTATTGTAACGCTCCACGGCTGGCCGACTTGTTCGCGCGTCAGATCTGTTGGCTTGTTCGAAACACAGCCTTTCACTTTCTGTTTGGTGAATATGGCCCAGCACAACTTTGAGAACGTAGTCTCAATTCAGGAAGTGCAGCTGCACAAGGTAGGAAAAGCAGCCATATACCTGTTGCCACGGTTAACAGGCAAGGCAGGCTTTAAACATATATTTCCACCTGCAGGTTGAGGGTGGTCAGGAGTCTCTGCTTGAGTGGGCTCCTTTCAACGTCCAGTTGATCAGCCGCGGCAATGAGTCTGAACTCACAGCTCACGTGTGTGGACGTGTCCAGCAAGCTGTGCACCTGTGTCAGCATCTGGGGTCCTGACTGTTGAAGTCTGAATGCAGGTTGGGAAAGTTAGCTGGGGTTTGCAAACATCCATGCCAACCCTGCGAGCTAATGCCCACACATTCATGTTTGCCATACCAGGCACACAGACGTTTTACTCAGTTCTCATAGCTGAAAGTAAGCAATCTGAGCTATCAAACCAAAAGTTTCTTACACCTGAAATGGCTACTGAATCAACCTTTGCTTTTGTATAGGCACTCCCCAAGCAAGTGTCGAGATGCTGGAGAATGTGCTGATGGAGTGCACATCTTACCAAGTAGCTGGCCAGCCCATGAGCAAAGCAGACTCTGACCAGCTAGAAGAAGAAGTTGCTGAAGCAGTCCTGCAGGTTTGTCACTTCTCTTGTTGCTTGTCACAACCGTGAAGAGGTACTTTCTGCTTGATTGGTGTTTCAGACAATCATGCCACGATGCTGTGGAAGTGGATGCTGCTTGCCACTAGCTGTGTTCCTTGTGCCATTGAATTGTATGCTTATTGTCAAAGAAAGGAAATATATTCTATATGTCATATGGGATATCAGCCAATGTTGGGACAACCCATGTTCCTGCATGACTTGCATGCATGACATGCAGGATGAGGCCATTGGAGGGCAGTTAGAGCCTGAGATGGGGGGTGCAGCTGCCCTCCTTACCCCCCAGCCACCTCCCCCTCGCACATATGCTGACAAGATCTCCATGAGTGAGTTGGATCACATTTCTCAATCAGCCTTTGCAAGGCCAAGGCTTGTCTGCACCGGCCTATGCTGCATGTTTGCACTTCAGCCTGCAACATATTTGTTGCATCAGCTGTCGATCAATGCAGTCTTGATTTCCATAAGCTCCAATGCTTGCTGCTACACAAGGTTCCTGAGTCATGTCAGGTGCATAGACCGAGGTGCTATCATCTGTCATTCCCCACTTCTTACCTTGTCTGTGAAGCTGCTGGTCAGCAACATGCTCGTTTGAGCTGCCCTCGTGATGTCACTCACCTGTCATAATATCATGCGTTCAGCAGCATCTCTTCCAAATCAGATCTGCCTCATCAGTACTCACTTGTGCTGAGAGCTGCTGGGTGCTGAGAGCTGCTGGGTGAGTGCAGTGGCTGAGAAAGCCAGGACACACATTGAGACAGGCGCAGCAGCTGCCAGCCGGTACATTGAGGAGGCAGGAGACAAGCTGGAGCAGCGCTACTCTGGTACAGACAACCCCCGGCAGCTGGACCCCAAAACAAAAGCGAGGTGAGAGGCTCAAGTGTTGTGTTCAGTATCTGGCAGAAGTGGACAAGTGTTGTGCACAGTACCTGGCAGAAGTGACCAAGTGCATATGTCACATACTATTTACGCTGTCACATCCTGATTACGCTAGGCCTCATGAGACTCAGAAGCTGTGCGAATGCTTAACACGTGAAGTAAGTTCTGCCGATGAGCAATCTGTGCTCAGCATCACTGTGGTGTTAATTGAACAAGCATGTACTTCACATCCCAGCGAGGCTGGCATATCTCAAATATGCCAGGTCTCATTAAATTTAGAATTTGTGCGCATGCTTAAGGTGTTATATAAGACCTTGACCACATTAGTCTGTATAGGTATGCCTGGAGTGCATCATCACGACAGTCTGCAGGTCACAGTCGCTTGCAGGATGTGCTTCGTCAAACCCTCTGAGAGACTGGACCTCAACCTGATTGTAGGCTCAACAACAGTGCTTCTGGAGGTTACCTTGCAAGTGCACATCACGCTTCTCTCTCAACTGCAGGATCAAGATGTGCAGGAGGGTGGCACACCGGGCTTCCTCCACTGCGGCCACTGTCACTGGCGGTATGGCTGACACTTCCCTCAGAGTGGCCGATGGCATTGTCAGCAGAATGGGCGGCAGCAACTATGGCCAGTCAGTACTCCTTTGCTACTCAGTCTGCTGTTATCGCCAGTCTGAAAGCTGTTTGCGTGCCAGGACATGTCACACAAACCTATGTTGGCAAAAGAAAAAACAGCTTTCTCAGCTTCTGTGAACATAGCTTTCCTGCAGACTTCTGCAGTATGTTCACAGTATTTCATGCTGCTGCTTGTCTCCATCTGTCATGTGTCGAGCATCTACAGCGGACATCACAGTTTGGTCTGTCCTCTAGTGGCTCAAAATGTGTGTGTATGTTTCTTTGCAGGAAGTTGCAGGGTAGCAAGTCCACCAGGAGGAATGCAGCCAGGGAAATCGCAGCAGCTTCTGTGGTAGCTGCAGCAGGCATATACGACTCCATGAATGTAGCTGCAAACACAGTGCTGCAAAGTGGGGGACAGACAACCTCCAGCTTCATTGGCCACAAGTATGTTCCTTGCTTACAACACTGTGGCCAGTTCTTTACTGGCTCTCTGTGTTCCATCTTGGATCATGTTTTGTGCTAGTCTGCTGTCTGTCTGATCACGATGTTGCTCTACGACCTGAAGCGTCTTTGTCATGCTGTTGCTGTGAAGGCAGTCGTTGATGTGACTGCATGCAATCCACTAGTGTGCTTATGGGAAACAAAAGGCATGAAACATGGCCATCTGGACAATATGACATCCACGTTTACATTGGCTGATGCTCTGTTGGGCAAGACTTTCACCTGAGATCCCAAGTCTGAGCATAAGCAAGGGAGTTGGTCACGAGACACTTTAGCACTGCCAGCAGTGCGTCAACAGGGAGGAACTGGAGGAAGTAAATGTGTACAGAAGCACACACTGCCCTTGAGACCAGAGTTTTCATGCAAGGTGTGCTGCAGGTATGGGCCAGACATTGGAGAGGCAGCAAGCGACTTAAGTCATGCAGCTGTAGAGGGTGGCATGACGTACTTCACCATGTCACGTATGGGTGTCAGAGCTGTGGCCAAACGCATTGCAAAGCGCACTGCCAAGGGGCTGGTCAAGAACACAGTAACCGGCATGAGAACATCCCGCACAGGGCCTGCTACTCAGGGTGCTGTCCGCCAGTAATCTCAATCAGTGTACGGTAGTATACAGGCACCACTGTCAGCACTGGAAGTATGAGGTTTATACAATTTTGGGATTTGATTGGCAAAGGGGGTAGCAACCAACATGGATCTCGATGCTTGCATTGGTGCAAAGCAGCATAAGTGTCATTGGTTGTATACTCTGACCTTGCCTTGTGTGATTGTATTTTGGGACTGTGTATCTGCACCGGATTTACCCAAGAAACCTATCTGCTGCAAACAGGTGCATTGAAGCTGCTGTAGATTTGCACAGAATTGAAAGCTGACGTTGACGCACTGTATTTGATTTTGACAGCAATGTTATCAAGCGTGAGACGTCTTGTACTTACACTTGTCAACTGCAGTATTACGACTGCATCCAGTGCATTGCGACCTGGAAAGCTGGTACCTTGCAAGGTCATGACCGCTGATCCATTGGCATGAATATTGCTATACTGCAAACAAATATGTGCGTGGTTGAAGGCTTGCAAAACGCTCCTTACATCACCCTCTTGCAGCCACAGATTCTAGAAATCCTGAGGTGCATCACACTGTTCCTGTCAGGGTCTCTGTCGATTGCCTGGCATGGCGTATATGGAGTTGCAGCGTGATTAAGCATTTGCTGGACAGTCAATTGAGTCCAGACTTTAGGTGGGAGAGCATCCCATGGCATGCTGTCGAAGTGGCATGCTGTCAGAATACATAAACTGTCCTCAAGCGTCGCATTGTCAGCTCTGCATACACTTTGCACAGCAGTGTATCCTAAGCTATTGGCTTTGTCATTCGTCGACCCAATGGCTTGTCATCATGAGAGTCATCTGAAATGGGATCTAAGCCTCCATCTGCAAACGCCTTGTCCTGCAATGCATTACATGCGCCTCTGAACTGAGCTGTGTGGGCAGTATGCAACTGGAAATGCCACCTTCTCACAGACGCAGTCAACTTTGAGCTGAAACGCCAGCTGAAATGGATCATTGCATGAGGTACAAAACGCAAACTGTGCCAGATTGCTAATGCAAAGCTGCACAAGTCAGCCAACCTTCTGAGTGGACGCAACCAGGGGCCTTGGCTTTGCAGCAGGTCTCTCAGCTGCTGACTTGCCAGACCGTCCTGCACTGCCAGGTCTGCCCCCCCCAGAAGAGGGCCTGGCCCCAGGGGCCTGAGCATTGGATGTGGTTCTACTAGGGGGCTTGGCAGCAGCCCTTGCCTTGCTACTGCTGCCTGAGCCCTGCTTCTGGACCTTCCTGGCAGGCGCCGCAAAGTCATCATCCTCATCAGACTCCTCATCTGAGTCCGCCACTGCAGCCACATGCAACGGAGTGGTCGCAATGGCAGATGGGCCAAACTGCCTTGAAGATTGAGAGACATCATGCTTAGTCAGGAATGGGTTATTCAGAGTTGTAGCCAAGTACACTGTGAGCATGTTGCCCAATAGACGATCAGCGGAGGATTTGCATGCATGATGAGAATTATTTGGCTGCCTCATCCATGCACATCCAGAGAAATGCATGACAATGCAATCAGAAGTTGGAGTACACTTGTTGGGCGCTGAAGGCACACTACCTCTGCGCTTGGCTGCTGGTTTGGAGGAGGTGGCAGCAGGCCTCTTGGGCGGTGCAGCACCGCCTGTGCTGCTCCTGCGGCCTGCTGTGCCGTTCACAGCCTTGGCCGGCGACCTGCACAGCAGTATGCCGTGCGTCAGCCCTGCCAGCCTGCTGCTTGTTGCAGGGCCGGTGCAAAAGAGCAGCACGCCATCTTGACTCATGAGCATGAAATCACAGAAACAAAGCATGTTCTTTAGCCATTGCAGGCAGTGCGCAGAGGCTAACAAAGAGACAGCAGGATAGAACAGACCAGCTGAAGACTTGCTCCAAAAGCAGGCCCTCAAAGAAACGCCACATCAATGAGCTGCCATGTTGAAGTTGTGAGACACACATTAGGATTGACAAGGCAATCAGCAGAGCTGAGCGTACCGTGTCTGGCCTTTCCTAAGCTTCAGCTCTGCAACCAGCTGCTCTGCTTCCTCCAGGTCCAGAAGACCATGTATGAGACACCTACAGAGGGCAGATTGTTCATACCTTTGAGCAGCATCCATCAGATATTGCAGATGGTACCACAGCTTGCATCGCGGAACGAGAACACTGGATGTGACGTGAAGCACAATTTGACTGAGTGATAAACAAGGTAGTTGACGGCAACAAAACATGCAAAGGTTGCTTTCACCAGGCAATGCATGCTGTGCCTCAATATCAGCCTAGCATTGCAGGCAGACTGTGCCTGGCCTGGTTGCATAGACAAGGTGATGTTGCAACATACCACTTCTTAGCCATCTCACTGTCTGGCCTCTGCTGCTTCAGAGTGGTGTAGAACTTGTGCAGGGGGTCAATCTGCAGATTACAGATAGCTTGGTTCAACATTGTGTCCTTGCTTGGGGTACAGAATTGCTCATTGAGGTTTGACACCATACAAGCCGGCAGGGCTGTTGAACAAGCCACAGCATGTATCAAGGATGTCTGTGCTGCTGAACAGGTTGACCACCACTGTTCAACAACGAGACATCCCGATTTGACCGAGCCTTGGCGATGGCAATGGCTGCAAAGGTATTTAGCATAATGCTGATTGAAATGCAATGACAGCATCAACTAGCAGCAAGGATGCCATAATGGACAAGCTTCAGCATCAAACATAGCGGTCGACCTCGGGTGGCGTTTCTCGTGTCCGCCCAGGTTTGCCATACTCCTTCTTGACAACAATCTTCTTCTCGCCATCAGGGTTTTTAGCCCTGCTGGTTTTGGCCTTTGTTCCCTTCTGTGATGATGTGTCAGGCTCAGACTTGACCCCAGGGCTCACAGGCTCGTCTTTGACAGCTGCTGGCCTTGCTTTTGGCTGCAAAAACTGAGGCACCGTCAGGTTTTGACGCATTGCATGTGCATAGCTGTGCATTTTGTTGCAGTTAGCAAAAACCGCACTGGATCTTTCCTCACTGCTGTAGCACTGACTGCTTTTTTGACAGCCCCCCCGGATCCTGCGTGCAGAGTGTCAGGGCCTTTGTTGCATATTTTGGCTCATGCACCACCATGAAAAGGCAAAAAACAACACCTGGCCTTGCAGCAGGATTTGCAGGCTTTGTTCGTGCTGCTAGAGGTTGGTCATCCTCGCTGTCGCTTTCATCAATCACTGGAGCCTTTTGAGCTGCTCTGCGCTTGAGAGGATCTTGAGCAGCTGAAGTCGAAGGCTGCCCCGTCCGTTGAGCCGCAGCTGAGCTGCCGTTTGCACCGAGTCCAGACGAGATTTTGGCTGTAGTTGCACGGGCTGCTAAGGGCCTGTCTTCGTCGCTGTCAGACATCAAACTGTAGCACTGGTATGCACCAGGTGCAGTGTTTGTCCACTTGGCTTCAAAAGGCAGCAGGCTCGCTCTTGATCGAGACTTCTTCACCGGGTCTGCATTGAACTGCGAACATATAACTGACAGCGGCAGCAATCTGTGTTCCAGTCAACACGATCACTCAGCTGTTTGATCAAACGAGACTCAGTTCAACTTCGACTGAGTAGCTGCACTGCCAGTGCTGCAACGCAGTCTCGATGTCTCGGAAGACTTGCGTTGTGACCTGTACGGTTATGACGCTGAAACGGCATGTAGTTGCAACGACTTTCGAGCACCGAAGATCTCGTTGATGCCGAGGTGGTTGAGTCCATCTAAGCAAAAGGTGCTCAAGGCAGTGCTGCGAGGATCGGTGCTGTTGCCGTACCACGCCGCATCTGAAACAGCCAGCTCTTTGGCGCGTGTAAATACATTCCGTTTTGCAACTGCGTACTCAGCCAATCCCCAGCTTGCCTCAGCTGTTGTCGAGTGCATAAACAGTGTCAAGTCGCAGCTTGGTCCAACTCGGCATCCGCACTTTTGCCAGCTCCTAGTGACATCGGATGCATACGGAAGCCACGTTGAGTACGCCCCTTCGGTAAAACATGCTGACTAATAAGAAATAAGTGATCTAGCATGCACAGCCTGCTGATGGATGTGAAGCACTTGAACCCCAACTTTTGACACCGTGGAGGTAGCTGTGCAGTTTGTACAAGAATGCCTCAGCAGCAAGGAGAAATCACCTCCTGTGCTTATGGGAGGAGCTGTTCAGGGCTTGCTCACCAACAGGTCCAGAAATGTTGCAGGCGTCTCTATTTGCAGCGCACATGCCTGGTATATCCCAGAAAGATTATGTCCCCCCTGACCTGCCCATACCGCATACATCCATGATTTTGCAGCCAATAGTATGAATGTAATCAATGTTGTGCATATTCTGAGCCTGCCACAGTCAGGTGGCATGCATGCTGGGTCTGGTGAACAGCAGCATGTGGTTCCTGTGCATATGTCTATTGTTGGCAGGTGCATCAAGTTGATGCCTGTCTCTGTCTTGCGGCCATCCTCTCCTTCCACCCACATCATCGTTACCGCAGCAAGACTCACATCCACTTCAAAACAACAAGTCCTTGCCAGCTCCACTAACATATTTAGAATTCATTGCCATGCTCTCTCCATTGCAGGTGTGAAGCTGATGCCCTTCCATGTGAAGGGCCCTTCTCTGCCTGAGCTGACACCAGGCCAATGGGACTCCCTCATCCAGTCCAGTCATGCAGCCAGCAGCAGCGCCAACAATGTTGCAGCTGTTCTGCTGTCAGAGCCTCATTTTCTCCAGGTGCAGTCCATTTTGATAGGTTGCTTGAACTGCTCACAGAAGACTTTCCCTGCAACTGCACTGCATGCAGCAGACTACTGCTTGCCATACAGTGGCGCTGAGCTTGCAGCATGACAATGATTTTGTGCTCAAGCATTATGCTTTGCCAAATGGGTGTGCCAGTAGCGTGAGATGCGCCTGCAGGTAGATGAGCTCATTTCCAGGATCCAAGGGGTTGTACCTTGCCCACTGGTGGGAGGGGTGGCTCAGCCCAATGCTTGGGGTGAGAACCCCTGGGGGGGCCAGCGCAGCCTGAGGGGAGCCCTCTTCCTGGGCAACAGAACTCACCATGAAGGGGCTGTGGGCTGTTTCATGCAAGGGCCTATCCAGGTTCCACATGCTCCTCCACCTGTCTTGTCTCTAGTCTACTCAGGACAGCTGCTCAAATATGCCTGAGATGCCATGTGAGCATTATATCAACCACGTAAATGCACATGGATCCAGAGCAAGTATGCAATGCTTAGTGAAGGGTTGTGCACAGTGCGTGTCAAGGGCTGTGCAACATATGCTTGCCAGGGATACTAAGCTTAGCATTCTCAGCAAAAACAACTTGCATGCAAGGTCTCTGTGAAACATTAGTCTTACCCCTCAAGCCCTCTAAAGCTGGAGGCTGGTACAGCACTGTAAGTTGTTTCTGCTTCCCTGGCATACAACATGTTGTCCAAGCACCCGCTCATGGCACATCGCCAAGCTGGATTGGTGACTGAGACCCGGTGAATGCAGATGGATGCGCTGTGTGACCAGGGCTGCCGGCCTGTGGGGCAGGCAGCAACTGTGACCAGCTCTCATGGGGGCACCATTCTCAAGCTGGACCACCAGACTGCTCTGCTTGTGGTAAGTCAAGGTCTTGTCAATATTGTAAGGCTGTGCAATGGCAACCCAAGCAGGTGCGAGGCCAGTCTTGCTTCTCCAGAAACGCTTGCCCTAAGCATGCTTTTAAAAGTTGGCATCAATGCTGAATTAGTGCGCCTGCATGAGGCTTCATACATTCAAGCGCTGCTCTAGGAAGCTGCAACTGTGCTGCTCCATGCTAGTTGAAACTTTTATTGATGTCTAATCACTTAATGACAGCTTGGTGATTGTATTGTCCTTTGGGGGGCCTCAAACCCAACAATATAACGAGCAGCATGTTGGAGCAACACAGCAACTGAGTAGCAGGTGCGCTTGTGAGTGCATTGCAAGTCAGCATCCAAAATCTCTTAAAGTAATCTACTAAAGCATGGTCGAATTGGGCTGTCTTCTGCAATTTTGTAGAAACGCTGAGCGCACTCTGATACAGGCTGACATAGACAACTGCTATCAAATCACAGTGGGATGAGGCTTCCTGCCTGTTTCATGCAGGTGCGACAGATGTTCCAGTCTTTATCAGACAGGGATAGGGACATGCAGATCCAGATTGGGCTAGACACTTTGGGAGATGGCAGAAATTTTGTGGCTCGCAACATTTCCAGTTTTAATCCTAGCGACCAGTCAGTACAGGTGACATGCGCTGCATTTGGCTAGGCTGCATGATGTTGAGGACCAACCAAGCGCTTGCAATTACTGCAGGGACTTTACTTGCTTTGTCATTGTCACAGGAGATCCAGCAGTTACCGCTACCTCATGATACCCGTACTTTCATCAGCTTTCAAGGAAGCATGCCGCGTTGCATAGTGTCTGCTGTGCAGCAATGTAAGCACACTTTGGCAAGCAGCATGGCTGCCATAATGCTGATAGCTGTCCATCAGCAACTGCTGCACTTGTGGTTAGTGCTGTCACACTGATGTGCCTTCGGTCATTGTCCTGCTGATTCCATCTACAACAGCCCAGTACATCACTGGCAGCGTCCACGTGCAGCAATTTGCAGCACAGCAGAATCCTGCATTGATCGTTGCAAAACAAATACGAGCTTCTGTCACCAAATATTTGCATCAGGTGTGCGTGATCTTCAGGTGGCAGTAGCAGATGTTCCAGAGGGATCGGTGGTGCAGCTGCATGTGCGAGACCCGTACTGGGCCCGTCACAACATCCTCAAGCAAATACAGGTATGTTATGTTTTTCTGGCCCCCACGTGACAAGTCTCTGCTCCGCCACATCCAGCTGCTGCTGTTGTAGGCATACTCAAGACTGTTGTCATTGTTGACTGTTGCCAGGCCACCGCAGTGTCCTGAGGCCTGCCAGTTTGTGCTTGTGCATACTTGCAGAGGTATGTCAGTCATCTACCTGAAGAGGTCCGCAGCAACCCTCAGCAGCTGGGCAGCTTGCTGTACTCTTGTGTCACGCTTGCGCATGTGGAGGAGGAGATGCTGCAGGACGCCCTTCCCAAGTCTGCTTTCCAGGTAACGACTTCTCTATCAGAAACAACAGCCACTGCAATCTGATCACATGTGTTTGTCAGGCTCAGATGTATGCTGTAATTTGCTCCTGTATTGCCAATCCAGCAACCAGACCTAAATTGCTGTGTCTGGATTGGTGTCTAGCATCGAAATCAGAGTGCAGACAAAGTTAAATCAGGGCAGACTGATGAGTTCAAAAGTCTACAAAGGCGCATTGACCAGTGTGTGTTGTGATATAGGGTGCACAGTTTCAGGGTGAGTTTGGGCCAGTGCCGGGGGGTGCACAGACGAAGAGCTTTCTGCACAGCTACAGCAGCAGCTTTGGCCTTCTTAGGCAAGCACTTTAGTACGCAGGTCTTATTTTTGCAGCATAATTACCTTATGTAGCACACAGCAATGGACAGTGCTTGCCGGGCTTGACACCGTGATAGGGATCTGCTCATTGGTTGGTAGTGCCAGCTTCTGCCCTGTTTGATGCATCATCAACAACACAGTCACGCCTACAAAGCCTGAGTGTGCTGACTAAGCTGGCAGCTACGCATATCCACGTAATCTCTGCTTCAAGAAGGTGTTGCCTCACCTGTCTATCGGATAGACTCTATCCAAACCCTTGCTTTGTTTGGCATGGTTTGTGTTTTGGCAGACAGCAATGCATGTAGCTATAGAGTGTTTTTCGGCCATGTAGTACACGTCATGCTGTCAACTTATGAGCTAATTAGACTCGTGAAACGCGGACTCAGCGACATATGCAATGTCAGTGCTAGCTAGCCTATAGGTAAAGCTTCCTAGGGTCATGTGCAGGGCGTTGCTCTGATTTGACTGTCAGTGGCATCGGGGCGATTTTATCAATCGCAGAAAGTTGAAATGTTGATCATGCTACAATCAAAAATGTAGTGTCTGAGCTGATTGCATTTGGTCATACGCGCTGAAATCCACTCAACCACGATTCGAGGTATGCTTGACGTGTGTATAATTTGATACACGTGGGGGCCACATGCGCTGAGCATGCCTTCTTCTTGGAAGTTCCTTCAGAAGTCATGCACGGTAATGGAAACTACTATCCGCTCTGGGAATGCTATCCTAGCGACACTGCCAGGATGCCTGGCGTACCGACGACTTGTCTCGTCTGCTAGCTCAGACTACAGCCATGGAAATGATGGTGTCCGACGGCACAGCGAACCTTGCCAACCTAAGGACGGCGGTCCCTAGCGCACCATGCCAAGACTCCGCAGCTGCAGGTAAA
>JAABUL010007363.1_pt1 | contig 11925 bp, 15 predicted proteins | sample 5559151 | NCBI WGS metagenome assembly JAABUL01 (sample SAMN10711876, study PRJNA513368) | rock metagenome | isolation source: Antarctica rocks | place: Antarctica: Victoria Land, Pudding Butte sud | reverse complement strand
TATTGACATGTAAAGCCGGCGGCGCTATGAATATCCTCCTATAAGCCGTGGGAAATTTCACCGACTGTGTGAAGAATCTGCAGGCCGTTAAGGTAGGTAGCAAGATGCAAAGCAGAATGCCACCATAGGACCAAACGCCAAATCTAAGAACAAACACGCTCAGGTCAATATATTCCTCGCCTCCCTATCTCAAAACAGTGCTAACCTCTGAGCGATCCAGAAAGTCCGCGAAGCCAGGCCATTCGGTAACCTGTCTAGGACGCGGAGCGGTATAACGTTGATTCAGTCGTACCTCAAACAGAACACCACGACATAACGGGCACGTATCCCCTCCCGACGAGAACCACGTAGCCAAACACCTTGAGCCAAACACATGGCCGCAGGGTAAGCGAACGGCAGCATCGGCATCGCATCCCGTCTTATAAGGCTCCATACAGATACTACATTCAGCATCCTCTGCAAGTTCGCTGGGAGGTATGACAAGGAGACGCTTCAGAGTGTTCGATACAATGGTATTACGATCGCGTGTTTCGTTTTCTGAAAGTCTCTGCACAGTGTGGTTCATGGCGGAGAGGTGGTGGTAGAGATTGTCTAGGCTTTGCTCTATGTGCACGATTTCGTTGCGGAGAGCGCGGGCGGCGGCTGCACGGGATGTTTGTCTTGTTGCGATACGGTTGGGGTTTGGGGTGGGTGCAGCTGGGTTGGTGTGGGATGCGCCGGTCTCGGGGCCTGTTGTAGGAAGGCTGTGTTGAGTATTCGAAGATGACATTCTGGGGGGAATGCTTTCGTTGCTGTCGGAGGTGTCGTTGTAATTGTTTCTGTAAATAAGCGTCTGAAAGTGAGCGTGAATAATGATAAGGCTTTGGTAGTGTGGGAGGCTATGAAAAAGAGTAGCTGAAGTTATAAGTCAAAGAGCTATAAAGATATCTATATAGCATTTCCTAGTCGCGTAATAAAGCCCGATCGTTTCTATTATCTTCTAGTGTGGATTTCAATATATAATAAGAGGAGAACAATACCTTTATTGAACAACAACAGTTAGAGAGGTAAAGCTCGTTGATATTCTTTGTTCTATTAGCACTGCCAAAGTGAGCATTCATAGTAGGTTAGCACCCAGCTAATCATGAACCCCACAAGGACCTGTTTAATGTAAATTCAAATCCTTCCCATTTCTCCGCATAAGTTTATAAGATGAATATACCCCGTTCTATAATCAAATTCGCCCTACTTTCTAAGACTAAAACTTAAAAGTTAAACCTTCGCACCGCTTGACCACAAGTATGGAAACACAAGTATCCAAACCCCACAAATGATCGCCCAAACCGCAGTCACCCTCGCCTCAAACATTCCCACGTTTTAGACCCTATCCCTACCGGCCGGCCAATTGAAAGGGTTGAGGATTCAGTAATGCTTGCATCTTTTTGCATCATGAATCACCTGGACGTTGCAGCAGGCGTCCGTCAACAAATATCTAGAAGAGCGACTTGGACACTGGCTTGCCTTGTATAGATGCGTCGTTACCTTACCTGTCCTCGCTCTTGACGATGCTCTGGGCCTTAGCAAGGCCGCTAAACCGTGTCCATAGTTCAAAGGCTACGGGGTGTGGTAGGCGATTTAACGACTGCGATTGAAAGTTTGGATACTGTGGAGATAGATGGGATACATCATGCTTTGTGTACCCTGACGCTTGTGGCGGTGTCGAATTTGCTTGCGGTCTACTCGAGGATGACCGAAATTGTTCATCAAGTTCTCCCTGCAGCGACTGGAACGCGTATCACAGATCGATTGATCGATGACGCAAGTATTAGGCTGTCGGGTTTCATGGTCGGATATGGCTGCATTTCTATTGACATGCAAAGCCGGCGGGGCCGTGAACATTGTCTTTTAGATCGTGAGAGGACTGTAGCGAGTGTGTGAGGAACGTGAAAGCGATCTATTGTAGGTCGGGTCCTTTGAGTCTGACAACGCTCACTTCAGGATGGTTGATGGACGAGAAAATATGAAACAGAATACTCATCTTGAAGATAAAAGGATGTCAAGCTCCAAAGAGCCTACCACCCAAAACGTCGGGATGATGAAAGGTTCGCCGTAACATGCTCATAGATAGGCTCTCACGCTATGTTCGATTGCAGAGACAGCCGATGCGATAAGAACGTAGACTGAACATGAGAGATGGTTGATAGGTAGAAGTGACGGAGCTTGATAGTCTATGTAAGTGGCAAAGCCACTTGACTGTGAGTCAACATCATCTATCGTCTTGTATCGTGAAGCACCCTTGGATGTTGCACGTCATTGTAGACATGGTCAAGATTTTGCACTGGGTCAATTTGTCCAGTCACTAGTCTCTCGTCAAGTCACGCAACCCTGAAGTCTACACAATTGCCACGCCAGTGATACGCGTTTGCCAGATGAAGGCATCATTCCATATCTCACTACCAATTATAATGAACGATTCCTTGCAGTCACGCACTAATACCTTAACGCTTACGACATTCCCTTATTGAATATCCAGATATGACAGTGCAAGAAAACAACTAGGAGGACGTTCGAAATTTTTCAATGGAAAACGTAGCATTGTATTTTGCCCAATTATCGTCTCCGGGAGGGCATAGATATTATTCCTGTCCTTGATGAAAGCCAGCCATTCTGCCTCGAGCTCATAGACAATGGAGTCTGCCCATGAGATAAAATGAAGCTCGAAGCCAGACGTGGTTATATTTTCTGATTCCACATGCATGCGGTGGTTCTTAAGCTCGGATGAATCGATAGTGACGAGATAGCAAATCACCTCAGGGACCTCCGCGTATTGATTATAAAACTTGACATATCTTACAATCCGCATACTCATTTCGTCTGTTGTGGTTTTGTCAAAGCCGTACGTGTTACAACGACCGGTCTGAATATCGATATCGCCTGGTGCAACCTCAAGCCATGATCCGGACATTCCGTAACACAATGAGTCTGCCCATGTTTCCAGCACTGGACGGAAGGATACAGGTGTAACCTCCTATACACTGGCACGAGCGCGTAATCCGTGGTTCTTGCTGAAATCCAAGTGCGAGATGCTGACAAGTCCTCGCGGTGGTTCAAGGTATGCTTTCGAGAAGTCCTGAGTCTTCTTGGTCTTCCCTGTTGGGGTCCTTTCAGCATATAGGACGTGATGACGATTACCTCCATAACCCACACGGTAAGGTGCGTATTCGAAGAGACCTAAATTGCCAGCTTTGGTTGTATGAGGCTCCATCATGGAAAGGCGATCTCGTGCCGAGACGTCCCTTGCAGGTGCTGCCGGTACTAAATCTCGCTGAACAAGTGCTTGTTCTCCGATTTCAGATATCGCTCGTAGAATTGGCAGATAAGTCTGGGCAATTTCCGTCGGGAACTTGCAAATTGTCTTATGATTTGTCGCAGAAATTTGCGTGGCTGTTTCGTTCCATAGAATCAAGACTGCGGAATGCTTGTCCACAATCTGGCAAAGGACATTTGCAAAGGACATTGTCAGCGCTCACGATTATGCTACTTCGGGGGCTGGTCCTATACCAGCTGGTTATGAAGCTTGTCTGATTCATAAAATGTTCTGATGTCGATAGACTGTGCTTGAAGTCGCTCGATGCATTGAGTGGAGATATTAGCGAATATCTCCGCATTCCTCTGTAAAGGAGCAACGAACTTCGGGTTACCCGCGAAGCCTAGTTGGGCAAATTTCGATATCTCAATAACGTAGTTATACCAGGAGGCAAGATCCGAGCCCCTGTGCGGAACGCCGAGGAATATAAACGCTTGGACCTTATCTCGCAGGCCGCTGTTTCTCGTCGAGCGTTCGTGGGCAACAACCATCGTCTATACTTATGTCAGATTGCTTCTTAGCGAGAGATAAAACGGAGATAAGGACCTTCTTGATGACTACACCTCCCAAAGTATGAGCGACGAAGAGGATGGGTCGCGACTTCTCCTGGCCAGTCACTCGTTGACCTTGCAAGCGAACCAGGAGTCCACGTGCAACATCTTCAATGTCACTGACGGATTTGCTCAAGATCCCACCCGAATCATAACCATAGGACATGACTCTTACTTGATGCCCCTGGCTCCTGAGTTGATGAGAGAGAAAGTCTTTGAGCCAATTTTCTGTGTTTGGGTATCAGTCCACGTCTCATGCCAGTTTCCGCCGAGACCATGGACTGCTACGATGCTGGGAGCAAATGTTAATGCGTGGCCATATGATGACAGCACGAACTCGGTACGCACTCTAGAGCATCGGCCAAATCCCGCGGTAAGTCGTGAAGGGTGAAAAGTCCATAGTCTTCTTCGATGATCTGAGTCTCCTTATCGGTTCCATTGGATACACCAGAGGCTCCAGCCGGCCCGGTGTTTTCAAGACCAGTCACTGCTTTCGGCTCCTTCTTTCGACCCCATTTCTTCATCGTTCAAGCTGAGAGTCTTGGGCAATCGTGGAATGATTGTGAGCCTAATATCGTCGTCAGCAAGTGGTGATTGATACTGATATGCTTGAAGATACGTCTTCCACCAGGCTGCCGAGTCCTTTGCGGCTGAGATCTATTATTCATCAAAACATGCAGCTAGCGAGATAGCCAATAATTGTCGGGCTTCAACTTAGCGATATTTCTTTTCCAGCATGATCCATCGATGAGCGAGAGACTGTGGGCATGCCATCATCCAGTCAAGTCGCTGTTTGATGACTGCAAATCTCGCGGCAATGTGCGCGCAAGGAGCGTAAGTATTGTTGTCAAGCTTTTGCTGAACGTTCATGAGATATCCGTTGCCGCTTTCGTGGAAGTGAAAGTGGCCAGTCTGAATCACTGTGAATCCGGATGTGTGAGTTGTTGGACGAAGGCCATAAGTGGTAGCATGGTAGATGGATTAATTGATTATCTAGAAAGACACGTTTATCTAATGCAGAGTTTTATGAGTGCCAAGACACTAAGATATGACTGTGATATCTAATTTCCAACACTCCCCCTAGATGGAACAGCCATATGACGATATAAGGCTATATAAAGTTCATATATTAATCCTTTATAAAGGTCCTTATCCGTCGTTATTATCGCCCTATATAGCCCTTATTATATCCTTCTTACCCTACTTTTACTACTCCTTATATTTCAGCATTTCCTGGTACCACTTTAGAGTACGACGTGGAAATATAGAGTAGTATTCGTTACTTAGGTATTTTCGACTATAATAGGAATAACGAGATAATTAGTTAAGATCTAACTTTAAGTAGTAGGCGCTAGCTAAGTAATTAACTAATTAGCTAATTAATTAGCTAATCTATTAACAGCTAACTTCTAATACTATTTATCATACTTTTTCGGTAGTAATATCCGAGGTAAGTACCTAAATCTAGACGAGGTATTGATATTTTAATAGTAGGGATATAGATAGGTAAGGGATCATTTAATTTTTAATATTTAGGATAATTTTAATAGTAGTAATCTATTCTTGAAGAACCTTAATACGGTCTAAATAGTCTAATATAGTCTTAAATAAGCTAAAATTAAGCGAGTAGTATTCTTTAAAAAGGCGTATAAATTCGGTATTTCTAATAAGTTAATAAATAGCCTATAAATATAATATTATAAAGAAGGTATTATTAAACTCCCCCTAAATAAGCTTTAATTAAATATTAGGATTAATTAGTAGTATTATAATATCCGCCGCTTCTTAATACTTCTCTCCCTATTTAGTATATTCCTTATTACGTTTCTTAGTAATAGTAACTATTTCCCCCTCTTTAAATAGTAGATTAGGTATATATAATAATTAAGTATATTTCTAGAGCTTCTTAGACCGTAGTTTTACTTAGATGTTAATGAACTAGGACGGATAGTTCTTCTTATTAAGAGACTCGATCCGTGGATTATAGGAGGAATTATATATAGATATATTGACTAGGACTATAATTGATGAGTCTAATTAATACGATGAGTTTAACTAGTCGACAGGTCGGCTTTTAATGATGATTAATGCGATGAGTCTAACTGGTTAATAGGTCGGCTTTTTAACTAAGTGTAAGAGATTTTAGTAGTAAGAGTAAGGAATACTACTCCCCGTTAGGACTAGACTGAATCAATGAATTAATAGAGTATGGAATAGCGACTCATGACGTAGTAGAGTACTGGGCTCATAACCTGTTGGACGAAGGCCATAAATGGTAGCATGGTAGATGGATTGATTAATTATCTAGAAAGATACGTTTGTCTGATGCAGAGTTTTATGAGTGCCAAGACACTAAGATATGACTGTGATATCCAATTTCCAACATGAGTCCCCGGCTACCATGGTGAAGCAGAGGGCTTTTAGATGCTACTGAGTACTGTGCCACCACCCTCATCGAGGCTACTGTCACTTCTGCACATGGCGAGGCGTATGAGGAGGCGGCTAGGAGTAATCAACGGATCCTTCGAAACCATATTCAGACTCCATGGGGTCTAAGAAAGACTGAAGTCACGGCAGTACTACAGCAAAGCCATGGTCATAGTGGCAGGAGTGAACATGATCTCGAGTAGAAGAACGCCAAGCCTGCCAAGACATCACGTGACGGAGCTAAAAAACCGCTAGCCACGTCCCCATTTCCCTTACAACTGTCTCATCTCCCTTTGCCAGCAATGTCTCAATTTACCAAGGCTCTAAACGTTGATCCCCTGTCTTCTTTGACACGGCTTTCTCCCACAGTATACTACTATGATCCTATCAACACAGTCGTATCTAATGGCTCTCCCACAGTCCACCAAGAGACAAGAGCAACGAAGGAGGGTATCCCAACCTCGTCTTCACCAGCGCCCAAAATCATCGTCCTCTTCACCTGGATGTCCGCTCGCCCTGTCCATATCCTTAAATACCTGTCCAGCTATCAGACCCTCTACCCGACCTCTCGTATCATCATCGTTCGCAGTTCACCTGCAGATTTGATCTGGCGGTCCGCCGATGCGCAACGTCGTAGGCTCGATCCAGCCGTCTCCGCCATCCTCTGTCACCCCAACGCCGCTGAACGCTCGGATCCTGAAATCCTGCTTCACCTCTTCTCCAATGGTGGCTGCAGTCAACTGCTCCCACTTTTAGATTCTTACCGCCAGCAAATGTCCAATTCTTTTCCTCCACATATCAAAATTCTCGATTCTTGTCCCGGACACGGCAATTTCAAGGAGGCTCTGAATTCGCTGTCTGCTTCTTTTCCGCAATCGCAGCCCCTGTACACCATGCTTTATGGTGCTCTATACCTACTGCTAGGCATCTACTTGATTTCGTTCAACTTGTTTGACATCACGAACCCAATCGAGCGTATACAGCAAGCTTTGAACGACACGGATTCGTCGAAGAACGAGAGAGCTAGATGCTACATCTACGGTGACGCTGACAAGATGGTTCGCTGGCGTGATGTCGAAGCTCATGCTGAGGATGCAAGGCAGAAGGGGCTGGTAGTGCGCACTGAAAGGTTCGGAGGGAGCGGACATGTTGCACATGCTCGGCAAGGAGGAGGAGCGAGGTATTGGAAGATAGTTGACGAGATGTGGCGAGGGAGACAAGACAGACATGAAGGAGCTAAAGTCTGCTGAATATCTTCCATGCTTGATCCATTTCATCCAATAGAGGCACAGAAGCAAACGGAGAAACATTTCTAGATCCTGTTGCGAGAGGATATGCCTGGACAATACCAAACACAGTCCTGATGAGCCAAATGTCAGACAGCACACCAACCTTTATAGCTTTATTAAATTCTAAGCTAGAAGGAATTCGATCAGCTCTGGACAGAAGAATATGAGAGCCTGTTGGTATTGCTTGATGCTTACGTATATTAATATCTAGCGAAGATCATGGCTGTGCAATGCTCAAGAACATCCTCGACTTCTCCGTTGCGATCAGTCATCTCTCACAACCGGCATCCACGGTACAGTCACCCGAGTCCCATCAGCCCTCAGATTCTTCACGCTTGGTCCACCCCATACGATACGCCTGAACTCAATGCTCGGCTTCTCAGCTCCCGCTTCGGTCACAAACATCTTCCAGAGATGAAACGACGAAGCCGGCCAGTCATTCGCACTATGCTTGCGAAGGAAGTCCGCAGATTCATCTGCCGAATACGACACCGTAGCAAGCTTGTTGATGAAAACCTTGTACTTTGCCGGCCACGCCTGTTTCATCAATATCGCAGAAACCGCCAAGTCGCGAGCCGCTTTGAATTGTACCGCTTCGGCTGTAGGCTCGACATACCCACAATCACCAAACATTGGTTCCGGTCTCAAACCATAAGTATCCACATAATATCCAGTCCGTATATAAACCCTCCTCAACAACCTAATATACTTCGGGGCCAGCCATTCCAGGAATGAGATCGGACCCTCAGCCAGTCCGGAAATGTGAAAGGGAAAAGTGTTCTCTCCATATAGCACAGCAGCTGCTTCATCGTGGACTTGGCGGCTAGTCAGTAGGAGAGGTATCACAGTGTCTCTGTCAAAGTAGCCGATGCGAGAGATGCCTCCATCGACGCCAAGGGGGCGCCAGAGACGGGGATGGGAGCGGCAGTCGAGGCGGCTGATGACGATATATCTCTATATAATGTTACGGATCTCTACCGGGAGATCGAAAAAGGGGCACGGCCGAAGGGTCGATCCGAACGATACTCTGGATGACGGCGAAGGAGAGATTGGGTTGTTCTGCGGTGGATTCATAGGGCTGGAAAAGTTCCGGATGGCTTGGCGCGGGTAAAGCAGGCGATCCAACGACAATGTTCAACAGGCATAAAGAACTAACAACCACAATTATCAACGGGGCAGTACTTGGAGGAAGCTTTATAGGATGAAACGTCCAGCGATTGGGAGCTGAAGATTGCGGCCTCGGTGCCTGCAGAATCGATCGTGGGTCAGGCGTGCCAGGCTGCCATGCAGGCTGTGCCACATGCAAGGCTGCATTAGCGGACGCGCCATCCATATCAAAATGTTCCGATCGACAATCACGACCCGGCCAGAGCGTCGAGGATATTGTTGAGATGTTCGTTTCCCAAACTACCCACCATTTCCCCTAGCACAGATTTCAACGGCTGCCAACGTACCCACGTACCAGGCTTTTGATCCAAGGAGGCGGATCGGATTTATGTCACATAGGCCATAACGAAGAGAATTGCTGTACCTTGGGTTTGATGTTTGCTGAAAAGTCCTGTACAACGGCGTTTGGAAACCCGTTCTTATTGAGTATCAGCTGCAAAGTCGCCAATACCACCAACCAACATCCACTTTCTGGATTCCATCAACTCTGCCTACCGTGCCCTATCTACCAGAGAAATCGGCCTTTGACAGTGGCTTTGCTGGTGCGAGAGAGTCTTCTCGGAGATAAGGGCTGAGTAGGTCTTGGGCATCGTTGGTGATGCTGGTTGTTTGATTAAGAAGATGATTTTCATTAACGTCGCTCCACTAGAAGCATGTTGGGCAAGGCTTCTTGCGACCGGGTTCAAAGGATGAATAATAAGGAACACTTTTTCTGAATCTGCATATCGGTTTTCAAACATTGGGTGCGAATATGACTGAATCATCGCACTCCGATTTAGTCAAACCTGGTGTCGGAGCTCTCTCTGCACTTTCTCGAGTAGAAAAGGAAGCACCTTTGACTGCTTTACAGTCAGCTACGTCGCTTGCTTCATATACTCGGAGATGTATTTCACAAGATCGTGGAGCATTTCCGGGTGCCGTTGTAGAATTGTGAGTATCGCTTCGGCAAAGAGACCTCTATGTAAGTGGCAAACGTTTGGTCACACTAGGTTATCATGGAGACAATCAAAAATCGGTTTGAGGTTCACCCAGATGCCAGAATACTCAGTCCGGAACAAGCATGCTGCTTCCCCGTTGCGATATGTAAAACAGGCTCATCATTATCATCTTCGCGACAACTTAGCGTGGTATCTCGCCGCGACCTGACTGAAACGCGCTAACCGGTAGAACCTCGGAGAAACTTCGGAGGGTGACGAACCTTAAAATCGAGAAAGGAAAGGGCAAACGATGGTGGCAGTCTCACGAGCAACACCCTCGTTATGGACCAGCCACGACGCCTCTGCCAGTATTCGCAACAGATATACACAGCATCTTTTGCCCTCTCTGGAGCCCTCCCCGATGACCCGAAAATCAGATACTGCGGGCAGCAGCGAAGGACTTCTCGAGGCCGACTATGAAGCCTCGCTCGCGTCGCCTGATGAAGCCTACGGCTCCGGTTCGGACCTCGATCTCGATGAGCTGGAACCGCACGATGAGCCAACGTCTACAAAATTGAGGGGTGGTTGGTCGCCATCGAAAAGGAAACGCGAACAGAAGCCTTCTGGGCGACCGTTGAAGCGAAAGGGAGGATGGCTACGAAACAACAAGCCATTATTCATTATTTCAGCGATACTGTTGGGGGGTCTACTGGCTATTCTAGGAATGTTATTTGGGGGTGTCTTCGAATTGCCTCATGCACCCCCAGATGGAGTCAGTGTGCCTTCCCCTGATGAATAGTCATGAGCTGACGACCACTCTAGTTATCGCCACCGTGGTATGAGTCGCCTAAAGGAGGATCACTCGCGTCTTGGGAGGAGAGCTACAAGAAAGCGGCCACCATGGTATCGAACATGACGTTGCTGGAGAAGGTCAACGTCACGACGGGGACTGGTTGGGCGCAAGATCTTTGCGTTGGCAATACCGCAGAGGCAAACATTGTTGGCTTTCCACCTCTCTGCCTCCAAGATGGTCCTCTTGGGATACGTTTCTCGGATCACGCCACAGCCTGGCCGGCCGGCATCACCGTTGGAGCTACCTGGAACAAAGCTTTGATGCACAAAAGAGGCAGAGGACTTGGGCTCGAATTCCGCTTGAAGGGAATAAATGTCATGCTAGGCCCGTGCATGGGGGCGTTTGGTCGGATGCCAGGTGGCGGAAGAGCCTGGGAAAGCTTTGGTCCGGATCCCGTTCTGCAAGGTGTAGCGTCTGCACAAACCATCAAGGGGATACAGGAAGAAGGAGTTATGGCTACGGCAAAGCACTTCATTGCCAATGAACAGGAGCACTTTCGACAAGAAGGCGAATGGAAGGGCTCAAAGTTTGCAATCTCTTCAAACATCGATGATCGAACGCTACACGAAATGTATCTATGGCCGTTCGCAGACAGCGTCAGGGCTGGCGTCGCCAGCGTCATGTGCAGCTACAATATGATCAATAGTTCTTACGCTTGCGGTAATAGCAAGCTGATGAACGGCATACTGAAGGATGAGTTGGGCTTCCAAGGTTTCGTTCAATCAGACTGGCTGGCCCAACGAAGCGGAGTTGCTAGCGCTTTGGCCGGACTCGATATGACTATGCCCGGCGACGGTCTCTACTGGAAGGATGGAGACTCGTTGTTCGGACCCCAGCTGACAAGGGCTGTGCTCAATGGCTCTGTATCAGTGGATCGGCTTGACGACATGGTCACGCGTACGGTAGCTGCTTGGTATCAGCTTGGTCAAGATAATCGAACTGTATGGCCGGCTCGTGACGGTAGACCGAACTTCTCGTCTTTTACCAACAAGAAGGTTGGCAAAATCCATCCGGACAGTGATGATCCTACCACAGCGATAGTGAACAAATTCATTGATGTTCAAGGAGAAGGCGAAGCTTTCCATGGGCGTCTGGCCAAGGAGATCGCCGCTGAAGGTACCGTACTAGTCAAGAACGACGACGACATTCTGCCTCTGTGGCCTCAAGGCGGATCTGAGCTGGCGAAATTCGCGGGAGTTCGCGCATACCACGTTGGTATTTTTGGTGAAGACGCAGGTCCGAACCCTGACGGACCTAATGCCTGTGAGGACAGGAGTTGCAACGTCGGCACTCTTGCCTCAGGCTGGGGTAGCGGTGCGGTCGAGTTTCCCTTTCTGGTCGCACCAACCAAGGCCCTAGAGTCGACATTCGACTC
>JAABUL010007359.1_pt1 | contig 11928 bp, 17 predicted proteins | sample 5559151 | NCBI WGS metagenome assembly JAABUL01 (sample SAMN10711876, study PRJNA513368) | rock metagenome | isolation source: Antarctica rocks | place: Antarctica: Victoria Land, Pudding Butte sud | reverse complement strand
AAATCCACCACACCTACCCCCCCCCCCCCCCCCCCCCCCCTCAATTTCGTTTGCAGGCTGCGTTTCAGGCTGTTGCCGACGCACCCGCCGCCGTTGCCACAGCTGCAGCTGCACCACGGCATCCAGTAGCCTCTGCCGCTGGCGGGAGATTGGCCTCACCGCCGGCCGCGGCACAGCAGCTGGTGCCCTGGCTTGCCGAGATCCCGCCGGAAGGGCTTGTGCCAGGTGTAGTGCACGATGCGTGCCGCCGAGCCGTCAGGCAGCGATGTGCCATTGGCCAGTAAATGTGCGATGGCGTTGTACGCCAGCGGCAGCGTCATGCGGGAGTGCCGGAAGTACCTGCGGCGGCGGATTGCCGGGGTTCAGGCTGATCAGGCGGACGAGACTGGCTCGGCATTTCCAACGCGCAAGGGCGATGGTGCGTGGTAATCACACCAACTTCCACCCCTTGGGCAGTGCCTGCTGGCCGACCCCAGAAGCCGCAGCGGCCCGGGCTGCAGACAGCCCGCATGCATGACGCCGACAGCGGGTCCACAGTGGCAGTCAGACTCGCGGCGTTTGATGGAGCCTCGAATCCTCAGGGACATGCACGCCGCCGCCGCCGCCGCACCAGTTGAAAAAGTCCTGCTCGGCGTGGCCCGCGCGGAACTGGAGGCGTTCGTCGCCCGCCGCGAGGCCCGCCATGTGCGCTGCGACCGCCGCGCAGGGCCGCAAGAACAGCACTCCGCCCTGCGCCGAGCCCAGGGCGCTGTACCTGCACACGACAGAAAGTGCAGGGAGTCAAGGAGATTGCAGCCTCAACAGGCGGCGCACTTGCCAGACAGGGCATCAGCAAGATGTGAAGCACCGTCTGTAATCGTGTGTGTTACAGAGCAGATATTGTGACATCAGTTGGAGCTTCCAGTCTTCGTACGATCTTGCAGTTGCCATGACTTGCCGCACCTCCGCACACGTTTGTCCATGTCCAGAACCGTCGCAAAGTCAGTCGGCAGGTCGAAGATGTGCCTGACATCGCCTGCAATGCAGAGACATACTGGATCAGGCACCACCCCCGGCTGGGGCCGCACCGCAGACATAGGCGACCAGGGCCAGCGGTTTGGATGGATCCGCCAGATCGTACGACGCATGCAGGCGCCCTGTCCAGCTGTGCAGTGTGTGACCGCATGCACAGAAGCAGGGATGCATGCAAAGCCGCAATGCATGCAGCGCCATGCACTACAGCATGCAAAACACAGCAACCACCCAGAAGCTGCCATGGTCATGACAAGTTCACATCTGGAAAAGTGGTTGTCCAGCGGCATCAGTGTCGCGCGCCTGTGACGGTGGTGTCGGCATCGATGAGCAGCAGCGCGTCCCAGTCCTCCCACTCCCACGCCCGAATCTTCAGCCAGTTCAGCGCGTACCTGCGGCGCGCACCAGTCATGCCTGAACTCCAAGACCTGCTGCCTCCACCCTGGGCATGCATGGGCAATGTACGTGCAAGTATGTGCAAGTATGTGCATGTGTGTGCATGCATGTGCATGGTATGCTATCGCACACCACATCGCAAAATCCAACACTGCCCAATGGCACCAGCAGCGTTTTCTGCCACTGCCCATTCGATCCGCACCTGCCGTCGCGCATGGTGTTGGGGAACATCAGGTCCGGAACATGCACCAATGTCGCCACCTGCGCCGCGGCCGCCGCGACGCCGGGGCTCAGGTCCCCCTCCACCGTCATCACCAGCAGCGGCAGCCCCGGGTTGGTGGCGTTTAGGGAGCAAGCCACCTCCTGCCAAAGCGACAGCGCATGTCAGCTGCCGGCCGCCATTTAAAGGTTCCAGTGGGTCACCTCGGCGCCACATCCGGTGGCGGAAGTTCCTCGTCCTATAGGGTCCTCTCACGGATTGGAAACTTGCAAATTTGTGTCGGTGACAGCATGCAAGGGCGACACAACATACAGTCGCGATGTCAACGTCAAGCTGGCAAAGTCGGACGGCTACATGCGCCAGCCATGCCGCCAGCGTGGAGCTCGGTGTTGCGCCAAAAAAATTGGGCCTGCATGCACTGGAAAAACACGTTCGCTGTGCTGGCAGCAGCCTCAGGCAAAGCACACCTGCACCAGTGGCAGATAGTGGTCGTTCCGCAGGGAGGTGACCACCGCATGACGCCGGGTCGACCGCTGCAGGCAGTCCTCCATGCGACAGCATCTCGGCGACGGATCGGCTGCGTCCGTCCTCCCGCGTGTGTAGTAAGGCTGCAGATAAGTACAGATGCTGTGCCCCTGGCGCACGCCGCAAGCCTGAAATCACAGGAAATGTACATGTTAGCTCTTGCATGAGGTGGCCGGCGAGCAGTAGTGAGGCAGAAGCAGGATTGTTGCGCACGGTGCTATGGTGGCAATCCATAAGCCACAGAGGGGCAACTAAGCATGTCGATATGCAGCTCCAGATTGCAATCATGCGTTGCTGGACAGTTTTCTGGATCATTTTTGGCAGATCGCTGATGGGCACATGGTGAGACCGGCAAAGCTCAGCCGACATGGCACAATCCATGCGTGCTCACTAGTTTGAGAGAGGTAGACCAGAGCGCATGCCGGTGGAAGGCCGCCAAACCGAATACCAACAGAAAGGTCAGGCACGCCCAGTGAGCCAATAGGATGTACCCGCAGGGCTTTCGGGGCCTAATGCTCATGCCGTGCGCCCCGTCGTCATATGGCTGAGATCTGAACGTCACTTGAATCTGCCGCAAACTTCCTCGCTCTCAATTTACGGAATGAAAAACTGCTCCTCGTGTCAAACTGGTCGACGTGCGGGCAATGAAAACCGTGGCCCGCACAAATACCTGCTTACACTGACTACGTAAGCTGTGCTGGCTGAAGAGGAGTTTAGGTCTCGCCAGACGGTACCAAAGGTGGGGTCTGATGCGGCTGCACATGCATGTGTAGACACTGCACCCAGCAGACACGTGGATCGCAACACATATGGGGCGCACCGCATGTCAGCCAGGTGGGAGGCTTCCTCGTCAGTTGTAGGCATGAATGGCAAATGAGCCAACGATGAATCTTACGAAACAAATGCTCAAGGGCCTCAAGGTAACGAGACAGATGGGGTGGGTGAACACGAACAAAGACGTGCGGCGGAGGGCGCGCCGCCCTGATGCAAACACACTGACAAAGGCTGCACGAGGCGCAACTCAAGGGCACAGAAATAAACCAGCCAAGAAGTGTGACGCGCTGCAATGTGACGTCTCGGAACTCTAAAAAGCACCACAGATGTCCGACCTGACAGTGTGTGGTTTCCCTAGGTATCACTGCTGGCAGGCATGCCGCAGAAGAGGGCATCCCATCCAGCAGCTGTGGCACACACTCGAGACGCAGCGCTACATGCGCTGCGCCCCTTGAGGCCTTCCTGCCAAAAACATAAGATTGCTGCAGGATGCCAAAGACTCCCTTTCGAAAATTTTTACCAACAAAATGTGGCGGTGGTGGCGTCAGGCCCCCCCTGCGCTGCGCACCCCTCACTGGAGAAAGTGGCGTCGGCTGCTGCAGGGCAGCGCGCTTAGCTCCCAGGCCGGGGTCGCCAGCCTCAATCAGAGTGCGCTGCAGAGCCCCATCCTCGGCGGGCGAAGAAGCTGTGGCGCCACCTCAGTCGGGCACCGCCTGAGGCAGGCTGCGTCTCCAGAGGCCCGCTGCACTGGCAAGGGCCGCCGCCGCCTCAGGCGCAGGCGCCTGAAGGCGCACCTTGGCCGCTTGCGGCGCCTCTGCCTCCGCCGCAGCTGCCTCACTCAATGCTGTGCAGCGCGGCACTGGCGGCGGCCTTGAGCTCCGCCTCAGCCTCTACCGCTTCCACCGCCGCGTCCGCCGCGGCGCCGAAACTCTCGTCCTCTGGCGGCGGCGGCGCCAAGCCCGCCGCCGCAGCCTCTGGCGGCGGGTCGCTGCTGCCGCCGCTGCGGCCGCTGCAGCCGCCGTCGCCGCTGGACCGCCGACGCCGCTCCTCCTCGAAGGGCGACAACCGCAGCGGCGGCGGCGGCGATGACGGACGCGGCGCCATGAGCCCGGTGCCTGCGGGGCGCGCGGGAGCAGAGCAATCAGCAGGACTCCCGAGATGCTGCGACATCGGGCACTAGGCAAGCTGCAAGTGTGGCCCCGCCCAGCATGCACAGCGCAGGCATGCCAGACGCGGTGCGGCAGCCGGTGAGATGCCATTCCGCCATTTGCGGTCGCACAGCAGGAAATCACTTGAACACTTGAACACTCGAACACGACCCAATGCGAGTCTGCCAATGCGAGTCTACACGTTACCTGTGGAAGCGGACGGCAGCGGCCGACCGTCTTTGCTGGGCGCGCGCAGCGGCGCCTGCGGCTCTGCATCCTGGCCTGCCCCCGCCTCGGGCGCCGACGCCGACTTCTGCGGGCGGCCAGGCCGCTGCTGCTGCCCCTGCTGCTGCCGCGTCGCCGAGCCGTCCAGCGCCGCGGTGTCCGGCGCTGCGTTCTCAGGCGACGTCTGCAGCCGTGGCGGCGCCTCGGCAGAGCGCCTGGCGTCCTGCGGGGCGCGCGCGCCGCGGTTGTGGCGGCGCGCTTCCAGGCTGTAGCGGATAGTGCCGCCCTACGGTGAAAAGGGTTAGCGCTGTTGGCCCTTGGAAGTCGGCGCAGCCATGACCGTCAAACTGCTTGCCCAGGTCAATTTCAGGATACCGCCACAAACTTGCGATGCGGCAGCGATCTGGACGAAAGGGGAGCGGCAGTGGCAGCGATGGAAGGCCTCTTGTCACGCACCTGCGACTTGCCCTGCGCCATCAGGGGGCGGAAACGCTCCCGCGACAAGGGCTCCTCCACGGCACCATGCTGCAGGAATTCCTCCGAGGGTGACAGCGGCGCGGCGCCTCTGATGCGTCCGGCGTGGCCACCCACGGCCGCTACTGCGATGTCACCCTGCAGCGCACAGCAAGAATGCGACTTGGCACTCAGGCCAGCTGCATCCATTGTTTACTGCTCAGTCAGGCTCACAGGCGGGGAGATGCTTTGAGATAGAAGCATCTGATCTCGCAAACCACTGCACTTTCAAGAAACTTATCAAAATAGGCCACACGAGTGCCACTGCACTCAGCACCGCACCAGGACCAGCTGCTGTGCGGCGCGTGCACTTGCATTGAGCGTTGCCGCCTGGAAAGCCGCACTACACCCTCATATAGGGAAGCGCGCACCCGCTGGTCGAAGGCAAAGCCCTCCGACGGCAGCATCGCCGACTGCGCACGCTCGACCGAGGACAGCGACAGCCGCTGCTGCGAGGAGGAGCTGCCGCTGGCGGCGCGAGACAGCTCCTCGGCGACAACCGAAAGCGTGTCCGCCTGCGGCAATGAGGCATGAGGGTGACGCAAGAGCACAAAGCAGTGTGAGCATGAGCATGAGTTCCAAGTGATTGACCTGTGTTGTATCAGCAATGCCCTGCATACCACCACTGCAAGTTGGTTTGGTGCTTGCCTGCGGGCCGGTCGCGGACGGCGGGCCGACCTGCTTCCTGCTTCCTGCCTCCCTGGGCCGCCTGCCCCGCGAGGAGGCGTCCAGGCTGCTGTCTGGGGACGACGCATCGCTGCCCGAAGCTGCGACGGCCAGGCCGCCGGCGAACGATAGCTCGCTGCTGGCGGCGGACACGGTCGACGTCTGGCTGTCAGACAACGGCATCGCCGCGGCCAGCCCGCCGCCGGCGTCCCCCGGGGGGCTGCCGGACGCCGCCTGCGCCGCAAAAGGTGACGCCGCAGACTCGGGGGGGACAGCGCCGGCGGCTCCGCCGGCGTTGCTTGCGCCGTCGGCGGGCTCCGAGCGCGAAGAAGCAGGCGTGCCCGCCCGCAGCGACTCCACCGACTCGCGCGGCGATGTGGTGGCGGTGCTGGCCGCCACCGCGACCGCCGCGCCCGCAGAGTCCTGCGCACAGAGCAGCACATGGAGCTCAACACAGAGCCAATGCCACAGCTCTGGTGTTTCATTGAGGTATTGCGGGCAGGACGCGTGCGCTGGGCCGCATAATGCAAACCTTGCGCGGGCAAGAGCGGCTGGCGGGGGTGGCCATCACTTCAGGCATCACTACTTCCCCGCAAGTTGGAGGATGCGAGCGATTGGAACACCGCCCCGTCAGATGCTGGCCCACCTCCAGCTCGGGCGGCGCCCCGGAGCGGCGGCTGGTGCTGGAGGAGGAGCGATGCTGAAAAAGCTTGTTCATGTTCAAACTGTGAACGGTTAGCTTGTAAGGGTGCCGTTCCCTTGCCATGGTGAGCACCTCCTGCGCGGGCGGCGTCCCGCAGCAGTGGCTCTGGTGCTGGAGGATGAGCTGCTGTTTTGGCAAGCTGTTTTGACATCCGACACACATACGTTCCTCGAGGTGGCGTCGCATGGCAAAACTGGCCCACCTCCAGCTCGGGCGGCGTCCCAGAGCGGCGGCTGGTGCTGGAGGAGGAGCTGCTGTTTTTTAGTGCCGCGCGACGCGCGGCGGAGCTCGACCGCCCCTCCGAGTCCGAGCTGCTCGACTTCTTCTTCGGCAGCAGGTCCCTGCCGGCAGGTGCGGACGACTTTCAAACATGTCAAGTACATGCGTTTGCCATTCACAAGATCATTGTGGATTGAGTACAGCACATTGCTTATGGACCCATGCTCACGCGCGGATTCTGGTTTCCGGTAAGCTTGGGGGTCCTCCGGCACCATGCAGATAGGTCCTGGCGACGGGCTTCGAGCAGACCGCGTCACGTGCGACACGTGTCCAGTGCCGTTCGGCAGCCGGGAAGGGGAGCTGTGCGCTGGAAGGCAGCAGACTGTGAGAATGTTCGTGGTCGGCAGCAGCGTCTGCAGCGGGTGCTGCGGAAAATGATACATGTGAGGAGCGCGCCTGAAGGACTGGGAGAAGGAGTTGCTGCGCTTCTGTGTGAGCGGCGCCTGCGGCGGCGGCGGGGCCGCGGCGCGAGCCGCCACCGCTTTGGCCTGGGTGGCGAGCTCCTTAATGAGCTCCTCGCAGGTGGGCCTGTGGGCGAGGAAACTCAGCGTGCGGCAATGCGGCAGTAGGTTGCGCCAGGACTCAGCAGTGTCAATGTGAGGAACGACTACGACAGCCTCTGCGGGCCGTCAGCATGATGCGGGCGCAGACGCCTGCTGTGTGCCAGGTCGCCCTCCAGCGTCCTCGCTTCTGAGTTGGACTCCTGTGCTCTGGGGCTAGTCAGTAACCATCAAGGTCCATCTCTGATAGCATGACTGGGACTTGTGGTGCAGCGAGCGCCACAAAACCCCAACAGTCGCGCGGCCTGCGGTCCTGGCAGGGCAGCGCTTTGCGTGGCTGGTCCCTGCTTCCCGGAAACCCTTGTTCGACCCTGGCTCCCCGCCTGCTGCCCGGAAACCCTTGTTCGACCCTTGCTCCCCGCCTGCTGCCCGGAAACCCTTGTTCGACCCTTGCTCCCCGCCTGCTGCCCGGAAACCCTTGTTCGACCCTTGCTCCCCGCCTGCTGCGCGGCTCGCTGTTCCCCAGCAATGCACCATGCAGGTTGCGGCACTTCCAGGTTCCAGGCGCCTTCCAACCCGCCCCGAACCCCTTCAAGCCCCCACATGTAGCGCGGCTCGCTGTCCCGGCAGCATTCTGTGCTTCCCGGCAACGCCTGTTCTTCCCAGGACTGAGAGTTCCCAAAGTACACATATAACCTTCCGAATAATCAACCCTCTGAAACCCACCTTTTGCGCGGGTCACTGTCCCAGCAGCGCGCCATCAGGCTGCGGTAGTCGTCCGGCATGTCGTCCGGCACGTCCGGCCGCTGGCCCTGGTGAACCACGGCAAACAGCACCGCCGGCATGGACATGCCCGAGTACGGCTGCGTGCTGCTGTGCAGCTGGCCCATGATGATGCCGAGACTGTAGATGTCCACCTGCAGGCGGGATGCGATGACTCATAGACGTCGGTCGGTTTTCACGACGAATCATACACGGAGTGGCTGACTCGAAGCGGCTGCAACTGCGACTCACGGCTGCGACAACAGGATATGCATATGGCGTGGTGGTTCCTGAATGTGCATGTGCAGAGCTGCCTGCAAGCTTTCAGTCAGGCTGCACGGGTCGAGCACAACTGCAGACGGGCCAACAAGCCTCACTGCTTTGGTGAGGCGCTGGTCGGTCAGCATCTCCGGCGGCATGTAGCTGACCGTCCCCTGCGTGACAGCAATGGAATGGCCATTGGCCACCTGTTTTCTGGAGACACTTGGACACCCTGGACACCTTTCCAGCTCAAATGCTAGGCGCCAAGAATGGGGCGCCATCAGTGCATGCACCCTGTTCTAGCAATGCCCCACACACAACACGGCATGAATCGGCTAAGATTCAGACAGTTGGTGGCTAACACGTCGACCCTGAGCCCTGCGACAGCCACCGCATATACACTGCGCCACAGCGTGAGAATTCACAACGCACCATGGTGGCGGCGCTGACATGCGTCTTGTGCTCCGATACCAGCCGGCTGAGCCCAAAGTCCGCCAGTCTGCAGGTCACAATGGCAGCGACAGTTTCTCGCTGTTATAGATGGACACAACCGGTGAAGCATATGGAATTGACAGCAAAAGTGGGTGCCAGGACAGCGGCCGATGCATGATGCGCAGCGCAGGATGACTGCGCAGGCGAGAGGGAGCAGGGCCGGCAGCATGCAAGCAGCGTGAGTCGTGGCAGCTCGTGGAGCATTTTCAGTGTTATGCGCCAATCTCCACACACAACCCGCACAGGCTACATTCAGCGGCGCACTTGCAGATGAAGCCGCGCGCGTCCGTCGCCGTGGACTTGAGCAGCACGTTGGCCGGCTTCAGGTCGCCGTGCACAATGCCCACGCTGTGCAGGTAGTGGATGCCGTTTGCGATGTCCAGCAGCGTGCGGTAGATGGAGCCCTGCATGTCCAGATGGCACATGACTCAGCGCACGTTCGCTTCAGGCGAGATGTGATCCAAGCACGGCAGCGCAGCTGCGAGACAGGGCAATTGCGCGGATGCACTGACTGCAGGTCCACCATTCCATGGCTTGACCACATGCTGACGAGCATCCCAGACCATGCAGGCGCATGCCGCCCGCACATCGCATCGCAGGGCAAACAAGATAAGATCGTCTCCCCCGAAACCCGCAAGGGCACGCACCAGGTCCAGGGTGGCGTCCGCCTTCTTGTAGAAGCGCCGCATCTGAATGGCCTGCTCCAGGCTGCCGCGGTCCGCATACTCCAGCAGCATCCACGTCTCGATGGTGCCGCCCTGCACGAAGGCTTGTACTTTCAGATGCCAATCAGGGCGTCAAGACGAGGCGCCGACAAAAGTGGCCTGCTTCAGGCTGCCCCGGCATGCAAACTCCAGCAGCATCCACGTGTTAATGGTGCCGCCCTGCACGAAGGTGTCCACTTCCAGATGTCCATTGCGGCTTACCGATGAGGACTGCGGCTCACAGATGAGAAGACAATGATAATCTATATTCGATCAGGTTTATCAGTCCCGTTTATTATCATAACAACACGACTCTCCGATGCTTTCTAGGCACCCCGCACCCGCGTCTGGCTGCCGAAGTTGCCGGAGTTGGTGCCCAGCACCTCCAGCGTCACAACGTCATGGCTGCGTGTCTCTGTGGTGGTGGCCGTCGCCCCGCTGCCGCTGCCGCGCTTGAGCGACGACGCCTGGCGGACGCGGCAGTGATTCAGTCAGCAACAAGGTCCATGTGTGTCAGGACTCGTAGAATTAAACCAACTACCTTTTGGTAGCAAGCTACCAAAAGGTTGTAAGGTATCCCATGTGAGATCCATGCATCACACATCCTTTCCCAAGCCTGCATGGCACAAGCCTGCATGATGCCTTGGTCTTAAGCCTGAACACTGGACACAGGCCCTCAGGGGATGCGTACACGCGATAGTGCCATCCCCTCTGCCCGGGCTTGCATCACAGTCTGCAGACTGGCTGCTGCCATGCATGCAATCTGCCGGGACCTTCCAGACAAGCGCAGCGGCCAAAACAGGGCTACGCAGCAGACACAAGCAGGAAGAGGGTACCACTGCTCACCTGCAGGCCCGCGGCCTCTGCACTCAATTCCTGCAGGCTGCCCCCAAGCGTCGTCGGCGGCGGAACCGGCGCAGGAGGCAGCTCCTCAGCGTTTGGGCCTGCGCCATATTATTGAAAGATACACAAAGGCAGTGAGGACACAGTGTCTGCTGCTGAGGTCCAGCACACAAGCTTTGCTGCACGCCGCTCCAAAACACCTGCACCAGTGACGCCAGGGCCTGCAGAATCAGCGCTGGGGTCGCGACCCCCACAGGCCCTGCAGTGCCAGCCGCCGCCGCCGCTGCTGGTTTAGCTTAGCTTCTATGTGGCCACCGGCCAGCGGGCCAGCCAGGGGGACAGCTGGCAGGCGATGTCGCATTCCGAGACCCTGGGCTGCTGAACAGGTGATTCAGATGTTTCAGATATATCCGGGAGCCTCACCCAGCGCGGCCTGCGCGGCGGCGATGTCTGCATCCGTAAGCTGCTGGCTGGGTGCCGGGCCTGGCTCGGATGAGGTGGCGTTCATGGCATCCAGTCCCGGCGTCCGCACCTGACAGATCTTGTAGCACGCCTGCGAGTGCAGTGATCGGGGTTTGGTCAGAGCTGTGGGTCGTCTTGGCGAGGGTGATTTGCTGTGCACAACGATGCCTACGCCTGTGTCACTGCACAGGTCAACTAAGTGACGCCTGCAAACGCCGCAGCCTGGTTCATCCCTGTGTTGCTGATGCGTTCTATCAGGAGAGGGGGGGGGGGGGGTGGGGGGCTAGATATGAAATAGGGCAGGGGCTCCCCCGCCAGACGGGAGGGATGAGAGACAGATAGAAGAGTGAAAAGATCGAGAGAAAGGTCAAGGAAGGAATCAAAAAGCGGATCTTGCGAAAATGCCGTAAAGGAAGAAATACAAGACATGGAAGCCATCAGCAGCAACACGACTCCTGCACGGACGCCGGACAACAATCTGCAGCACACTTCGTAGCAGAGTGAAATCAGAGAAGAACTGAACCAGGGGAAAGTGCGGCGAAGGTGTCTGAGCGCGCCTCATCACCGCATTGGGGTGAGGGACACAGACAAATCGCAGCAACTCTTGGGCGCCCTCCTCCTTGCCGCCAAACAGCGTCCAGGGATAAGAATGAAAGCAAGGTCGTAAACCAGCTCAACTGGACTCACCACAACGTTGGGGTGGGAGATGGAGGCGGACAGCAGCGACTCGCGGGCGCCGTCCTCCTCGGCGCCGGTGTCCAGCTCCGCTTCCACGATCTTGATGGCCACCAGCACGCCGCGCCACCGCCCTGCAGCACGGTCACTCAGGGTTTTGTTGATCTGAGATGTCCAGGGCTTGCTGCCACGATGCGATGCGCATGTTCCAGCTACGCCTCCAAAATCTTGGTTGCCGCCAGCACCACCGCCCGCACAGCAGTTCTGCAGGGGTTAACCCAGACATTTTGATCTTATTGCGTGTCCTCCATTGCGTGTATGGTTTACCTATATAGCTGTGACAATAGTCTGTGTCAACCTTGACTATGCGTCTGAAAAACAGTATACCGCATCAATGACCGCGCAGTCATTGTTGCCAGGGTGTTAATGCTCAGAGTCTGTTCGTGCCTGTATGTACTGCAGAAGCGTCAGGACATGGTGCCGAGCTCACACCTTCAACGATGTCTTTAAGCACCCGCCCTGGCATTGCCTGGTCTAAAATTTGGCGGTCTGGAGAAATGACCAATCGGGCGCCTGGCATCACACGGCTTGCGCCGGCGGCAGACTTTGCGCGGGTCCGTTTGCAGCTGAAGGGGTGCACCTTATGAAGGGCAGCTTCTCCCTGCCATAGTGCGAGGCGCTTCGCCGACCATCGCACTGCCACTGCTTCGGCATCAGCAAAACCCTGCGGAAACCCTACAGCAGGGCTTTTGAAAAGCCCCGGGGGGGG
>JAABUL010007357.1_pt1 | contig 11933 bp, 5 predicted proteins | sample 5559151 | NCBI WGS metagenome assembly JAABUL01 (sample SAMN10711876, study PRJNA513368) | rock metagenome | isolation source: Antarctica rocks | place: Antarctica: Victoria Land, Pudding Butte sud | reverse complement strand
CATGCGTGAATATCACTGTTGTTTCAGTTTTTGTTTTGACCTCTGCTATCTTTTTTCGAACTTGCAATGCGTCGATATACATCACTATGTTTTTCGCCTTTTTGATAATTCTTTCTAATTCTCTGTAGTGCAAATTGACCGTTTCGCGAGTTTCGCTTTTTGCAAATTCGGTTTGAATTCTTGCTAAATGCTCGATTTGTTGATCTCATGATTTCTTGAAGTGAGAAATTTCGATTTCTTTTATTGAATTCAGTGTTTTTTGCACTTTGTTCAATATTCAATATATCTGCGTGAGTCTATCTTTGCACTTCTTGACTTTTTGAGATAAATTCATCTTCATCTTGTTTCAGTTCAGGTATTTTGATGTGTTCAGATCTAGATTCAATTCGATAGAGTATTAAAATGAGTACGAAATAAATGTTCTTTTTCTGATAGAGTGTTTTTTCGATAATTCAACTATTTGAATTGCATAGTTCTTGCACTTTTGATCTAATTGCATCTTCATCGACGAGATTTCAACTTCTATTTGCATAGCATCTATCGATGATGTTCGAAATGCACTCAGAATTTTTCGTAATGCAGCGTTTTGCAGTTTGCGAAATTTGACTAAGTAGCTTTTTTGATTATTTCATCGTATTTCGACGTCATAATCACTAATAGACGTGATGCATGTCAGATATAACTGCTTTTCTGATTTGACATTTAGTTCTCACTCGCTATTCATTATTCTAAACAACGAGTGTAACGTTCTTGTGACTGTCGCGATTTTCGTTTGCACATGAACTTTGAAGTTGAGCTTTCGATTCAGTCAGACTTCTAATCATCGTACGCATGTCTTTGATTTTATGATCATGTTATTGAGTAGAATAATCATTTGATTGAGTGTCGTCTTTTGACTTTCAAAGTGTATCAATTCAGATTTCGCGTCATCGAATTGCACTGCGTTGTTCTCAGCTCATGTGAAAGCGATTTTTGCTGCGTTTTTCAGTATTTTCACATTCTTGTCAATATTTCTTCTCTCAACGTATAGCGTCACGTCGTCAATATAGCTGAATGACTGTAAATTTTCGAACTTTGCGCGAATCTTTGAAAACAGATATCAAATATAAATTAGAAATAAAATGAGTGAGATAGATGAGTCTTGTGATATTTCTGTGCTTATTTTCTTTGATTTCTGACGTTCGTCGTCAAATGCTAAGTCAATAACTCAATTTTGTAAGAAACATTTTACTCAATTGATTAAATTGACTGATATTTTCAATTTAATCAATATTTTGATCAGCTGTTTCAACGCAACATGATCAAAGACTTCTTTGACATCTAGAAGTAAACAGATAAGCGTGTTTTCTCAACTTTTCACCATTTGTGCATCATGTACTAGATTTAGTACTGCGTCTATAGCTGATCTTTGTTTTCTGCCTTTCATTTGATTAAAATTCAGCAGCTTATCATTACTTTCAGCTGTGTAAGACAGTTCTCTATGCAATTTTTGAATGCAAAAGAGTTCGATTTCGATTTTTGCGTCAGTACGCAGTCTTCTGTGCTGTTCTGAAGTCGATTGATGACTTGTTCTTTTCATGTGAGTTTGCTCTTCGATTTATCAATCAAATTACTGTCTGAATTGATGATTCTTTCTTCTGCGTTGATGAACTCTCGTTTCGTCGCCGATTTTGGCCTGCGTGAGCGCGAAAAATTTCGATTTTCGATTTTTGACTTGCAATGCAATCATCTGTGAAGCTATTGAGTCAAATGAGAACTTGTTTTGATTGTACGATTGTGCTCTATAACTTGTCGATCAATTTGATATATCATATAAGTACATGCAGTATGAAACTGTGAAATCAAGTACGTGATTTTCATGCTTAGTTTAAAGATTGTTAAGATGTTTAATCATGTCTTGCATATCAGACTTCTGCACACTTTGAGAATAAGAAGAATATCAAACTATATAATCAAATGAACTTGCAGCTTTCTGAAAGACAGAGAGTCATTGCTGACGTTCAATGAACAAATTAGCATGATGCAATGAATAAACACTGACATATTGCAAGAATTTCTCATATCATCGATTTTCTTTCTATTCTTTAACGTAAGCTTAATTGAAAAATGCAAAGCTTTAAAAATCAAAATCGAAGTGCTTGACTTCGTAAATGACATCAATATTCTGATCTATGATAAAATCACAGAATTAATTTGCAAAATGCTGAGTTGAGCATATGACATTTGTGCGAAGTGAGCTTGAACTCATGATGCTACGTTCGCTTCAAAGAAATATGAATTCACACACTTCACTTGCAGGTCAAAAAGATTCGACATGACAGTCAGTTTATGCATAGAAAACTTGATAATAAAGTTGAAATCAAATGTATGAATTCTTGAAGTTCAACTGAACATGAAACTATGATGAAATTCGCATCTTCGTCAAATAGAAGCAGATCATGTCATCAAAATGTTGATGCTTAGTCAACTTAAGATCTTCATCTGAAAAACTACATTTGCAAAAGCAAGATAAATATATCTAGCGATGATAAGATCAGAAATGACGTTCAAAGCATTGATATGACATCAACGCAATAAAGAAGAAGAATTATTGAATACAAAATGAAGACTAGAAACTCTTCAGAATCAAGCGTTGTGTAATGTGATTGATATTTTCAAGAAAGTGAACATTGAAACGTTGAAAGTTAAAACATATACATTCTCGCTACATGTTCATTTGAACAAGCTACAGAATTAAGTCACACTACGTAGCTGAATTGACAGCAGAACACAGAAGACTTAATGAGCATGTGAGATCATACATGCTCATCTGATAGAAACTAATAAACTCATCTCTTGCTTTTCAACCTTCAAAAAAATGACGTTTCTGAATGTTTCAATTCATAAGAAAGCAAAGATACAATCTAGATGCAAATGACTCAATCTTTTAATGTTGATTCAAACAAGTGAATGTGCAATTGCACAGTTTCATAAAAGTCAATGAGATCTTTGATGAGAAAACTACAAGAAATGCATCGCAGACATTAATACATCTTTCGCTCAAAGATTTCATCTATTCAAGAAGTCAGTAAGAATGCGTGATAATTTTCAGAAGATCAAAAGCACTCTTGCAATTTACATCAGAATTGAACGCATAAAGCTGAATGTTTATCTGCACTCAAGAAACATATTGAGTGTGAATAGTCTTCAATGTGACTGCGAATGAAATCATCAAACAGTCAAGCATATTCTGATGCATTGTTTGAATTGAATGCATTTTCGATCAAATATGCTATGAGACATTGATTTCATGAACTATCAAATCATCATCTCAATCATGAAAAGTCTTAAGACAACAGCAAGAATGATGATGAAAATGAAACTGTTGAAGCAGTTTAAAATAACAAGAACATTCATTCTTTAACATGTAATTATCATGAACAAATTTGATACAAAGTCTCAGTTTTATTGTCTCGACTGCATGTAGCAGTCATATAAACAGCGAACGATTTTATATCTCAGAGAGTTTTGTTAACTTAACACACATAGCATAAATCTTTCTCATAAGTCGATTTAATCAATATCATAAGAATGTATGAATTATTATTATTATTATAATGTCAAAAACTGCGTTCTCTTGCTTAATGATTATTATTCATTGAGCAGAGAAATATGTGATGAAAGAAAGATGCATATAATGAAAAGATAAAGTATGATTCTATTAAATGATTCTATTCTGTTCTTGATTTAACTTGTATCATGTAAACGTTGAATAGATTGTTAATATAAATGTGCAATCACAATCATTTGATGCATGACTTTAATCAATAGTAAAGAATGCATTCTGATCATTCTTATGAAGACTGATAACAAGATTCATCTGTACATAATGTTGACTACGAATCTTTTGATTTTATTCTGTGTTTGAATAGAAGTCAGAAAAGTCAAGAGATCTTAATTCAATGCAGTTTGAATGATGTTAAAACATTACATGATCAGAAAAGTTATCATGCAGAGTTTACACTCATGCAACAACACTTTTCTTTAATAGTTTCAATCAATTTATGAAGAAGATTAATGACATGTTGATGTCAGTAAGAGATGAAAAGATACTACTAGTGAAAAAGACAATTCAGATAAAAAGTCTGCAAGTTGTGATTATAAGTGATTAAAGAATTTGCAACTCATCAACTGCATCAATATGTTGAAACGTTTTTATCACATCAACAGTGTCATCAAGTAATTGATGAAAAGATATCAGATAGAATAATTATTTTAAATGATGAGTCTGAAAGTCGTGATTACAGTGCTTGAAGAAGTAGTGACTCGTTGATCACACTAATATATTGAAAGAACTTGAACTCATCTTCTTTACTTGACATCAGATCATACATCTATCTACATGAAAAATTGAGAGTTCATGAGAATGATCAGAACACATTTTCTACTATTGATCAAAGTCATGTATTGAACGATTGCAATTGCACATTTATACTAACAATTTATTCAACGTTTATGTGACATAAGTTAAGTCAAGAGCAGAATAGAATGATCTAATACAATCACACTTTATTTTCTCATTGTACATGTTTCTCTTTCATCACATATTTCTCTGCTCAATTAATGACAATCATTAAGCAAGAGAACACAGTTTTCGACATTATAATTATAAGCATCACAAGTGCAAAGAAAACATCTTTCATCTTCAAATTGAGAATCAAATCAAAACATTGTTTGTATAAAATATCATCAATGAAGAGCAGAATAAAGATGATGCATCATAGTCAAACAGTACAGACACTTTTATCAAGAGTTTACTTAAGCATCATGCGTTGAATAGAAGCTATAAATTTATTACTGATAATATAGTGTCAATTTTATTGTTTCAACAACGTGAAGTCATCATGTAGTTAATGAGCGATTTTCTTTTTCAGAAAGTTTTGTTCATTTGATACATATAACATAGTTTCTCTCATGAGTCAAATCTAAATCGATGTCACAAGAATGTATGAATTCAAATCAAATCAAAATTATTCTTATGAACTTTCAATTTTTCACGTAGACAGATGTATGATCTGATATCAAGTAAAGAAGATGAGTTCAAGCTTTCTCAGTATATCAGTATGATTAACAAATCACTACTTCTTCAAACATTGTAATCATGATTTTCAGACTCATCATTTGAAATGATTATTCTATCTGATATCTTTTCATCAATTACTTGATGATATTATCAATGTGATGAAGATGTATTGATATTGACGCAGTCAATGAATCGCAAATTCTTTAATTACTTGTAATCACAATTCATAAACTCTTCATCTAAATTATTTATTTCACTAGTAGTATCTTTTCATTTCTTACTGACATTAACATGTTATTAATCTTCTTCGTAAATTAATTGTGATTGTTAGAAGAAATATTATCACGTAGATGAAAACTCTGCATGATAACTTTTCTGATTATGCAACATTTTAACATCATTTAAACTGCATTGAATTGAAATTTCTTGATTCTTCTGACTTTTATTCAAACACAGAATAGAATCAAAAGATTCATAGTTGTTACGAGTGTGTCGAAATTGAATAGAATTTTCTAGTCAACAAGCTCTAGAGGTTTTGACTCATGTTGAATCTCTAGTCTCAACACTCTATTCTAGCGCTTTTGATACTCAAGCAAATCTGCTTCGCTTTCTTTGTTTTGTTCTACTATAGATACAGCTCGAAACTCTCTTTGATTTCTTCTGTATTCTTAATATTCTAGTTATAGCTATCTTTATTGATCAAACATTCTATTCAGCTACGCACTATCTTGCTGCAGTGTGATTAGATTCTAGGCACAGTTTCAACATTATATTAAGAATTCGTTAATCACATGATATCGATATCAATACTCATTCAAGATACTCGTACAGACAGAATGAGTCTAAAGAAATTTGTTTACCTGATGATCGACGCAATTGAAAGACTGAACAACACTAGAAAGTTTGATAGAATCAACGACGAGACTGTTTAAATCGCTAGACAACTTATTGCTCACTAAGTACGCAAAGTTCACTTGATCAAGAGAATCAACTCATTCTTGTGAAACAGACGAGTGAAAATAAGCTGTTCAACTCGATTAAAAGAATCAACGATAAAGAATCTTCGTGAATTGCTTGAGAATCAACTCATTTTTGTGAAGCAGATGAGTGAAAACAATCTGTTCAATTTCTTTCTCTCTTTGTCTTGAAAGCTTGTGAATCAGACGAGTCAAAACAATCTGTATCGTCAGATCAATTTAGTGAGTCTGCTACAAATGACGCTCTTGTAGTGAGTCTGCTTCAATGACACTCTTCGTCAATGCAATGACATATCTACTTTCATCACTCTACCTATCAGTGAATCGATCTACCTCACGTTCACGTGCAACTAGTGAGTCTGCTTCAATGACAAGCTAATAGTTGATCTCTTCGATGAGCAAGTCAACTAGTGAGTCTGCTTCAATGATCATTCTATTTCACATAGTGAGTCTGCTACAATAGACATTTGACGAGTTGGTTTGAATCAATAGAAAGGTTGATAGAAAGACAGACATCAAGACTCTACGTCAGTGCTATGAACTACACTACAAGTCATAGAAACATGACTTTTAAAGAGAAGAAGGTAATGTTACGAGTGTGTCGAGATTGAATAGAGTTTTCTAGTCAACAAGTTCTAGAAGTTTTGACTCATGTTGAATCTCTAGTCTCAACACTCTATTCTAGCGCTTTTGATACTCAAGCAAACCTGCTTTGTTCTCTTTGTTTTGCTCTACTATAGATACAGCTCGAAACTCTCTTTGATTTCTTCTGTATTCTTAATATTTTAGTTATAGCTATCTCTATTGATCAAACATTCTATTCAGCTACGCACTATCTCGCTGCAGTGTGATTAGATTCTAGGCATGATCTCAACAATAGTTAACATTATGTACAGATGAATCTTGTTATCAGTCACTTATTACATTGTTTATATACTATTTTCAAGCTATTAATAACTATTGTTGTTAATATAAACTATTCTATAAAATGTTTAATTCATTAACAACTTACAATTTGTTTAATAAAAGCATTTTGCATAGTTCATCTTTAAATTATTTTTATTCTGAAAACTTTACAAGTTAAGTTTAAAGATTTATAAATTTTTTACATCATTTTGAAAAGATAAAGATTAAACAAGAAGTAATTAACAAAATTCAGCAGAATTTTTCACAGCTTAAACTAAGAAAAAATAGTGAGTATGTTCAATAAACTTTAAATATAAATAATTCTCTTCTACAATGATGATTTTAAATCTTTTTTGTTGAAAGTATTTAAAACAAAACTTAAAAAAAGATAAATAATTTACTTTGATTCAAAAAGATTACAAATGATAAGTAATTTGATATAATAATAATAAATTCATACATTTTTATGACATCAATTAGATTGACTCATGAGAAACTTTATGCTATGTGTGTTGAGTGAACAAAACTCTTTGAGATAGAAAATCACTCGCTATTTATACAACTGCTTCACGCAGTCAAAACAACAAGATTAAGACTATGTATCAAATTTGTTTACGTTGATTGCATGTTAGAGAATGAGTATTCTAGTCACTTTAAATTGCTTCAGAAACTTTATTTTCATCATCATTCTTGCTGCTGCTCTGAGATCTTTCGTGATCGCGACGATTATTCGATAATTCAAGAAGTCAATATCATGTAACATTCTTAATTGCAAATGCATTCAGTTTGAGCAATGCATGAGTACATGCTTCACTGTCTGATGACTTCGTTTGCAGTCACATCATGAGCTATTCATGCTTGAAATGTTTCTCAAGTGCAAATAAACATTAAGATCTATGCATTCAATTCTGATGTAAGTTGCAAGAATGCTTTTAATCTTTTGAAGATCATCATGCATCTTTATCATCTTGTTGAATAAATGAGATCTTTGTGCTGAAATTATGTTGATGTTTGCAATGCATTTCTTGTATTTTTCTCATCATTGCTTTCATTAATCTTTGTGATATAACATTATTACGATGCTATCACTTATTGAAATCATCATAAAAAGACTGAATTGTCTGCATCTAGACTGCATTTTTGCATTTTCTTGAATAAATGTGTTCAGAAGCACTATTTTCTTGATGACAGAGAAGTGAAAGATGAAATGATTAATTTTTGTCAGTTGAACATGTATGAGTTTACATGCTCATTTAGTCTCTTGCGTTTTGTTGTTGATTTAACTGCGTAATGTGACTTTATTCTGCAGCATGTTCAAATGAACATACAGTGAACTTGTGTACATTTCAATCTTTAGCGTTTCAATGCTTACTCTTTTAAACACTTTCACAACGTGACATAAAGTCTGATTCTGCAAAGTTTTTAGTCTGCATTTCTTGTTTGACAGTTCTTTCTTTTTGTCACACTGATGTCAGATTGATGCTTTGAATGCAATTTCTGATTTCATTACAGCTGAGTACACTTGTCTCACTTTTGTGAAGATTGCTCTTCATATGAAGACTTTTAAATGACTAAGCGCAAGCATTCTTGTGACGTGACTCACTTTTATCTGTTGAAGATGCGCGTTTCATTGCAGTTTCATGTTCAGTTGAATCTTTAGAACTTGCACGTCTGAATTCAACTTAATCACTGAGCTTTTTATTTGTATGCTAGTCATCATGTTAAATTTTCTCGATTTTCTAGTGAAATGTGTGAGCTCATATTTTTCTGATGCAAACGTTGTTTCATGAATTCAAGCTCACTTCACGCAAACATCATGTGTTTTGCTCAGTGTTTTGCAAATTTCTTCAATAAATTTGTCATATGTTAGAATGTTGATGTCATTTATGAAGTCAAGCACTTTGATTTTGATTCTCAATGCTTTGCATTTTTCAATTAAACTTGCGTTGAAAAATAGAAAGAAAATTGATGAAATGAGAAATTCTTGAGATATGTTTGTATTTATCTTGTGCATAGTGCTCATTTGCTTGTCAAATATCAGCAACGTCTCTTTGTTCTTTAGAAAGCTGTGTGCTCATTTAACTATGTAGCTTGATGTTTTTCTCATTTTCAACATATGCAGCAGTCTGATGTGCAAGACTTGATCAAATGCTTTGACAATGTTTAAACTTAGCATGAAGATCACATACTTGATCTTGCAGTTTTACATGATGTGAACTTGATCTACTAGTAGATTTAACGTTGAGATCATGAATCACTTGCGTCTCATTCTCATTTGAGCATTCAAAAGCATATGATGAGTCTCAATTATATCACTCAGTCTTTTGATCATAATTGATTCTAAAGCTTTGCTCATGATATTAAGTAAAGCAATGAATCAATATGTCTTTGAATCAATGTAATTGCTTTTCTTTAATTTGCATAGCACTATTGTTTGAGTCTTTTTGAACTGCTTCAAATAATATTTATGTATCATGCATGCATTGAATAAACTCGTCAGCATTGAGATCAGTTCTGTGAGATCTGCTTGAAGTGCTTTGTTTGAGATTTCAGAAACATCTGATGCTTTGTTTGCTTTTACTCATCTGATTGCTCGCTTCATCTTGTTCTTTGAGATGCGTGAATTTGATGATACTGTCAAAGATATGAATAAATCTGAAATGTCGTTGATGTTTGCTTATGAAAATGAAGAGAAGAATTTCTCTTGCAGCATCTTGATTTTTTCTTCAAATGTTATTATCATGTGATTAGTATCATCTCATTTTAACGACGAAAATCGAGAAAGCTTTTTAAATAGTTGACTTTCAATTCTAGCTCATTTTGCAAAGCATCATATTGATTTCAATGTGTCATTTAACTCATGCATCTGTGATCTGAAGTGTATGCATTTTGTTTGTCTGATGATCTTGTTTTTATGATCATTGTATTTCAAATATTCATTTCATGTTTCTAATGTGTCTTGCATTTTTCATATGATTTGCAGTCATCTTGATTTCATTACTACTTTGAAGCAACTCTGATTTCAGAAGTCTCTTGCTTGATTTAATGATTTTGCTCAAAGAGTAGACTTCTCAATGATCTCTTGTAATACTCTGATGATCTTTGTCGTTCTGTCATTTATTTCAGCTCTGCTGTTCAAAAAGCAATCTGATGAAAGATGTATTTGCAAATAAACACTCAATGCTTCTGTGTTCATTTTTTTTCTGAGTCAATGAGTCAAAAACTGCACTGAGATTATTTGTAGATTTAACTCTGTAACAATTGAAAGATGATCTGATCTCTGATGTAAATTGATTCGTACTTTGCACTTGCATGTCATAGACTGTATTTTCTCGCTGCTAAAGACTAAATCTATCATTGTAAACTGATTGTGAGTCTTGCAAGTGATTATGCCTGATTTCAGCAGTAGTTTCAGTCTTGCATTTGTAATAATGTTTAGTAGAATATCAATCATCATATGTTAAGTGAAGCATCTTCATCTCTCTCAATGTGAATGATGTAGATTGAAGTCTTCTACAACTAGTTGTTTGCAATCATTCTTAAGTAGTTCATTCAAGCGAGAGATAGTTGAGAATTTCTCTGTGAATGTGATGAATAGTGAACTCAGATTGTAAATGTTTAGAAGTCTTAGCGTCTGCGTTTCATCATCTGTATTGCGAGTTAATATTCTGATTGAGCAGATGTTTGATTCAGCTGTCTTTACTGTTCACTGATCGAGTCTTAAGCATTTGTTAACATATATGCATGTTCTTGACTAAGATGACGAGTTTTTCATTAGATGAAAGAAGTTGTGAGCTAAGCTAAATGATTGTAAGTTGTTAATGTTGCGTTCTTGCTTCTGTATGATTATTATGTTAAATTTGCGAATTTCTCTGTCAATCAAGTACACTCGTTATTTAGATTAATGAATAGCGAGTGAGAACTAAATGTCAAATCAGGAAAGCAGTTATACCTGGCATGCGTCACGTCTATTAGCGATTATGACGTCGAAATATGGTGAAATAATCAAAAAAGCTACTTAGTCAAATTTCGCAAACTGCAAAACACTGCATTACGAAAAATTCTGAGTGCGTTTCGAACATCATCGATAGAGACTATGCAAATAGAAGCCGAAATTCCGTCGATGAAGATGCGATTAGACCAAAAGTGCAAGAACTATGCAATTCGAATAGTTGAGTTATCGAAAAAACACTCTATCAGAAAAAGAACATCTATTTCGTACTCATCTCAATACTTTATCGAATTGAACCTAGATCTGAACGCATCGAAATACCTGAACTGAAACGAGACGAAGAAGAACTTACCTCGAAAAGTCAAGAAGTGCAAAGACAGACTCACGCAGATATATCGAATATTGAACAAAGTGCAAAAAACACTGAATTCAATAAAAGAAATCGAAATTTCTCACTTCAAGAAATCGTGAGGTCAAGAAATTGAGCATTTAGCAAGAATTCAAACCGAATTTGCAAAAAGCGAAACTCGCGAAACGATCAATTCGCACTACAAGGAATTAGAAAGAATTATCAAAAAGGCGAAAAACATAGTGATGTATATCGACGCATCGCAAATTCGGAAAAAGATAGCAGAGGTCGAAACAGAAACTGGAACAACAGTGATATTCACGCATGAACTCGTCAGATACAGCAAAGCGACAAGCGTTTACGACAAAATAATCACAACGAAAGCGAAACTGCAAGCTATTAGCGATGCAATCGCAATATGCAGCGAAAAAGCACTCAAAAACAGCGAAATTTGAGTGTACATGAACAGTCAAATGACTTTGCAAAGACTAAACGCAAAGAGCAACGTCAATGCGAAGTTATTCGATGACATACGACAAAACTTGACCAATTTACGTCAGAATCAGTGTCAAATTCGCATACAGTGAATATCGAGTCGCAAGAGCATTATTGGGAACGAAAAAGCAGATCAATTGGTCAAAAGCGCTGCTCAAGAATTACCAGTTATCGACAACACGAAAGCAATCA
>JAABUL010007356.1_pt1 | contig 11936 bp, 6 predicted proteins | sample 5559151 | NCBI WGS metagenome assembly JAABUL01 (sample SAMN10711876, study PRJNA513368) | rock metagenome | isolation source: Antarctica rocks | place: Antarctica: Victoria Land, Pudding Butte sud | reverse complement strand
GGTCGACATTTGATTTCGAGGTCACCAAAGGGTTGGTTGCCGAGAATGTATTGTAGAGGCTCGCCTTTACCTCTACGGATGCAAAGACTCTTTAGACGCTTTCCAGCATAGTCTTTTGATTTCGAGGGTGGATTCGTGGAGTTAACATGCTCCTTTAGCCAGCGGAGCTCGTTGCGCGCGGACGGAAGATCGCGGCATGTGCGGAGGAGGGGGGGAAGAAATGGGTTCTCATGATGAGCATGGCGGAGGAAGGATGGTAACAGACGGGGCATGCGGCCATCGAGTGGTTAGGGATCTTGTTGCGCTGGATCTTTGACGCTGGTGGTTCAGCAACGGTCGAGATCGATTACGGCGGACTGTAAGAGCCTGTTACGAGCCTAGCGGTATATGGGATACGCAGGGGAGTAGGACCAAGCACGGATATCCGCATATGCTCTATCAGCTTCACCAGAAGAGCAAGAAGAGATTGCTCTTTCTGTTTCTTCAGAAGAGCAGAAATAGCATTGCTCTATAACTCTATTAGAAGAGTCAGAAGAGCAGAAACAATCTTATAAGTATATAGATTTTCTAGAACACAACTTTTTTATAGATTGTGTTCAACTTATCTATCAAGTTACTCTCTATTATTGATACAAGCTGCAAATTTTTGTTATCAAGTAATTGCTTGCATTGTCTGAAGACATCTATAGATTTCTTCAAAAATATTAATCTATTCTGATACTCTAGTTGTCTAGATAGCAGTATAACATTTTAAATATTCTAAAAATATCTGTATCAGATCAACGCGTCTCTACTTCGAGTACTAGTTTATCAGTATTATATTAATTATCGATTATAAGAAACAACAAGATCAGAATTAACAAATTTGATATCTACTATAGAAATTGTATCGATCTGAAAAACTGATTTATGCAGATAGATATCTATTTTATTTTCTATTCTGTTTTAGCAAATCAGAAAACAATTTTTGTATCAATATTTCTCAGAGAAAGAATTCAATACTGATTTAAATTAAATTTACAAAAGTATTTGAAAAACTATAACAAAAAATTTTGTGCAATATTTACGAACTTCGACAATTTCAAAAGAGAGCTTCGAAGAATTTTTAAAATATTTAACAAAAAACAGATTGCAAAAAAAATAATTTAGTATCTAATTTAACAAATTTCTGCAGCAGATTATACAGTTAGATTTCAGAAATATATCAATTTAATCGAGTAGAACAATACTGTATTTATAATAATGTTTCGAAGAGATTTCAAGAACAATCTAAAGAACAAAATTATATATAATAGAAAATTTATCAGCAATATATTTAATTTTATCGAAATAGCTATCGATCTCGACAACAAACTGTATAAAAAAGCTATAGAAAAAAGATATAATTAATTTCAAAAAAAAACAGAAATCTTCTTTAAATTAACAATCAAATATTAGTAGAGAGAATTTTGTTCTAATCAGAAATACAGTAATTCTGATTATTGTAAATCTGTATCTATAGAACTGAATTTTACTCAACAATATAAAAAAAAGAATTCTAGAAAAAAGCAAAATAACAAATTTCAGAAAATGTACTATTTATATAGCAAATCGAACTACTTCGCAAAAGATTGTTGATTACAGAACTTGATAGATTGCCGACAAATCAATACTATATTAAAAGAGATACTCGATAGTCAGAACAATATCAGAAAACAAATCGATATAAAAACAGATATTTTTGAAACTGAATCGAACAACAACTACTATCTGATAGAAAATTCAGATTAGTTACAGAAAATTCTAAATAGAATATTATCAGACAAAATATTTGTATCTATGCAGAAAATTAATTAAATACTTAATAAAACTATAAAAATACAGCAATCAAAAATATTATATTTTTACTTAATAACAGATTCAGACAACAAGTATAACTAGAAAAACTTTTACAAATATCTAGACAATATTACAAACTATCTTAACGTTTTAGCTAGTTTATTAAGAAAAAAAAAAAAAAAAATCAAACTGTAAATAAATGCGAGAAAGCGCTAGAAAGCGACATTACTATAAAAAAAAAAATCGAAAAAATCGAACAATAACTGAGCAGTATAAGTCTATCTCGAGAAAAGATAGAGAAAGCAAAGAAATATACAATACTCAGTTAAACAAAATACTATAACAATTTATACTAAACTTATCTAGAAAACAAAAAAAAATCTGAATAATTTTCTAAAAAATTATCTATTTTTAAATAATAGCAAAAAAAAACTTAGCGCAAACAGATATTTGAAGCAGAGATTGCAGTACAAAAACAGAGAAAAATTCAAATTTTTTGATAAAAAATATATTAGAGAAATGCAATATATTAATTTAATAGCAGCAACTAAACTTAACAGTACACGCACAATATTTTACTATATCAGTTAAAGTTAATAGCTGTCGATTTACTGCAATAATCGATTCTAGTGCGACAGATAATTTTATAGTTAGAATTTTTGTTAAAAAAAAAATATTCTATTTAAAAGAAGTCTGATATATACAATCTAATAATTGTAGATAGAAATTTATTATCCGACAAAAATAAAAAAGTAAACAGAGAAACAAAATTACTATCGATAGCTATTTAGTAATATTACAAGAAACTAATTTTTAATATAGTAGAAATAGCTATTTACAATATTGTTCTAGAAATGTCTTGATTGAAACAGTACAATTTAGAAGTCGACTGAAATATACAAGTATTTAGATTTGCGCAATATAATTATATAATTTATATTTAATCTATATATTGACAGCATTCGATAATAGATAAAAGATTGAGTCGAAAATTGACTGCAAGTAGCAAATTTATATTTTTGCAAAAAAATAATCTAACAAAGTCCGACTTGACAGATACTGACAGAAATCAGTCGAACTACAAAGTTAGAATAAATAAATAAAATTACAAATTTTCTGAAAATCTTAAACTATCTGATACAGCAAAAAAATTACTAAAACATATATTACAAATATACAACAGTTGGAAGTATCTGTTTTAAAAAAAGAAAACAACAGAGATTCTTTCTAAATATCAATTGTAAAATTACAAAATCAGACTTAAATCAGACAAACAGTTTATATTTGAATCTATATATATTCTATTCGAGAAAAAACTCGAAATACTTCGCGGATATCTGATAGAAAACAAAAAAAAAATTATTAAAAAATCTTAATTACAGACAGAATATCCGATTCTCTTTGTATTAAAGAAAAATAAAACTTTTTGTCTATATATTGATTACCGAAAGCTAAACAATATTACAATTAAGAATCGATATCTATTATTTAATATTAGTAAGCTTCAGAATCAACTATTCGAAGCAAAATATTTTATTAAACTGAATTTACAAAAAATATACAATCAGATTAGAATAAAAATAGAGAAAAAATAAAAAACAGTTTTTTGCACACAATATAGATTATACAAATATATAATAATATTATTTGAATTTACAAACGTTCCGAAAATATATCAGAAAATAATTAATAATATATTACAACAATATCTGAATCGATTTGTTATAGTATATTTGAACAATATTATAATTTACTCAAAAATCTTAAAAAAATATATTAGTTATATTTTCAAAGTATTGGAATGTCTGAACATAAAAAACTTATATTTTAAGTTAGAGAAATGCAAATTCTATCGAAAGAAAATTGATTTTCTCGAATTTGTTGTTAAACAATATAAAGTACGTATAAATTCTGAGAAACTACAAGCAGTCAGAGAATAGAAACTATCAACAAATATTAAAAAAATACAATTTTTTCTAGATTTTATAAACTATAACAAGAAGTTTATCAAAAACTATTTAGCAAATACAATATTACTGACAAATTTTACAAAGAAGAATATATTATAAATATAGAAATCTGCAGAAAAGAAATTATTTTAGAATCTTAAACTAAAATACTTAAAAAAATCAGTACTAAAAATATACAATTTGCAATTATTAAGCAGAATTGAAATCGACGCATCAGATCTAGCTATCGGTGTATATTTTAGTTAAAAATATAAAAATATATAATATTTAGTAGTATATCTTTTGAGAAAACTTTTGTCAGTCGAACAGAACTATAATATTTACAATAAAAAACTACTTGCTATAGTAGTTTTCTTGAAATTATAAAAAGTATATACAGAAGAATTATCAGAACTTACAATTCTTACAAACTATAAAAATTTTGTACACTTTACTACTACTAAACAGTTTAACAGAAGACAAATGCGATAATTAGAAAAACTTAAACAATACAAATTTAAAATATAGTATATTTCAGACAAAGATAATAGCAGAGCAGATATATTTAGTAGACAAAATAATTATATAAAAACGAAAAAATTGTTTAACTACAGTATACTAAAAATCAATAAAAACAAATTACTATCAACAAACAAGTACAAACTAAATACTATACTACAAATACTTCGAGACAATACAGAAGAATTTTTAATAGAGAAAGAAAAACTTCAGATATCTATCGACAAAATTAACAAATATATAAAAAAATATTATAACAAATTACTGCAAAAGTATTCGAAAATAACAAAAATTCTTCAGTTTTTATATCAGTATTGTTAGTTCTTATAGATAAGACAAGCTGTCGAGATATATATTAAACAATATTTTAGCTGTTAGCAGAACAAATATAGTATATATATAAGTTATAGCAAAATTCAATATCAGAAATTATCTGAATCGCTATAGAATAAAATTACAATAGATTTTATTATCAAGTTGTCGAAATCGACAGATTCAGCAACTAAAGACAGATATAATTCGATACTAATAATAGTTAATAAGTTTATCAAGTATTTATATATTATTGTATGCAAAAAGAAGTTTATTGCAGAACAATTGAAATATATTATATTGAACCGACTTATACAGTACTACAGTATACTTAAGAAACTAATTAGTAACAGAGACAAGCTTTTTATATCTAACTATTAAAAAATACTTTTTTCAATATTAGATACAAGATTTCGAATATTTATTGTCTACTATTCGATTACAGATAGTTAGACAGAACAAACAAATCAGAGTTTTAAACAATATCTGAAATACTATATTAACAATATTTACAGCAATTGAGTATTATTTCTATCTATAGTACAACTGGCACTCAATACAAAGATTTCGAATATTACTAAAATAACTCTATTTTTTGTCAACTATAGCAAGAAATCAAATTTTTTCGAAAAAAAACGCATGCATCTGTCTGCGCAGTCAGCTATCGAAAAAATAGCAATACTGAAAAAAATATACAACAATATTTCAAGAATGCAAGAAAAATCGATCAGATATCAAAATAAAAAACAAAAAACAATATTTTAGTTAAAAAAGAAAGATAAAGTATATTTTTTTATAAAAAATCTTAGAACAAGAAAGTCAAGCAAGAAATTAAATTATATCAAAATCGAATTGTTTTTTGTTAAAAAAACTAAGAAATTAGTCAACTACAAACTCGATTTATTCAAGAATGTCAGAGTATTTTCAGTATTTTATATATTATTGTTGAAACTAGCAGATTCAATTACGTTTTTACAGAATATCTTTTATTTCTATTAACAGAAAGAAGAACAGTTTAAAATCGAAAAAATTCTACAACAAAAGAATCAGAAATATTTTGTTAAATAAAAAAGATACTTTATCTCTAAAAATACTTAAAAATCTATTAAAAATTTGAAGTATTGTTAACATTGTCTGCAGCAATTTTATCAAAAGAGATCAACAAAATAAATAACTATTTTTCTATAATATTGAAAAAAATAATCTGTTCTGAGACAATATCGATCAGAAATTTAGAAAACAGTTCAAATACTAGTTTTTCAACTAATAGAGCAAGCTCTTTCAGATTTTGAAGCTCTCTATTTATTATTGTTTGTTGTTTATTCTCTACGTATTTTAATTGCAACAGCAAACAATTTTCTTTTGTCTGTATTTTACGACATTTTATTACAGTATTACAAAGCTGCTGCTTGAGCGCTTTTTGTTGCATTTCGAGACAGCGCCAGCGCGCAGTATTTAGAGAAATCAGATTACAAAAACAATTCTTCTTTATATACTTTATATATTTATCAGAATTTTCTTGAATTCGATACGACTTACTCAGACAATTGCAACAGCAACAGAAACATATTTTATCGATAGAAATGTCGAGTTCTGTTAGTTGAATAAAACAACAATTATAGAAAAAAGATTTGTTTTTCGACATTGTGCGAAATTTGCTTTCGGAACAAAAATATAAGAAAAAGAGAGATAATATTACAAGTCTAGCGATATATAAAATACGCAAAGAAGTAGAATCAAGTACAGATATTTGTATATACTCTATCAGCTCTATTAGAAAAGCAAAAAGAGATTGCTCTCTCTGTTTTTTTAGAAAAGCAAAAATAGTATTGCTCTATAGCTCTATCAGAAAAGTTAGAAGAGCAGAAACAATTTTATAAATATATAGATCTTCTAGAACACAACTTTTTTATAAATTGTGTTCAATTTATTTATCAAGTTACTTTCTATTATTAATACAAGCTGCAAACTCTTGTTACCAAGTAATTGCTTGCATTGTCTGAAGACGTCTACAGATCTCTTCAAAAGTATCAATCTATTCTGATACTCTAGTCGTCTAGATAGCAGCGTAACAGAGCTATCCGGAAAAAACTATTTTTCGGTTTTCCCGGGAAAAAAGTTTTTCGAAAAGTGAAAAGTGAAAAGTGAAAACCAAAAAAGGATTTTTCGTTTTTCACTTTGACGACGCAAAACATCAATATCGCAACTAATTAGTTGCTTACAGATTACTTAACGTATTAAAGAACATCTAGCATCTTTGTAAAGTATATTTTAATTTGAACAAGATAGACTAAGCTTTTCAAATTTTAGAATTATTTTAGGATTATTGATAAACAATAAGATAGCTGACATAAAAATAAAACTGAAATTTTGTTTTTCGATTTTTCGATTTTTCGATTTTTTTTTTCAAAAACTTTCTTTTCGTAAGAGACTTGTGGTTCACTTATTGCGAAAGTCGAAGATTTTGAGTAACCCTAAATTTAATTCTAATTTTACAATTTGAATTTCGAACTCTGTGTCGTACAAGCTTGCAATAGAAGCTTGATAACAATACAACTAGAGGACTACTTTATAAACTCTACTCTATTTTAGATAAACTTTACCCAAACTTTGCATAGACTCCACCCCCGCCACTAAGTCTAATCGGATAATTTTCTGACCCCGTAAACAAATCAAATCAACAAGATTAAGAAAGACAATAAAATGTACACGATTTTGCGTTTGTTTATTACCAAATTCAATATAGTTTCTTATCGATCTTTCAATGCAAATTTGAATCTAAAATATAACTTTCGTCTGCTCAGAATTAATCTCTATTTGCACGTCTAATTTATATCTAAAAACTGCCCATATAGAAGACCAAAATATCTGCATTCTGATTCTCCGCAGCTCTCTCTCGTTTATCTCGCTGCCCATCTTCGCGGTCGCCTTGCTGGCAACCTCCTCGTCTACCGCGTTAACTTTGAGTAGACAACAACAATTGGCTGTCAGATATCTGAGTCTGGGCATACTCAAAGCCGAACAGCTCGCGATAGATTGACTTTTCAAAGACTCGTTGACGCCGTTGCGAGACAGTAGAATGCTATAAAGCTTCTTAATCGCGTAGTCTTGATTCTTCGCATGCTTGTTTACGACAGCGACAAAATAATCTAGCGTTGGATAAATCTCTTGAAGAAGATTATCAAGTAAAGAAGCAAGCATAATAATAATGCGCAATTATTAATGCAAAAAGTAGGTGGTGAAGAAGAACGACAACGATGTAAACAAAGAACGCGGTAGACCCTGAAAATTACTCGATTAGATTTAGTGGCGGGAATAAAGTCCATGCAAAGTTTGGGTGAAGTTTATCTAAAGTAGAATGGAGTTTATGGAGTGGCTGCCTACAAGTAGTACTACAAGTCGAAATAAGCGATAAAATAAACTAAATAGTACAACATTTGACGTCAAGATTGCCGAAGCTTGATGTTTCGCATAGTCGAAATGAAAAACGGATTTTCAGTTTTCAGTTTTCACTTTTCACTTTTCGGAAAACCTTTTTCCCGGGAAAACCGAAAAATAGTTTTTTCCGGATGGCTCTTACAGTCCGCCGTAATCGATAGTCATGCTTGGCAAGCCACTTCGGGCCGTACCTAGCCGCAGTATTTAAAGTGCTCGGCTGTATTAGATGTAGTGTTGGTTATTTACCGGTAAGGAACGATCTCTGACCGTAATTACCGTAAATGAGGAGAAATCCGGCCTGTAAGTGTAAATAACGCGCTAGCAGCATAAGGCCTAGTGAGAGAGTACCCGAATAGGCTTAGCGTCTTGCTTCTTCGAGTCAAAGAGAAGAAGCTTTGTCGGTGGCAATAAATCTTAGATTTGATAACAATTTAAGTATCGTTGTAAAGCATCAGATATACTATTAATAGGGCACCCCCCTTACTAGTGCGTCACTGACCGTAAATGAGGATTTTCATTTACCGTCAATTACGGTAATTACCGCTAGTAAGCGATGCGGTAAATGATGGATGTGCATCACTAATTAGATGACTGCCAGAAACGCTGGCGAGGCTGAAGTGGCAGGACTGCACCGGGTTCAGGCTTTTGCCTGCCTGTCGGTGGGCAATTACCTATCGTGAGTGACGAAGATCTCTCGCATATCCTTCGAGATCAGTAGACATCTCTCTACTTTCAATATCCCAAGAAGCTTCAGCCCAGACATCGTATGTTCACGGATTGTGGAACGTATGCGACTTTGATTATCTTGTGAGAATCCTCTAGCGAATCACAATCATCTCCATGACTTCAGCATCAGCTGTTGAAGTCGACCGTTATGCGCTGGTGGCCTCATTCTACGGCCCTGGAGCCGTGGGCGGTTGGTATCTCACCACCCTCGCCTGTTTGATCTCCTTCGGACTGCACCCACGCAAGCGCAGGGCCGATTCAATAACAGCCGATATGATCGCCGTTCTGACCTTTCCCACGGTGGCAGCGGCACATCTTATAAGTCAGATAGGGTCTTGCCCGACGGAGATGTCCAGCGCAACTTTGGTGCAAAAAGCAGCCTCCATGGAAGCGGCTTTGATTGTCATAGAAACATCTCTGGCAATAGCTGTGATCCTGTTCTTGCTGGAGGTCAGCTTCAGATGCGTGAGGCGAGGATGTCTGCTCGCGATCGTGGGCTTATTTTGTTTCTCCGCGGAATGCTATCTTTACTTCTCGCGGTCCGTGACGCAGGCTATCGAACGCAGTCTTGATAGATCTTTCCTGATCAGCTTTGGAAAAATAATTGTTGGCGTCATGGCTCTGCTGCTTTACTGTATCGTTCTCGCACTCGGTCTCATCGTCTTCTTCTTTGCGATCCGCCCTTCACATTCTCGATCTCAGGTAGGGACCGTCAATCATGATTCAGAAGCGAATGCACAAATCAGGTCAGAAGGGCTGGATCAAGACTTCGTAGATAGTAAAAATGCGCGCGGCATTACCTGGGTTACCATGCTGTTCTTGCCATTTGCCTTCCTGGCCTCTGTCTTTCCCTTAACCGCAGGGATCTTTGAGAACCTGCCGCCCGAGCCTCTGCTTAGGCTACAAACTGCGGTCTCTCATTTCACCCGAAGCCTTATACCAGCATCCAATACCTCTGTCAGAGATCTCGATCAGGCGGTAGCTATATTAGCTGGTGCCAGTGTGTTGGGCTTCAGTATATATGACATGGCCAATGCCTATTACAACAATTGGAAAATAGGCATGAGTGCAAGGCCACAATCGGAGGAAGTGGAGCTAGCGACACTGACTCGAACACAAAACCAGAGTCGCTAGATAAAGAAAGTTAAGGAAGCTCAGAGATACTGACGGTATACTTATATCTATTATAAAGCAGGCCTGGATGCTTCCTTTAAAAGAAACATCCGTTGAGGAGAGACTTTGGGATTGATACTTACAAAATTGCGTGTGTCCCGCGAGCGCAAACTGAGAAGGGAACCGTGTAGCTCTAACACCTTTTGACCTGTATGTATATTCTGGTAGTCACTCCGCACACAACACCCTACATTGCTCACCCCCCCCCCACTCCCCCACTCCCCCACCTACAGCATCTTCCTGGCGATCAATATTTCGAGAAGTGTTCCTTCGCCTTTAGCAAGCCCTCCTCTGGTTGGAAAGAAGATTTTCGTGCCAAGAAAAATAAGATAGGTTTGGGTGAGCTCAACGCAATTGTCCCCCGGAGCGGCCGCACGAGGCATGTTTAGGGGCTAACAATTCGGGTTAGATGTTAGGCTTGATGTATTGTGAGTGGTGCGGGTGGTGTGTGGGCAAAGCAGGGTGGTGTACGGCTAGTGTTTCCCTATAGTTTGGATATTAGAGTCTCCGTCGAAAGGACTAATTGAGGATTGCTTTGCTTGTCAAATCATATGCGCGAGGGCGAAAGTGAAAATTTCTCATGATAAACGAGGCGGAGGAAGGATAGTAATAGACGCGGCATGCGGCCATTGGAAGGTTGATTCACGAACACTCTTGAAGGTCGTGTCGATAGAGGATGGTACCCTTGGCAAGCCACTTCGGGCCGGACCGAGATTGCAGATCACCGTTCTAACGTTCCTCACAGTGCCTCCTCCCGACCAGTGCCGTGGCGGATCTCACGGGTGAGATTTAGTGATGCTAAATCATTTTACCACTAGCGCCGTTTTACCGGTAAAACGTCGTATTACCGGTAAAATGATTTCCATTTTACGGTAAAAGCGTAAAATGCGCTAGTAGGGGGGATCCCTATTAATAGGCATATATTTGATGCTCGGCGACCTCAAATATGCAGTGATTATGGAGGTTTACTGCCTCCTTTGCGATAACTGAAGCTTCTACTAGTAGGGAGGGGGATATCAGAGATATCCCGGCTCTTTTGGTGCGTTTTTATGGGGATTTGGCGCTTTCTCATGGAAATCCCGAGAACGATATGTAAAGTAAACATTTACCAGGCAGACTTCCTAACGAAATAAGTCAAATCTAGAAGAATTATGAGAAATCCCCCTGTTTTTGATGCAAATACCACCAAAAAGCAATGAGAACAATCTGATTCTCCTAGTATTCCCCAGATATTATAGATATATGCGGAGATAAATAACTACTAAAGCTTCTGAAGACTACAATACAGTATTTTTGTGCAACCCTAGCAGAGACCTAAGAGAAGGTGGAGGTTTTATCGTTGCCAAGATTCAAAGATACTAAAGTAGATCCAATCTAGATCACGTGATTTAATCACGTGCTCTGGCGGGGTCGCGAGCTTCTATATTGGGGTTAGCGCGTTTCACGTATTACGAGGAAAAATCGTCCATTTTACCGTAATATAGCATCACTACTCACAGTGCCTCCGACGCTCCGACGCTCCGTACCCAGTGCCGTGGCGGATCTCACGGGTGAGATTACTCCAGTGAGACGTCCAGTGCCCCTTTTGGCGCCAAAAGCAATCTCCATGGAAGCGGTTTTGATTTCAAGTAATTCATGTCACAAAGAGCAATTGTATCCACCGTTGCTTGGTATCAAGAGCCAGTGTATCTGTGATTGCTGGCATAAGGCAGAATTTTATCTTCGTACTATAGCATTCCAGCCTAACTATCGACCAGCAACCGTGCACATCAGAATTTATAGCTGCTCCAGCTCGGGCAGGGTATCAGTCGCTTATTTGACCCGCAGTCTTTGACCGAGCGACCAATCACCCACTTCGCACTCGAGCAGAACTGCGAACACATTCTTCAGGCTCTCTCGACGCCGCTACTCACACCGTTGTCGCCGTCAGCATGCTTCTCATAGAGAGCCGGGTCCTCGTTGATATCGCGAATGCGCAGGCCCATGCGTGAAGGGTTGATT